>Ga0115570_10002114_pt1 | contig 15387 bp, 15 predicted proteins | sample COGITO_mtgs_1205_3_FD_87294 | JGI IMG/M metagenome (GOLD analysis project Ga0115570, IMG submission 87294) | Pelagic marine microbial communities from North Sea - COGITO_mtgs_120524 | ecosystem: Environmental > Aquatic > Marine > Epipelagic | place: Germany:Helgoland, sampling site Kabeltonne... | reverse complement strand
TGCTGTGATAGAATTAGTAAGTTCTTTCATTTTTTGAGTTGCCATACCATAACTATTAAGATTATAATAATCTAGTAGCATTTCTAATATAGCATGAGGAAGATCAGATAGAGGATGTTCTTTAAATAAACCGACTACTTCGTTTTCTTGCAATTCACGTAATCGCATAAGATACCTTAATTATCTTATATCACAACTTTGAGTTGCATAACCAATGTCTTTGATATCATCTTTGCCTGGGAGTCCATCAAAGTCAACATCGCCTTTACCTATGTCTAGTCGTGTTTTATGATTGGCAATACGTCTCTTAACATCTTTCATTTTTTCTTTGTCACCACACTCGTTTGCTTTTGCGTAAACTTGTGTTAATTGTTGTAATTGATGACTGTTATCCCATACTTTTTCTGCCATATTTCTATCAATCTTCCAAATGCCTGCTACTAAAAGCATTCCCAATATTCCCATGCGAATATTACCGTTGCCTTCTTCTAGTTCCATAGATTCAGATAATTCAAATATCTTACTTGCCATTTTTCCCAACATAGCAATATCAGCATTTTCCATTTTCTTTTTGTTTGCATCACTTATCTGATCATAAGCATTTACTAATGCACTTGCAGTAAATAAATCCATTACTACACCATCTATTTTTTGATGCTGTTTATTTTTGTACACATCTTGTACGATTTGAAATGGAGTTGGTGTATTTAGGCCTTCTGTTAATCCTTGCAAGATCCTTGATTCATTTGTTTTATTACTCACGTTTTTTGCCTTCCCTTTTCTATTTTTATTTGGATCATTACGTCTTTTCTTTTTGACGGCCGCTCCGATTGCTTTTTTACCGCCAGATGCTCTTAAACTTGCGGCTTTACTTTTACTTAAACACTTAGGCTTTGCTTTACCTTTAGTTTCTCCACACTTGCCTGTTCTATTACCTGAGCCATCATAGGCGTCCCAGCCACCTCCACCTGCTCCGCCATCTTTGCCTTTGCCGAACCAAGCCTTTAAATCTTCTTCTACTGCTTCTACTGATTCTTTCTTAACACAATTGTTGACAGTCTTGCCGAACATTTTCTTTGTGCCTTTCTTTTCATAGCCTTTCCAACAACGTTGACCTTCATCAACTGAAGAAATACACTTTGCCATTTCTTTGCACTTGCTACAACGACCTACATTATCCTCAATTTCGCCTTCGATAGGAGCATCACAGCAATTACTGACTTTACTTTTTCCTTCGCTAACAGTATCTTCTTTTGTTGTTGTCTTTCCCCAATTCTTGGCACCAACTTTACGACATTTAACTAAAGCACCACTAGCATATGCACTAGGCCATACTTTGTATCTGCTTTTTACTTTGTGATAACATGCATCTTTCTCGCCTGCGGCTTCATCGAATTGTGCTTCTGTTAACTGTTCGCCTTCTTTGTCTTTGTCTGCTTTATTAGGCTGATTATACATTCCTGTATCTTTAGGTTTAGACTTTGATTTTTCTCTTTTCTTTGCTCTGTCTTTGCTATCTACACCAAAGATTTTGTTAAAGGCTTCTTGGTCATACATGCCCTCGTCTAACTCTAATTCTTCTACTTTGTATTGTAAGTCACGTACATAATCTTCAAACGGTTCTTCCATTTTATAGACAGCGGATTCTAAATTGTTAAATGCTTCTCTTACATCATCTTCAACATAGTCAAGTTCTTTTTCTGAAAGACCTATGGCTTGAGCCATACTCTGCATCTTACTGTAAATCTCCATAACTAATTCGTCTTGTTGAAGATATTTTATATTTTTTGTTATGTCTTGGATTGCTTGATTGAATTGTCTACCTCTCATATCGGTACGTGTACCTAAGATAGACTCTACTTTATCTAGTTTACGGCGAAGTTCGCTTTCCGCAGATTGCTCTTCTTCTTTATACAATCCCTCTAATATCGAACTCATTTAACCAACTCCGGATGTTGACTGCAATTGACCACCTGGGTAACTTGAACTAGGTCCTCCATATGGTTCTTTGTCTAATTTATTTCTTGTATTGATACGATCATCTGCACCATTGCCATATGCGGCTAATTGATCTTCATGCATTTGAGTTTCGTATTGTAAGGATTCTTTAACTGAATTGAGATAGTCATTTGCTAGAGTAATATAAGACTGCATCCAGCCTTTAATACCTTCTTCTTCACTTCTATCTTTAAGATATCGCATAATGTCTTGTGCATTTTGTGCTGTAGCAAAGAGATCACTCTTAGCCATTTTGACTTCATGGTCTACTCTGCTTTCCCCGTGAGGTACGAATCCAGATTTACGATCTCTTTTCTTTGAGCCTGGGATAACAAGAACTTCTTTTTCCATCACATCTTCTTCAGTGACATTGGCTTCTTTAAGATTCATTTGCTTACGTGCTTGGACAGAATTAGCGTATTTGCCCTTTGATTTTTTACCTGTCAGTAAGTTATCACCCTTACGAGTATGAGTTTTTCCTACAGGAGCGACTACTGGTGCGACACTGCCGGCAGATGTTGATCCTGCTGATGCAGTCTCTGTGATTTCATTGAACTTCATTGATAGAATCCTTAATTAATATAAGTATTTATCAATAACGTTGATGTACTAGGGAAAACCTCCCTAGATAATTTTATTGTGCTGGATGTGATGATGCATGTATAACACCATCAAAGTGCAAAATGTCATGTCCAGTTCTATGTAAAACAGAAAGTCTTACTTTTTGGATCATTAGTTTTCTGAATTCATGGTTAATGCCTGTAGGGTACTCTGAGTCTGCAGGGTGATCTATACACTCTTCGTGCCCATACCACATTTCTTCTAATGCAGTCAGTGCTATGTTTACTCCTGGTTTGTCATCATCGTAATAACATGTTAGACTTCCGACAAAACCGCCTGCACCTGAAACGATTTTATTTTTGTTTTGATTTTGAGTATATAGAGACATTTTATCCTTTTGTTTGATTGTTTATACTATATATTATACAACCTTTTGGGTATAATGTCAAGCCTTTTTACCCAAAAAGTTTACAATCCTTCAAATAAATTTGCAGATTGAGCAGTCGATACTGCTTCAGGAGCAACAAAGTCTGCATCTGTAGTCAACCATGTATCAGAATCAGTGTGAATTACTCTATACTTGTGTTTGTTTGTGTAAACACTTCTAAAATCATCAATACAACAATCGTCCCTATTAAGTGATGTAATATAATCAGAATACTTTATCGTTGAATGCTGTAATATACCAGCCTTAGAAGATGTTGATTGAATAGAATTGAATGAATCAAATGTATCTATCCACATCTTAGCAATTTCGTTCTCTCGTTGTTGATAATACTCTAATGCACCTGTAGCATAATAACTTTCAGCAGTTGGGAATTCATTATATAGTTGTTCTACAAGAATAGATAAGTCATTCTTATTAGCATCAAAGTAATACTTAGCAGGATGATTATTTAACCAACGCATATCTGAAAGTCCTACTGTAGGCAATTGCATCAGTTGTTCTTGGAATGCCATACCAAAACTTTCACCAATCGCAACATTCAATGCAACTCTCGCACTTGCAATAAAGTCTACCTTCTCTTGTCCAATGATGCTTGTTTTAATTTCATATTCAGCACCAATCTCGTTAAGACTTGCTTCAAACTTCTTTGCACCAGGTGCATTTGTTAGAATCTTTGCAGGCAAACCTGTTGCTTTAATTACTTCTAAGAATGTCTTAGCACCTTTTCTGTCTTCGTTTGTACCGATGAATAATACACCCTTACGTTCATAATCATACTTTTGTAATAGAGCAGTTTCTGAAGTAAAGATAGGAAGTTCTACGCCATTACATGCATCAGCATTGAATTGACTTTGTGTCCCTACAACATTGTCTGTTTGATTTGCTAACAGCATAGACTCTCTCACAGACTCTAAGAACGGGTCTGTAGTGACTCCTGAGAACACTTGAGTTTCGTAATGAGTATAGTTAATAATTTGTATGCATTTTTCTAAACCCATTTCAGAGATAACACGATAACTCTCATGTGAATTACAAACAATAGAGTCATACAGATTAGTTTCTAATGCTTTAAGCATTGCATTTCTGAAATTAATCTGACGTTCTAGGTTGTAACTATCTCCACCAAACATATAAGTTGCATTGTGTTTGGCATAACTCATAGAGTCAGTGTAAATAAATGAGGCACCATAATTCTTTAGTGTCTGCATGAACTCACCATTCTTTTTAGGATTATAAAGATCAATGATAATGTCTACTTTGACATTTGCTTTTGTCATTTCTCTTACAAAGCCTAACGCAAATTGACCTATGCCACCATGAGGCTTAAGTCCTTGCGTTGAGATTACAAATGCTATGCGTTTGTTATACATGTCTCTCCCATACCCAAGCACCGGCACCAAGATATCTAACCTTTTTGCCACCTGCTTTTTCTGTGTACTCGTCTTGTACGTTTACACCTTCTCTAAAAAATTCTCGGTCTGTCTTGCTAGGATTGTCTGCTAACCAAAGTTTCTTAGCATCTATCATTAAGTAATAACCGTCATTATTCATTCTTATTGAGTCACCTTATATTTTTGTATTCTATAAACATCGTTGTCTACTTCAATGTCACCTAGATAATATTTTACTTCGTTATCATCTTTATTATACAATGTTTCGACTCGCATTTCAAATGCTCCTTTACCCATATCTGTCCATTCAGTTTCGCCTACGAATGTACTAACAGCAAAGAATCTTTCACGTTCTTTATTGTATGCAAAGAACAGTCCATAGCCTGTCTTGTTAGAGCCACTAGACCATTTAGTCTTGCCAAATGTTGTCTTAACTTCAAGTGAACTAATGTCATTGTTATCACGGTCTTTGATTAAAATATCATAGTGACCTTGATTACCTGCTTGTTCTGCTCTTGCATCAAAGCCACATTCTTCAAACACTTTGTTAAGTTCGATACATGTAAATGCACCAATCATGTGATGAACTGTAGCAGAGATATAGTTATCATCTGTATCATTGAACCAATTGATTCCTGGATAATCATCTGTTAATGCGGCTGCCTCGATACTAGCAAGATTGTTATAAACAGCATTGATAACATTATTAAAGTTCAATGTATCTAATGTATCGTCCATGAAGTCTTGTTGAGGAAATGCATCATTAAAGTTTGCTACTCTAAATGCTTCCCATTGCCATTTGTATAACTGTCTTACAGCATAGTCTTTAGCAGGGTTTTTAAGGTCATCATACAAGTCTGGTCTTGCTTCGACAAAACAATCTTTGTCTTTGTAAGTCTTAGCATATCCAAATCGTATGTCTTCGATAAGTTTAAAACTATCATCTCCAATACCAGCAGTCTTAATAATCTCTAAGTACTGTTTTCTAGGTATGTTATGATCAGATGTCTTTAAATCGATGTTAAACCCGTCTATACGAGCGGCCATGATCTCTCTGGCATAACTATATCTACCAAACACAGTAGTGTTCACTCTCGTATTTGATATAGCATGTTCACGTATTACATCATCATGCATCGGATCAATCTCACCTTCAGCAGGCATGTTCTCTGTTCTAGGCAATCTATTGATCGGAACTTCTGTAACACCTAACTGACGTAGTTGTTCAATTCTAGTGTGACCACTAATAATGATCTTAGAGCCTTCATACATTGTGATAGGTTCACGTAGTCCTTGAGTTTTGATACTATCGTAAAGATCATTTTTTTCTTCTACTACTGATTTCTCACTATTAGAACGCCATGCTTTGTTTGCTGAATGCTCAACAACATCATCTATGCTGATTACTTCGGTACATGTACCAGTGAATGGGATACCTTTGCCGTCTCTTGTCTTTAACAATGCCATATATAAACCTATAATATAATTGAATATGAGTCTATTATACTGCCTAATGTACTACGTGTCAAGCCTTTTGAGATAAAAAAATGCCCCTGGGAGGGGGCATTTCACTTAGTTATATAGTAGTTTACGGACGACTATATTCTAAGGGCATTGATGGCTCAATGCCCAAAGTTGTTACACACCAGTCGGCAGTGTGACGTTTCCGTCAGCATCCGGCTGTAGTGTTTGTGCTTGTTGTTCTGCTTTCTGTCTTTCTTGTTCAACGTACATAGGCCCAACATTATCGAGTAAGTATTGTTGATTTTCCATACAGAATACATATGAACCAGAATGTCTTAAAAGAATTCGTTTGTCCATATATATCTTACCACCTAGATCACGCCAGTTTTCACAGAACGTCCAATCTTCTGAATAGTAACGATTCTGTCTAACAGCAGTATCAAAGTAAGTTTTTAGATATTGATCATAAATTGGGTCAAGTCCGATGTCATTCTTGTATTGCTTCACAGCAGGGTGACTATTTAATTTCTCAAACACACCTTTCTTAATCAATAAGAATCCTGTACCTGCTTTAGATACTTCTTGGAATCCGTCTGGGCCTTCTTCAGCACCTTCAAATCCGTTTACTACCCACTTGATCGGCATAGTCTTCATTGGATATAATCCACCGATGACATCAACGTCTTTGTTTAGTAGTACTAGTAAGTGCCATGGTTCCCAACCAATGTCTGCATCGATAAACATTAAGTGAGTAGCATCTGGCATATGTAAGAATTTAGCAGTCAATGTATTTCTTGCTCTACTAATCAATGATTCATTTACCATTGTTTCAAGTGTCCAGTCAATGTTTAACTGACGAGCAGTATTTGCCCACTTGATAAATGACATAAATGTTGATTCAGTAAGCATACCACCATAACATGGCATTGCGATATGTACTTTAGTAGTACGTAGAAAATCTACATTAACTTGTACTTGACCTTCTTGGGGTGCTTGAGGGGGATTATCATTAATTTCTTCAACTGCTTCTTTCAGTTGATCTAATGGAATATTAGCCTCTTCTTTTTTCTTGGTTGTTGCTTTTGTTGCCTTCTTGGGGGCGGGTTTTTTGCGACTTGGCATTGTTAATAACTCCTAATAATAAATGTAGTTGCTTGTATATAACTACTATTATTTACTGTAGGAATGCCGGGTCGAATTATTTTTCTTCGATATAATCAGCGGTTTCGGTCAAATCAGTTGTGTTCCAAAACGAGTTAATATCAAGTTTAGGATTCTGTTTTCTTAATACTCTAGGTGCTGACCTGTCTCTCATGCCACCAAAGTATTCTTTGAGTTGAACTGTTTTAAGTTGTAATTTTTCTAGTAAGTCTTTAGGGAATGGAAAATTATCTTTAACTGGATCATAGTTTTGTATGTACTTTATAAGATCCTTTATGTTTTCAAATGTATCTAACAAATCTACAGGCATCAACTTTAACTGTTCCATTTCAGCAAATTCTTCATGCAAACCCATAAGCAGATTTTCTATCGTTGTTAAATAATTACTTTGCATTTGTCTTTGTTTACGGTAGTGACTGAGGTCACTAATATTGTCTCTTTCTTCTTCCATGAGTTCAAACAGTTTGCGATGTAAGTCAACTGACCTAGACTTTTGTTCGTCTGTAGTTTCTTTGATCATGCCACGAATCTTGTCTATACTTTCATTTATTCGGGAAGGCATATAATTATCAAAGTTAGGCTGAGGCAGTTCTGTTCTAGTTTTTTCTATTTGTTTTGCTATTGGAGAATCAGCAGGGGATAACTTCTGGATTTCCTGCTGTGCTTTGAGTTTTGCAATTCTTCTTGCACCACGTTTTAAACTAGGATTATAACCATCAGCATCTCTGTCAGTCAGGTTATAACCTCGTTCTTCCATTTTTTGAATTTCAGCAGTATAGTACTTGTTAAACAAGTCATCATATGTGATATCGTTTGCACCCACACCGCCTGCTAAGGCTCCTAATGTTAAGGCTCCTAATGCTATGTCTTTACCAACACCTTCACTGACATAATTTCTATCGTCTGCTGGGTCAAAATAGTTTATTTGTTGCATAACTTCATCTATTACACTACCGCTATCAACAACATCTATAACTCTACCACTAGCAAAGTTCCCCATACGTTGTCCACCATGTTCCTTTTCTGGGTCTACGATGTCTTCGACATTTAAATCAGATAACACCTTATAGATATTGGCTTCTATTGCTTCTCTACTTTCAAATTCATCTTCATGTCCTTCAAAAGCATTTACTAAAGCATCAATTGTGGCATCTCTAATGATACTTCTTTCTCCACCTTCATTGAATCCTTGTCTTCTACCGTTTAAGTTTGGTTTATCTGTTAATGGCATTTCAATTTGTCCGCCTACGCCTATCTTTTGTGCATCGTGGTTCCAATATTGTTTTGATTGATCTGGATCTACAAATGTTTCATTCATTGGTTCTGTATATGCTTGTTGTATCAAATCATTCATTGCATCATCTACTTTTACTGTAAACTTTCTACCTTTTTTATCTACTATATCGATGTTATCAAATTTGTCATCAATATCTATTGTATAGCCTTTTTGTTTTAAAGTTGCTTTTGTATATCTATCTCTATCATTGAACCAATTGATTACTAATGCACGTATATCAGTAGGAAGATCAGGTCTTGTATAATCTACTCTGTTGCCCTTATCATCGATGTATGCTAAACCTTCATTTAGACTCATACCTTGACTCAGTAATTTAACAACATTTTTAATTAACTTTTTATTGTTAGCAATATGAGGGTAAATTTGAGTAACAAAATCTTCACGTTGATCATCATTTAAGTTGGGCCATGCATCTCTAATTTGTGTAGCACTAGTAATGCCTGCAAATTTTTTAACTGGTAAGTAATCTATATAACCTACTTTACCGAAAGGCTCAGTTATGCCTTTATCTACTGAATGAAAATATCCTGGTGATCCGTCTTTCTTTATCATACCTGTTTTTGGATATTCATTGCGGTCTTTTTCACTACGAACAAAAACGATTGAATCTTTTTCAGGGTCATATTTGTCTGTGATTTCTTTTGGTACAAACGGAGACTTCACTTGTACAAATTCACCAGGCTGTACACCTGATATCTGTGCTAATTTTTCTTTAATTTTAAATGGGAAAGGTCTTTCTTTTTGATTGTCACTAGCGGCCACATAGACATCACTATTGCCATATTTTTCTTTTATAGAATTATATAGTGCGGCGTGCCCTGCATGAAATGGGTGAAATCCACCAGGCATAATAACAATATTTGCCATATTAGTAACTTACTTTTACGTATTGAACAGTGCCGTTTGCAAAGTCTTCTATTTTTGCTCTTAAAAACACAAAGTTTCCTGTTAAATTTGTGTAAGAACTTGCATTTGAATTTGCATTAGCGGCATTGTTTGCTTCTGTTTCAAAAATTTTGAACCAGTCGTTTTCAGAAGGAGGATTAGAAAGTGCGCCTTCGACAATTAAATTACCTGTTACTTCTGAAAAATTGTATGATAGTGTTTGTAGGTCTTGATTACCTAAATAATAAGATGCACCTTGTACAGCATTACCTGTTACATCATATGGTTGAGCCGTACCGTCATTTTTATATGTAGTTTGGGGTAATAATGTAAGAATTGTAGACTGTGACATTATTATCCCCTTACTAGTTCTACTATAACTGCTTCACCAACTAACTCTTGTGCAACTGCTTCTAACTGTGATGCAATTTCATCAGTTATGATTGATTGACTATCTGGAGCATCATCTTTTGCAATTTTGCTTAGTTTGATTGCTACCATGTCTTCGACTATTTTAGCCATAATTATCTCCGTGTTATAAGAGTATTTATGCTTATATAGTCTGTAGTTAAGATTATGGCGAGTCTGTACTCTCTACTTCGATAATACCATCATCACCTACTTGTGCAGTTTGTTTGGTCGTTGAAGCAAATGCAATATCTTTAGTATTATCATCAATCAAACACATTACATTGGCGTCTTTGATTTTTTCAAACAAAATCTTTTTACTCAACGGAACTCTTACAAGTTCATCGATCTTTCTTGCTAGTGGTCTTGCACCCAACTTAGAATCATATCCTACGTCTGCTAAATGATCGATAGCATCTTCACTAAAGTTAAGAGTGATGTTATGTTTTTCAATAAGTGCTTTTTGTAGGTCAGCAACAAATTTAATAACAATCTTTTTAACAGATAGTTGATCTAGTTTACCAAACTTACAAACCATGTCAAGTCTATTTCTAAACTCTGGCTTAAAGAAGTTCTTCATTGCTTTTTCATCTTCGCCTACTTTGTCTGTATCACCGAATCCAATGTTTGAACGTTCACCGTCTGCACTACCTAAGTTAGATGTGAGAATAATTAAACAGTTCTTACATGATACTTGCTTACCATTAGACCCAGTAATCGTACCTTCGTCTAACATTTGTAAGAAGATATTAAAAATATCAGGATGTGCTTTCTCAACTTCATCAAACAACATGATTGAATGAGGTTGCTTACTTAAGTCTGATATTAAACGTCCGCCTTGTACTTGTGAATCACTGAATCCTACATAACCCGGGGGAGGTCCTATCAAACTGCTTACACTATGCTTCTCTGAATACTCGGACATATCGTATTTGAGTAGTGGCATATCTAAATTACTAGACAGCAGTTTAGCCAATTCTGTTTTTCCCGTGCCTGTTGGTCCTAAAAATAAGAAACTTGCAATAGGTTTAGTTTCGTTGCCGATTCCTGCAAACGATACATAAACTCTTTCGATTACGTTATCAACTACATCGTCTTGGCCGTATAATTTAGCCTTGACATTTACATCTAAGTTAGTGATACGATCTACGTTATCCCCTTTTAATTTATCAGCAGGGACGCCTGTGAACTTCTCTACTTGATCAAAAATCAATGTCTTAGTAATATCGACACCCTTATTTTCTGCTACACGTTGTTTGGCACATGCGGCATCAAGTAAATCAATAGACTTGTCTGGATTCTTTCTTTCATGTATGTATCTACCAGCCATTTCAACTGCGGCTTCGATTGCTTCTTCTGTGATATTGACATTATGGAAGTCATTTAATCTTTCTGATAAGCCACGTAAAATTCTGACTGTTGTATCTGTGCTTGGTTCATCAATTGTTACACGATAGAATCTACGCATAAGGGCTCTATCTTTTTCAAAGGATTCGTAGTATTCTTCCCATGTTGTTGATGCAATAACTTTAAGTGTGCCTTTAGTAATAGCAGGCTTAATCATGTTTGCAAAATCAACTGATCCATTAGATGTTGATCCAGCGCCGCCCATTGTATGTGCTTCATCAATAAACAAGATACAATTCTTTTTAACTTCTAAAGCCATAATGACTTCTTTAACTTTTTCTTCAAACTCACCGCGATACTTTGATCCAGCAAGTAAGTTACCAATCTCTAATGAATAGACTTCATGTCCGTCTAAGAATTCAGGTACTTCTTTGTTAACAACTGCTTGTGCAATGCCTTCTGCGATTGCAGTTTTACCTACACCTGGATCGCCTACCATCAATACATTTGCTTTAAATCTTTTTGCTAGAACATTAATGATATCATCAATCTCACTTACACGTCCTATGACAGGCTCTAGTTTATCGTCTCTAGCCATCTGAGTTAAATTTGTTGTGTATTCTGCTAAAATATCATCTGCTTGGTCTGAACTAATGTTTTGATTATCCTGATGTTTATAATTCTTTTGCCAAAATTCAATAAATTGAGTTTTATTCACGCCATACTTTAATAAGAAATAATGTGCATGGGTATTACCCTCAGTTGCTATTGATAGATATAAATCCATAGTAGTAACTTGTCTGCGTCCAGTAAACAATACTTGTGTAACACCTCTGTTCATTACACGTTCTAATGAATTAGTTTTCTTAGGTACACATTCAGGATCTTTAGATTCAATTGCATGAAGACCATTTAAATATGATTCTACTTCACCAATCATTAAATCAGTATCAACATTAAATTGATTTAATACTTTTTTAAATGGTTGATGTGTTATTAATGCATGAAGTAAATGCTCAATAGTAACATATTGATGATTATAGGACTTTGCAGTTTCAATTGCCCTAGAAATAATGTTTTCGATTTCTGGTGATGTGTTCAAATGTTTTTCCTCTTTATAATATTATTTAGTTACCTTTTAAGTCTTGTATATCTTTATATTTTACAATAGCATCAATGATACCTTGCTCTATTGTATCTGGAATAATGCCATTAAGCAATATTATTTGGTCACCAAAGTTACCAGAACTAAAATTAGGACCTCTTCGATCAGCAATCGGCATACCCTGTCCTGCTAACTTAATTTGTGTGCCTGGATTTGTCCCCGGCTTAACTGTAACTTTTAATATTTTACTGGAAATAGTAGTAAAATTAAATGTAGTACCCACGACTAAATCTAACACAGAAATATTATGTTGACATATTAAATTATTTCCTAATCTTTCAAACCATGAATCATTCATTACGTGAAAGTCTATAATTAAAGATGTACCTTGTTGAACAAGATTATCATATCTTGTTTGTTGCCCAGTTTGCACACCTTTTGGTATATTAACATTGATTACTTTTTTACCTTGCGGAGTATTTAATTCTAATGTCTGAGTGTCTCCCGTGTATGCTTGACGTAATGTAACATTTAATTGAGTTCTGTACATCGGTTGCGGTTGAGGTCGTTGTCTACGTTGACCAAAGATATCACCGAACATATCATTGAATGGACTTCCATCACCGAACGGACTTTGTCCTCTACCAAACGGATTAGGATTATCATACTCTGCACGTTGTTGTGGATCACTTAAGGTTTCATATGCTTTTTGAACTCTTTTAAAGTCTTCTTCATTGCCGCCTTTGTCTGGGTGATGTTTGCCCGCTAATTTACGATATGCTAGTTTGATTTCTTTTTGATCGGCTTTAGGTGAGACACCTAATGTTTGATAATGGTCCATGCTATATTATAACAGCCATACGTATGAAAGTCAACAGTGATTTGCCCGTTAAATACCGGCTGATGCTTGAAGTGATTTAATGTATTCGTCTTTAGGTGTATCAGATTCTTTATGATCTAAACCTGCTTTGAGTCTCATTTCATTGAGTTCTTCTTCGACTCCATCTTCTTTTTCGATTTCGTATTTTGCGGGATTTAAGATAATTTTTTGTTTCATAATCTCTAGTTCCATTGGGTATTCTTCAGTATCAATGTTTAAAGTGTATTCTTCAGGAGCCATACCTGTTAATGTTTGTAAATCTTTTAACAATCCCAACAGTCTACGTGCTACCCATGAACGTCTTTCCATTTCAACAAATACTAACCATTTGTTTGGTCCAAGTTCCCCATCTGAAATACTTGCATCTAAAATGTAGTTATAACCTCTTTCAAACCATGTCACTAAATCTTCAGCAACTAATTTTGATTTAACCATAAAAGTTACTGTAACGATATCTTTATCAGTACCCATTTTAGCGGCATACTCATCTACAGATACAACAGGAATAACTTGATTTTCCATGTCTAAGTAGTTTAAACTTTCAGATAGAATAGTCATTAGATTTGAAATGCCCCTGAATCAGTAGATGCATCCATTGTAACATCATCGTCTGCCATCATATCGTCTGCGCCTGCATCGTCTTCTGATTTTGTTTGCTCTAAATCATTGTCGTATGCATCTTCGATTTCTGATAGATCAATTGTGTCTTCTGCAATGTCAACACTACCTTCTTTGATGTCATCCATTAATTCAAAAGGTATTTCGATTTGCATAAACCAAACTTGATTTTCTTGCATTTTAGGATAACGACTTCCTGATTGAAAGTCTTCGTATGATGTGACTGCAACAGGAACTTCGATCTTAGATTTCATCATTTTAACATTGCAACCAATCGTTGCAAGTCTTAGAGTTGCTCTGGGATCAGGCATTAATTTATAAGGCCACATAAAGGTACATTTACATGAGTATCTACCTACATCGGGCCCTTGAACTAATTCGCCGTTAATCCAATTTCTGTAAGCATAGATATCTGCTTCATCTAAAACTCTTTCAAAATCCAGCAGAGTATTCATTGAACCGTCAGACATATAGATATTTTTAATAGTATCTACTATACTGACGAAATCAATGTCCTTAAAGAATGTGTTTGCTTGTTTGGAAGCAAGTGCATCACCTGTAGTTGCTTTAGTCATACTAGTATTTATCTTAATGGAAGTGCAAAAGAATTTTACAATCTGTTCTTCTGGTGCTAGTATTTATCATAGGACAGCAATTCCTCATCCACTGAGTTTTTACTCACCTAAATCCGGTAAGTATTTAATGAGAAAGCATTTTCTCAATTCATTTTAAAATATAGGAATTATATATGAGTAAACGCAAAACAGGCGCTTTAAGGAAAAAACATGAACCATACAGACACAGGGAAACACAACACTCAGCCGAGGACACGTTCTACATGAACTCCTCAAAACCCATTGACTTTAGCAAGTATAGAAAAAAGCAACAGTCACGTAGACCAATCGAATTAGTGCCCCAGAGCATAAATCAGGAAAAATATATTATAGCATTAAATGACCCTGAAATAGATATCGTTATGGCTAGTGGCCCTGCTGGAACAGGTAAAACCTACTTAGCAATGTTGGCGGCAATGAGAGCATTAAGATCGGGTCAGTGCGATAAGATATTATTAACACGTCCTGCTGTTGCTGTAGATGATGAAAAACATGGTTTTCTTCCTGGCGACTTAAACTCAAAAATGGAACCGTGGGTAAGACCTTTATTCGATGTGGTACGTGAATATTATTCACAGAATGAAATCGAATATATGTTAAAGGAACAAGTCATAGAAATAACACCTTTAGCATTTTGCCGAGGCAGAAACTTCAAGCATTCATGGATTATATTAGATGAGGCTCAGAACGCAACACCGTCACAAATAAAAATGTTAATGACTAGGATTGCAGAAGGGAGCAAAATCATAATCAATGGTGACGTTGAACAGACTGACCGAAGAACACATGATAATGGGCTCCTCGACTTGCAAGAACGAATCGATCTACACAAAGTACCAGGTATGACAGCATGTACTTTTGATCGAAAAGACATACGGAGACACAAGATTATTGAACACGTACTAAAGATGTATCAATAATTTCATAGGTCCATATAAACCAAAAAGAAAGGGTCTTAAGACCCTTTCGCCTGACTTAAGATTTTGCCCCTAGAAGGTCTTTTATTTTCGATTAAGTCTGCTACTTTTTCTTCTTAACTTTCTTTTCTATTGGTGCCTCTTTTTCAAGTTGCTCAATCAGTTTAGGATAGATTCTTTTGTAGTAAGTAGACATCTGCTCAAATGTAGTATCATGGTTGTTACCTTCAATCACACATTTATGAATAGAGTTATCAGAATAATCCATAATCACATTTTTTGTGTTCATGTCT
>Ga0115570_10002113_pt1 | contig 15389 bp, 18 predicted proteins | sample COGITO_mtgs_1205_3_FD_87294 | JGI IMG/M metagenome (GOLD analysis project Ga0115570, IMG submission 87294) | Pelagic marine microbial communities from North Sea - COGITO_mtgs_120524 | ecosystem: Environmental > Aquatic > Marine > Epipelagic | place: Germany:Helgoland, sampling site Kabeltonne... | reverse complement strand
TTCAGTATTTGGCTATATCTGGCGGGCTTCTTCATTTAGCTATAAACCCAATGACAGGTTATAGTCTTGATAATCTTTGCAATAAGAAAAAGAAATAAATCTTTTTGGTATGGTTTATTCCCACTCCATCATGGGATAGACCATATTGATATTACGAGCATTTTGAACATCAAATAATTCCCATTTTTTTGATTCAGATAGCCCTAACGTTTTGATGGACTCCTGTAGACCTAGCCCTGATTCAATAGCCTCTTTAATTTCATCACGCAATATTTCTAAATATTTTTGTACATTTTTAATTGCAAGCATACTATCTTCGGTTGGTTTTCCATGGCCAGGAACTATCATTTTGTGGTTTCTTTTCTTCAGCTTTTCTAGGGCGCTAATAAACCCTTGAATATTTCCATCAATTACTGGGACTCTCTCTATAAAAACTAAATCACCCGTCCATAACGTATCGGTTTTAATATCATGAACTGTAAGATCGGTATTGGTATGTGCAACTGGATAAGCCTCCAGCTTTAAAACACGATCACCCAAATCAATTTCTTGAATTCGATTAGGTTCAACTAGCATGGTAGGTGGAACTTGAATTGAATCTTCTGGTGGAATTTCTAGGTACTTTAAATTAGTCTGCTCATAAAATTCTTTTCGTAAGCGCATCGCTTTAGGAAGTTCTTTATGCCCAATAAAGATTGGCTTTGTATCCAGAAAAGCTGCATTGCCATAAATATGGTCCAAGTGAACGTGGGTATTAATAACATAGCGGATAGGTAGCCCAGTTCTTTTCTTTATCTCATCGAGCATGCTTTTTCCTATGATCTCGCTCCCTCCAGTATCAATAACTGCAACTGCTTCTTTTCCAATGATAAAGCCTATATTACATATATCTCCTTGATAGCCAACATCAACATCAACATGTGATCCTTGGTGAACAAACATTCCTGGTTGAATTTCTATGAAATTTAAATCCACAGCAAAAAGACTGAGAGAGTTGTGCGCCATAAACATGAAACATAAAAATTTAGTAATTGTCATCTTTTAATTTACATCATTAAGTATTAAACTGAACTTCATTTTACATGTCTTGTAAAAATCGACTAAATTAAAAAGGCGCTACCGAATGGTTAAAGCAGTAAAGACTTTCTCTCAATATAACAATATTTCAATCTTTTTGCATTGGCTCATTGCTGTTGGAATTGTATTTATGTTTATTCTGGGCTGGTTTATGGACACCGTCCCAAAAGATGCAGCTAAATCATCAACCTTTGATTTATTTAATATGGGCTTATATGTATGGGAGTTATCCAAGGAAGTCTCTCCTCGATCTTTTTATTTTAACCTTCATAAGTCAGTCGGGATAAGTCTTTTTGCATTAATTATACTTAGAATTTTGTGGCGGCTTACGCATAAACCCCCTGCACTTTTAGATAGTATGAAGACTTGGGAGAAAAAATTAGCAACTGGAGCTCATCACGGATTATATTTCTTGATGGTAGCCACTCCATTAGCTGGAATTATTATGTCAATATCCAGTAAATATGGCATTCATTGGTTTGGTATTAAGCTTGTTGGAGGCATCGACAATAAAGCTTCAAGAGAGTTATTTTATGAATTCCATGAAATTTTTGGTTTACTTATACTATTCATTCTCTTCTTTCATATCGCTGGTGCATTCAAACACGCCCTAGTTGACAAGGATGGGACAATACGACGAATGTGGTTCCACAAATAAAGAGCCGTTGTGAGTCACTTTAAGCACCATATATTTTTTTGTTTAAATAAAAGGGAGGATGGTGCGCAGTGTTGCATGGATTATGACGCTGAAAATATTTTTTTGTATATGAAAAAAAGAATAAAAGCCATGGGGCTTAATGGCCACAACATGAATCGAATCAACAGGGCTGGATGTTTAGATAGATGCAAAGATGGTCCTCTTCTTGTAATTTATCCAGAGGCTGTTTGGTATAAATACATTGACCACACTGATATTGATGAAATTATTGATCAACATTTAGTAAAAGGTACTATTGTTAAGCGTTTATTGGCTTAAAATATCACGTAGAAGTCTCATCAGTTCAACTTCTTCACTTTTTCGCAACTCCATTTTTTCGCTTCTTTTTTTCTCAGACCAAATGCTGTCAGGAAAATAGCTATCGTTGCTATATCTTGGGATGATATGCCAATGAAGATGTGGGGTAATGTTTCCAAGTGAAGCTAAGTTAATTTTTTCTGGCTGCAGAAATGATCGTATAACGCTTTCAACTTTAAACACTATCGACATGCAAAGGTTTTGTTTTAATGTCTCCATATCCGTCATTTCGGTTATGTGTTCTAAGCTTTCAACTCTGCAGTAGCCTGGTAAGTGTTGATCATTTATTAGCGTTACCCTAAAATATTTGTTTTCCCAGACCGACGGATATAAGGATGGATTACAAAGGCTACAATTTTTGAGTCTATGAGACTTCAAGCATTTTGTCCAACGTTAGTTTGGCAAGCTGAGCTTCTTTATTAGGCACTTTGATAATATTAACTGGATTACCATTAATAATATTTTCAAGCGTCCAAGCCAAGTGTTGAGGGTCAATTCGAGCCATTGTAGAACACTCACAAACAACATGGGACATAAACTGCACCAGTTTATTTTCAGGCTTCATCTCATTGGCAAGACGATTAACTAAATTGAGTTCAGTTCCTACCAGCCATTTAGTTCCATGTTCAGCATTTTTAATTGTATTAAGAATAAAGTCAGTAGAACCGACAAAGTCTGAATTTAGACACACCTCAAAAGGAGATTCTGGGTGGGATATTACAAACCCATCTGGATGTTGCTTTCTAAATGTTTCGATATGCTCAAGCCTGAACATTTGATGAACTGCACAGTGCCCTTTCCATAAAAGAACTTTGGCGTTAATTATCTGCTCTTCAGTTAATCCACCTAAAGGTAAATCGGGATCCCATACAGGCATTAAATCTAAAGGTATACCCATGCTATGGCCTGTCCATCGACCTAAATTTTGATCAGGAAAAAATAAAACTTTTTCTTTCTGAGAGAATGCCCAATTTAATATTTTAGCTGCATTTGTTGATGTACAAACTATGCCTTCATGCTCACCGCAAAAAGCTTTGAGGTCAGCAGCAGAGTTTATGTAAGTAATGGGGGTAATAGAATCATCAAAGTTTAACACTTTATTTAATTCTCTATATGATCTCTCAACTTTGGCAAGATTAGCCATGTCAGCCATTGAGCAGCCGGCTGAAAGATCTGGCAGGACAGTTATTTGTCCAGGTCGAGATAAAATATTTGCTACTTCAGCCATAAAATGAACGCCAAGATATACAATATACTTAGCCTCAAGATTTTCAACATATTTGGCAAGCTTAAGCGAATCCCCAGCTAAATCAGCATGCCTATAAACCTCTTCATTTTGATAATGATGACCTAAAATAATAATTTCATTCCCCAGCGTATTTTTCGCTTTTAGGATTCTTTGTTGGCAGTCTTCATTCTTAAGGCTTTCAAAAGCTTCGAACTTAATTGTTGCTGTATTCATAAATTTATTTTATCGCCTATCTGTTTAATTTCATATAATTTTTTTAATGCATCGGCATTTGTATCAGAAAAAACTGTTTTTATTGCTTCACTAACCGACGTCCACTTAAATTCTTTATGCTCTCTTGGCTCTATTTTTATTTTTATTTTTTCGGGCACCTCGACACTAAAGACATGCTCAGTATTATGTGTGACTGTTGGAGGGTAGCGGTAGCGCCAATGGGTAAAGATTTCGTATTGTTGAGAAAAATTCCAATCAATAAGAGAAAATTTCTGATGATCAATCCCAGTTTCTTCAAGCAGTTCTCTTTTTGCAGCATCAACGGGAGATTCCCCTTCTTCGATACTTCCAGTCACAGACTGCCAAAAGTTTGGTTTATCTTGACGGTGTAATAATAATATTTCCATATTTTTAGTGTGGATAATCACAAGAACAGAGATGGGAATTTTATATTTTTTCCCTATCAAAATATTGGAAGCTTAAATGTGATGCTTTCTTCTATTCCATCAATCTCAGTAAGCTCAACTTTATTAAATTGGCTAATAAAATTGATGACTAGCTGAACCTGTGCCTCGGGGGCAGATGCGCCAGCAGTTAAACCTATCCGATTCTTCCCCTTCAAAATATCGCTATCAAACTCATCTGGATTGTCTATCAAATGCGCTTCAATTCCTTGCTTTTTGGCAATTTCAACAAGCCTGTTGGAATTAGAGCTATTTGCTGAACCGACAACTAAAATAATGTCTTGATAAGCAATCATTTTTTTAACTGAGTCTTGACGATTTTGAGTTGCATAACATATGTCAGAGCTTTTTGGACCTTGAATATTAGGATATTTACACTTAAGCGCTTTTATAATTTCTTGAGTGTCATCCACTGATAGAGTCGTTTGACTGACATAGCTGACCCTGTTATTTACTGGAATTGTTAAATTGCTAACATCTTCTTTATTCTCAATCAAATGTATTGATGCGTCAGGCGAATTTTTTTCAATTTGACCCATAGTTCCCTCTACTTCTGGATGGCCTCTGTGGCCTATCATAATAATATGATAATTTTCACCATACATTTTGTTAACTTCTCGATGAACTTTAGTCACAAGGGGACAGGTTGCGTCTATGGCTATTAGTTTTCTATTTTTTGCATCAGTTTTAACCACTTTTGATACGCCGTGCGCGCTGAAGATTACATGACTCCCTTCTGGAATATCACCAATATTATCAACAAAAATTGCCCCTTTGCTTTTCAGATCGTCTATGACAAATCTATTATGAACTACTTCATGGCGGACATATATTGGCGCACCAAATTTTTTTAATGCTTGCTCAACAATAATGATTGCTCTCTCAACTCCAGCACAGAATCCTCTTGGGTTTGCTAGTGCAATATTAATAACTGGATTATTCATATCTTGATTTGAATTAGACAGGCTAATTAAATTATTGATTCACCACGAATGAGATCATTAAAATTTTCTCTCTTTCGTATTTCGATTATTTTATCTTCATCAACAAGAAGTTCAACCGGACGAACGCGGGAGTTATAGTTTGAGCTCATGCTCATGCCGTATGCACCAACATCAACAACTGCAAGCACATTACCTTCCTCCAGTGAGAGCATTCTATCTTTGCCGATGAAATCTCCAGTTTCACATACAGGACCCACCACATCAAACTGAGTAGACGACTCACTTGATTGGGACGTGTTAATGATGTCATGGTACGCATTATATAATGAGGGGCGCATTAGGTCATTCATTGCCGCATCAATAATTGCAAAGTTCTTTGTGGAACCTTTTTTTACATACTCAACTTTGGTTAATAGCACCCCAGCTTTCCCTAAAATTGCTCGCCCAGGCTCAAAAATTATTTTTAGATTTTGTTTTTCTAAAAGTGGGAGTATGGCTTCTGCATATGCATTAAAGTTAGGAGGTTTTTCATTTTCATAGTTAATTCCAATACCGCCACCAATATCTAGGTGAGCAATATGAATACCCAAAACTTTCAATTTATCGATTATGCCGACAAGCTTAGCAATAGAGTCTATAAATGGAGAAAGCTCAGTAATTTGAGACCCTATATGACAGTCAATTCCTCTTATTGCGATCGAATCCATATTATTTGCAATCTTATAAAGCTCAATAGCTTTTTGTTCATCTACCCCGAACTTATTATCTTTTAAACCAGTCGATATGTACGGATGCGTTTTAGCATCAACATTAGGGTTAACTCTTACGGAAATATTAGCTATCTTCCCCATTTTCTGAGCAATAGCTTGAATACGATATAGCTCTGGTTCAGACTCAATGTTAAAAGCTAAAATTTGATGATGAATTGCTAGTTCTATTTCTTTTGACGACTTACCGATTCCAGAAAAAACTACTTTTTTTGGATCTCCTTTAGCTGCAATAACTCTTTGGAGTTCCCCACCAGAAACAATGTCAAATCCAGCTCCATGATTCGCCAGTAAATTTAATATTGCTAAATTAGGATTAGCTTTAACGGCGAAACAAATAAGATGGTTAGAAGTTTTGAAGGCTTCTTCAAAGCTCCTATAGCTATCTAGGATGCTTTTCTTTGAATACACATATGCAGGAGTATCAAATTTTTTTTCTATTTCATCAACAGCTATATTTTCAATAAAATACTTCCCATTATTTGAATAAATTATTTTATTATTCATGATCTAGGCAGTTTGATATTCCGTTGAATAAATATCTGGATGATTGTTATGAGTTTCTGATTGTGGGTACCTTTCTTCAGGAATATACAGTGCCCCCTTGGTTCCACAAGAGCTTAAAAATGCTGAGAAAACTATGAGTGTGATTAATAGTATTTTATTCATAAGAATATTTTATCATCAAATAGTATGCTTATTTAGCTTATGTTTTAGTAGGGCGTCGCATATAAATGCGCTGAATATACCAAAAATTAATGCAGAGATTAAAAACAAGGGTAATAGATTGAATATGCTGTCATGTGGAATAATCCAAAGGCGAGCGATTATAAATTGCCCGATGATGTGTCCAAAAGATGCTATTAGGCTTAAGCTGATAATAGAAAAGTATGGTTTGGGAAGTTTTTGAAAGCCATACAACAAGGTAAGACTAAAAAGGGCGCCAAATAAGCTAAGAAAAAAAGTTGGAGACAAGAATGAGCCGACAATAATGCTTGAAACAAAAACTCTAACTATAGAAACCCATGCTGCCGTAGAAAAATCAAAACGAACTAGAGAGTATAAAATAATAATATTAGCAATTCCGGGCTTGATGCCGGGTATAGGACTGGGAAGAAAAAATTCTATTACCGATAAAATTATCGCAATTGCTGCTAATTTTGCAACCGTATGATCTTTTTTAGTAGGCTTAATAATTAACTGTGTCATAACTTTCGCTATTTCCAACTATGGAGATAGTAATTTGATTTGGAAGGCAGACAATTGTTTGGTTAACTTTATCGATCCAACCATGATGTATGCAGTACTTTTTGGTACAAGGCGATTTTACAAAGCGGGCCTTACCTTCATTAATGCTGATTACACTAGAGCCTAAAAAACCAGAAATATTTTTATTAGCAGATTGATTAAGACTGAATATTATTGGATCTTCAAAATTGCTTTCAATTTTTAAGTATTGACCGCTAGGCATATTCCATGATCGAGAGATTGCCCAGAAGATTATAGCCAGAAATAAAATAATTATAAAAGCATCACCTGGTCTAATAATTTTAATGAATTGAAATAATTTGCTCATGGTTTTTCTCAAGCCACCTTATCGATTGATTCATTTTGCTGCTAATTAAAATATTCCCATCAGCTAAAACGATCATAAAAAAATTAATACCTAGCTTATCTGCCAATTGTCCCTTTTTTAGTTTTGGAGCGATAAATAATGGTTTCGAATATACGTCTGATAGAGTTCCCGAGTTTTTGGCAGGAGGAATCATTATCGTAGCTGATTGACTATTGTCAGCAGGAAAACCTGTTTGCGGGTTAATCAGATGTGAATATCTTGTCTCGTCAGCCATAAAGTATCTTTGGTAATCACCTGAGGTACCTATTGACCAACCAGAGGGCAATTCAATGGATGCAATCGCTGAAGGTTTTCGGGGGTGTTGAATACCTACCACCCATTTTCTGTCACCATGCATACCAATGGCCATGATGTTGCCTCCGATATTGACTAATGCATTGCTTATGCTGTTGGTGGCTAGAATTTTTTTGGCCCGGTCTAATGCGTATCCTTTAGCATAACCGCCCAGATCCAACTGAAAATTTTTGTTTGTACTTGATAACGTGGTTTGGTTAATATGTAAGTCATTCATAGTTGACATATTGGCAACAAAATCTTTTATTTTGTCGGAGCTTGGAACATTTTGTTCTGGTGCATCTTGATGAAAACCCCACATTGAAATAAGTTTTCCCATAGCGGGGTTAAAATAGTTTTCTGACGCCGAGGCTAATATTTTATTTTCATGAATAATGTGTAAAATTTCTTTGTCGTCTACATGAAATTTATCACCAGAGGCTAAGGTTTTATTCATGCTCGAAATGAGGCTTTTTTCCCAAGGATGTAAATAGTTATGAAGATATTTGAAATCGTTAAAAATGAGATTGGATATATTTTCACTTTTATCTTCCGTTTCCCCGTAAATTTTAATATCTACGATTGTTCCAAATATAAAGTCTTTATATTCATGGACAGGTTTTTTTTGACCGCAACTTATGAGAAATATGACAGTAATTAGAAGGAATTTATGAAAGTGCATCAACAATGGATTTCGAAAAATTAATTTTAGCTTGAGCTTGAATTTCAACCAAGCCTGTAGGGCTTGTTACATTAATCTCAGTTAGATACTTACCTATGACATCAATACCAACAAAACGGAAATTATTTTTACGAAGGTAAGGTTTAATAGTGGCAACAATTGCGATATCGTCCTCTGATAATTTCCTAATAACTCCTTTACCACCTTTTGCTAAATTAGCTCTTATTTCATTGTTTTGAGGAATTCGAGCTAGTACATAAGGTAAGGGCTCCCCATCAATTAATATAATACGTTTATCTCCGTACTGAATATCGGGAATAAATTTTTGTGCCATGATTAATTGATGATTATGCAATGTCATTGTTTCTAAAATAACATTCATATTTTGGTCGTTTGATGTCACCATGAATATTCCATTTCCCGCCATACCGTCTACCGGTTTGAGAACAACTTTCTTATGTTTCTTGATGAAGGTTTTTAATACCTCTTCAGAGCTAGATACTATTGTGGGACTAATGATATCTTTAAATTGTAAAATACTTAACTTTTCATTATGGTTTCTAAGGGAGGCACCATCATTAATTACCTCAACACCCTCTGTCTTTATATGGTCAAGTATAAAGCTTAGGTTTAGGTATGCTTGATTAAAGGGAGGATCTTTTCTAACAAAAACTTTTTTAAAATTACTAGTCAGTATTGATTTTTTTTCATTGAGATTTATTTGTGTACTTATATTGTTTACTAAACCGCATAAAGCCATCCCTTTAGAATCAGCACCTATGGACAAATCATTAATTTCACAGCAATAAATCTCTTTTTTTTGACGAATAAATTCTTTGATTAATTGAATGCTGGTGTCTTTTTTTATATTTAGGCTAGATACTTGATCGAGGATAAAAAGATAGCTCATGAGTTATCTTCCAATTCACGAGCAGCAGCAATTAATGCTAGCCTTGCGATTACTCCGTAAGCATAAAACCGGTTTGCCTCATCGTCACACGGTCTCCCTTGATCTGGCATAAGGCATGAAGTTTCAAAAGGCTGAGGTATGAAATGCATGCCAGGAGCATTTAAATTTTCATCTTTATCTTTCGTCGTGTGCACCCTATAAAATCCACCTATAACAAAATGGTCAATCATATAAATAACAGGCTCAGTTACCGCACCTTCTATAGTTTCTTCTGTATGAATGCCTTCCTGAATAATCACCTCAGTAACTTTGCTACCTTCTTTTATTACAGACATCTTGTTTCTTTTTTTTCTATTTAGACTAAGCACATCTTCCGCTTTTTTTGCAATCATAATACCCATGCCATATGTCCCAGCATCAGCTTTAATGACCACATAGGGCTCATGCTGTATTTGGTACTGATCATATTTTTTTTTGATTTTTTGCAGCAGTAATTCGACTTTCGTAAAAAGCTCTTCCTCTCCTTTATGTTCGTGAAAGTCTAATCCATTTAGCTTTTCAAAATAGGGGTTTATCAGCCAGGGGTCTATTCCAGAAAAACTAGCAAATTCATTTGCCACCGCATTATAGTATTCAAAATGTTGAGTTTTTCTTCTGGTACACCATCCAGCATGTACGGGCGGAATAATAGTTTGATCAATGTTTTCTAATATCGATGGAATTTCGACAGACAAGTCATTATTTAACAATATTGCGCATGGGCGAAACGATGAGCCATCAATATTATTAACAACAAGGCCATGGTTTTTCTTAACGATTGGCTCGATTAAAATAGATTTATTCCCCTCTAGCTCTAAATTTAATGGCTCTAATATTTCTTTATTTATTGTACCGAACCTAACTTCAAGTCCAGCTTTTTGTAAAATGTTACATAAGCAACTCAAATGCTCGAGATAGAATGTGTTTCTTGTATGATTTTCTGGAATTATCAATATTTTTTTTGCATCTGGACATATTTTTTCAATTGCTATTGATGTCGCTTGAATGCTTAAAGGAATAAATGTTTCACACAGATTATTGAATCCTCCTGGAAAGAGGTTGGTATCTACAGGCGCCAATTTAAAGCCCGAGTTTCTTAGGTCAACCGACGCATAAAATGGTGCTTGATGTTCCTGCCATTGAGTTCTAAACCAATGTTCTATATCGCAGCTATGGTTGACAATGTATTGCTCTAACTTAAATAGTTCAGAGCTCATCTCAATATTTAGTTTTGGAATCACTTTATAGTCCTTGAGCCTGAAGATCTGCATGGTAACTACTTCTTACCATGGGCCCACTTGCAACAGAGGAAAAGCCCATGAGCTCTGCTTCTTTTTTTAATAAATCAAAAATATGGGGCTCAATGTATTTTTCTACAGGAAGATGGTGCATGGTGGGTTGAAGATATTGCCCTAAGGTAATCATATCAACTTTATGCCTTCGCAGATCTTTGAGCACCTGTATAACTTGTTCGTAAGTTTCTCCTAGGCCCAGCATAATGCCTGATTTAGTAGGTATTTTTGGAAATTTATTCTTAAAATTTAATAAAAGACTCAAAGAGTGCTGATAATCTGAACCGGGCCTGACTTGCTTGTAAAGCTCCGCGATTGTTTCTAGATTATGATTAAATATATCGGGCGGAGCATCGCTGATAATTCCTAGAGCCTTATCCATTCTTCCTCTAAAATCTGGTACTAATGTCTCTATAGTAATTTCTGGATTTTTTAGCCTTATTTCTTTAATGCAACGAACAAAATGTTCAGCGCCACCGTCCCTAAGATCATCCCTATCTACGCTAGTAATAACAACATATTTTAACTTCATATTCAGTATTGTTTGGGCTAAGTTTGATGGCTCATGGATATCAGGAGCCAGAGGTCTTCCATGCCCGACATCACAAAAAGGACATCGCCGTGTGCACAAATCTCCCAATATCATAAAAGTTGCTGTTCCCTGGCTAAAGCATTCTCCAATATTTGGACAGGAAGCCTCCTCACAGACGGTGTTTAGCTTATTATCCCGTAATAACTTTTTAATACGAGAAAACTCATTAGAATGGGGTAACTGCATCTTTATCCACTTCGGCTTATCCAGCCTTTCCCGAGGAATAATTTTTATAGGAATTCTTGATGTTTTATCTTTCCCGGTTTGTTTTGTATGTGGATCAGCTTTACTCATGATATTTTTGTAGGTTATGTTGGAAGAGCTCAATAATACCTTGAGCGCATTGTTCTTTAGTATAGTCGTTATTAAAACTTGATAGTTGAGTCATAGTTAAATTTTTAAATCCGCAAGGATCGATATTGCTAAAAGGATCTAAATCCATATTTATATTCATGCTTAAACCATGATAAGTGAAATGTTTTTTTAATCTTAGTCCAATGGATGCAATTTTACTTTCCCCTATGTATACTCCCGGCGCGTCTTTTTTTGTACAACTTGAGACATTTAATTTAGCGAGAAATTGCATTATAGAATTCTCAAGTAGCGAAACAAATTCTTTAACCGTGATTTTATACTTTGTTAGATTGATAATCGGATAGATAATTATTTGTCCTGGCCCATGGTAAGTAATCTTACCCCCCCTATCTACAAAAATATGATTGATTGAAGTATCAATTGGAAGAGTTAACCCCTTTTTATTTAAACCTATCGTATAGATCGGATGATGCTCTGTAATCCATATTTCACTGTGTTCCGGATTGCTTACAACAAAATCTTTCATCGCTAACCATACATCCTCATAGTGCGTAAGACCTAAATTCTTTACTTTGATCCCCATACCTATAAAACAAATTTAGTTTCAGGATAAGAAGACAAATCTTTATATAAATTATCTAATTGCACTTTTGAGGTTACGTATATATTACAGGTTAAGCTTATGTAGGTTCCTTGATTGCTCTCTTTCATGTCTAAAAAGTCTGTACTGAAATTGGGAGCATGTTTTTGGATTATTCGAACTATATTGTCTATATATTGTTCACTTACAATTCCAATTACCTTTATCGGGAATTCACAGGGAAATTCAATGAGCGTCTCGGAAGGATCTATAGCCATATCCTTCAGTCTTTAATAATGTAGGTATGGAGGTTAGTTTCAGCAGCAATAAAGGACGAGGCATTCTCTGCTTCTTCCTTTGAGAGGTAAGGACCAATCAAGACTGAAAAAAGGGAGGACCGTTGCATAATTTTGGACTCAATATTTTGCTGATAGACTAGGGTGTCTAATTTTTTAATGAGCGCTTCTGCATTACTTTCTTCAGAAAAGGCCCCTGCCTGAATATAAAATTTCCTCGAGTCCTTGTCTTGAACAGTTTCGCTGGATGGATCTATTAGCTCAACTAGAACTCGCTCACTCCCTTTTTCTATAATATCCAGTCGATATGCTGCGGCATAAGATAAATCAATAAGGCGGTTTTTAATAAAGGGACCTCGATCATTAACCCGCACAATAACTGTTTTATTGTTAACTAAATTTGTTACTTTGACATAACAAGGAATAGGAAGAGTTTTATGAGCGGCTGTCATCCCATACATATCGTAAACTTCACCTACGGATGTTTTATTGCCATGATATTTTTTCCCATACCATGAGGCATAGCCTATTTCTTTGTACGGCTCGATTTCTCTCATAGGTACATATTTTTCGCCAAATACTTTGTAGGGCATGTTGGCCCGCTTGGCTACTTTCTCTATCTTAGGCTCCGCATCTTTTATGAGATCTAGATTCTTTGGGATCTCTTTTCCAGGACCATCATCTGAATAATAACCCCCGTCTTTAGATGTTGGATCTGGCCTATCTGTTGATAAGGATGCGCATCCCGAAAGAAAGGAGAAAATAAGGAAAGTAAATAAACGAGTCATTAGTTTGCTATCAACGATTTATGGCTATATAAAGACATAATAATACCAATACTGACTAATGATACAACCATAGAAGTCCCGCCATAACTAAAAAATGGAAGTGGGGCTCCGACAATAGGCAGAAGTCCAGAAATCATTCCCAGGTTAACAATAACTCCAGAAAAGATTGATACTATTAATCCAAGAGTAGCTAAGCGAGAGAAAGTGTCTTGCATTCTTGAAGCCATAAATGACAACCTCATGAAAAAAATTATATACACCATCATAATAGCTAGAACGCCAATAAACCCAAATTCTTCACTAAAAACTGCAAAAATAAAGTCAGTAGTAGCTTCGGGTAAAAAATTTAGCTGGGTTTGGGAGCTATTCATCCATCCTTTTCCAATCATTCCTCCCGATCCAAGGGCTATCAAAGATTGTATGGTTTGATAGCCAGATCCTAATGCATCCTGAAATGGATCTATTAAACTAAGGATACGAGCTTGCTGATATTTTTCTAGAGCATGCCAAATAAAAGGGGAAGCAATAAGCAGGGTGAATGAACCTCCGATTAACAACTTTCTTGGTAGTCCAGCAGTAAAGATGATGGCGAAAGCAGAAAACGAAATCATTAGTGCGGTTCCTAGATCTGGTTGCGTAAGTATTAGATAAAAAGGAACACTTAGGATCATTAATGCAATGCCATGAGACGATATGTTGATATTATGTTCATTTTTTTGATAAAACCAAGCTAGCATTAAAGGTGCTGTAAACTTCATGAGTTCAGATGGCTGGAATTTTATTATGCCAATATCAATCCAGCGTTGAGCCCCATTACTTTCAAGACCAAAAAATTTAACCCATATTAAAAGCATAATGCTAATAATAAAGATGAATGGAATATAAAAAAAAATGACTTTTGGATGTGTTTGTGACAAAACAAATAGCCCGATTACACCTAATACTATATTTGCTATTTGAGAAATAAATTGGTTCGATTGGTTGTGATCCGCACTATATAAAGTAACCAATCCGACTATAATAATAACAATTAGACTTGCTAAAACTGTTTGATCAATTTCTGATCTTAAATATTTAAGGGAATTATTCATTATTGTAATTTTTTAAGTAGTAATCAAAAACTTTTTTTGCAATAGGGCCTGCTGTTGCTCCACCACTGCCACCATGCTCAACAACTACAGCAATTACTAATTGCGGGCTGTCAGCAGGAGCATAGGCGATCAACAGAGCATGATCTTTCAGATGATCTGGCAAGTCATCTTCAATATATTCCCCTCCTTTTAAGCCAAAGACTTGTGCTGTTCCTGTTTTTGCAGCAATCTTATAACGATCGTTCGCTAAGAATGCAGCAGTCCCCCCCGGAGCAGTTACATCTTCCATACCTTTTCTGATGTAATGCATTAAATCGGTACTTGTGGACATCTCTTTCTTCTCAGCATTTTTAGACAACGGAAGAAGCCTGCCTAATTTCAAGTGAGGCTGATTACCGCCATTGAACACGGCAATTTTTGTTGTTGCACTAGCTAACTGAATAGGAGTTACTTGAGTATATCCTTGCCCTATAGCTGTAATAACAGTCTCACCTGCAAACCATCGTTTATTCTTTTTATTTTTTTTCCATTCCTCATTTGCAAGCAGACCTTTTTTTTCATTGAGCAAATCAACTCCTGTTACCTTACCAAATCCAAAATTACTTAGTGTGTTATTTATTTTTATGATGCCTAGCTCTAACCCTAAACTGTAAAAGAATGTATCGCATGAAACAGCTAAGGCTTTAACTAAATCAACTTCACCATGACCTTCTCGCTTCCAATCCCTAAAGGTTTTTGATCCGTTAGGCATAGTAAAGTAACCGGGATCAAACATTTTGTATGGAGGTTTTCTCAAATTATTTTCTAGTGCCGCTATCGCTACAAAAGGCTTTAAAGTCGATCCGGGAGGATAGACACCATGAATAACTCTGTCCAACAATGGCTTAGATTTATCATTATTTAGTTTATTCCAATTTTTATGATCAATACCATTTATAAATAGATTGGGATTAAAGTCAGGCTGACTAACATAGGCAAGAATTTCACCATTATTTGGATCCATCGCTATTAATGCTCCACTTTGATCTTGAAAGGCTTCGATAGCAATTTTCTGTAGATCGATATCAATTGTCAGCTGAATAGTTTGACCGTGTTCTGGTTCTTGGGACTCAATAGTCCTAATAACATTCCCTTTTGCATCCACTTCTATTTTTTTGAATCCAGGA
>Ga0115570_10002105_pt1 | contig 15425 bp, 14 predicted proteins | sample COGITO_mtgs_1205_3_FD_87294 | JGI IMG/M metagenome (GOLD analysis project Ga0115570, IMG submission 87294) | Pelagic marine microbial communities from North Sea - COGITO_mtgs_120524 | ecosystem: Environmental > Aquatic > Marine > Epipelagic | place: Germany:Helgoland, sampling site Kabeltonne... | reverse complement strand
TGTCCTATCAACTCGCAGGCGCTGTCGAGGCGATGCAACCTTTGATGAATATGATCACGTTTACCGCGCGATCACGCGAACGCATAATAGCACTGCACACAAAAATCGCTGATTTTTGCGATGCAGGAGACGGCCCTGCAGTTGATCAAACTTTAGAAACGTTGGCAGCTTACACATTGCAGTTGGGTCAAGAAATGGCCGATAAAAAAGCAAACCGTTAAAGCCGCAGTGCAGACAATTTTTTCTAGAAAAATTGCGTGCGCCCTTTGGAGACTTCAATGATTGAAATCATCAATATCATCGTCGCATTGATGACCATCGCATTTGGCGCGTTTGGCTTTCTTGCTCCACGCTATACAGCCTCTGCGCTAGATCGGGGGATCGGCCCCAGCAATATGGGGCTGAGCGAATTGCGCGCATCTGTGGGCGGATTGTTTGTGGCCATGGGGATATTCGCAATCTGGTCAGGCATCCCACTGGCCTATGCGATGTTGGGTGTCGCTTATACAGGTGCCGCAGTCGGACGCTTGGTGTCGATTGTTTTGGACAAACCCCCGTTCAAGAAAGCAATGCTCTATTTTTCACTCGAAGCCGGCCCCGCGGCGTATCTGCTCTTGGCAAACCTTTAAGCGCTACCTATATATGAGATGTCCGCAAGGACTATGGACATAAACGCGCCCGCAATAAGCGGTTCGGACCCGGGGGCGGTACCCGGCGACTCCACCAATCACCCGTTCATTTGACGGCGGAGGGGGTCGAAATAGGATCGACGAACGTCTAAAGGGGTTAGCTTTGTTTCGGCTGGGTGCCACCGTATCGGCCCAAAATGTACAATTGCAAATGACAATCGTGCTCCAATGGCGATGGCAGCGTAAGCTACCGGAACTATTGAAACCTTAAGCCCTACGGTTTAGCGACTTTAGGCGGGGTTCGCAGGTACCTGGCAACAGAAACCTGCACTACTTTTCTCTTTTTTTGGGGCTCTGCCCCCGTCTGATCAAAGATCAGTCTCCCTCGGGATATTTAAGAAGAAGCGAAACAAGCAGGTTAGCGCCCTTCAAAATCGGCGGTGCGTTTGTCGAGGAATGCAAGGACGCCTTCTTTGAAATCGCGCGTTTGACCGCATTTGCCTTGGAGTTTTGCCTCTAGCGTGAGTTGATCTTCAAGCGAGTTTTCAAAGGACGCGCGGATCGCATGTTTGGCTTCGGCATAAGCCGCGGTAGGACCATTGGCCAGATGCGTCGCGCGGGCTTTCCATGTCGCGACGAACTCTGCCTCTGGCACGGCTTCCCAGATCATGCCCCAGCGTTCTGCCTGCTCAGCAGAGATTTTATCCGCAAACAAGGCTGCGCCCATCGCTTTCGCCATGCCCATTTGGCGCGGCATGAAGTAAGTGCCACCCGCATCAGGGATCAAGCCGATCTTGGTGAACGCCTGCATAAAGAACGCTTTTTCAGACGCAATCACCACATCCGCACCAAGGGCGAGGTTGGCGCCCGCGCCAGCGGCCGCTCCATTCACAGCGCTGATGGTGGGCACAGGGCAATCGGTGATCGCCGCAAGCATGGGTTGGTATTCATCGCGCAACGTGCGTTCAAGATCGACGTTACCTGCGTTGGCGCGATCACCCAGATCCTGCCCCGAGCAAAACGCGCGCCCTGCCCCAGTGAGCACCACACAACGTGCTTCGCGCCCACCTGTGCGCACGGCATCGGTGAGTTCCGCGCGCATCTGAGTGCTCAGTGCGTTCATAACGTCTGGACGATTGAGCGTTATAACCGCGATATTGTCCGCGACTGCGTATGTGATTGTTTGATAGTCCATGCTCGTCCTCATATTCAAAACGCGGCGGTGTCACTCGTCTTTGAGCAGCTCAGCCAATCTGTTCTTTTCCGTGTCACTAAGTGCGACAACTTCGGGCTCAGACGCGCCTTGACGCGTGCGCAGATACCCAAAGCCAATCGCGCTGGCTAACAGCAGCATGAGCGGACCCGCGGCCCAAAGCAACCAGTTCGAGCCTGTGACGGTGGGTCGAAGCAACACATATTCGCCGTAGCGGTCCACGATAAAGTCAATCGCTTGCGAGTCACTGTCCCCACCCACCAGTCGCTCGCGCACCAAAAGGCGCAGATCACGGGCCAAGGGCGCTTCGCTCTCATCAATGGATTCATTTTGACACACGAGACAGCGCAACCCTTTCGAGAGGTCGCGCGCGCGTTGTTCCAGCACAGGGTCGTCCAACACTTCATCCGGTTGTACCGCGCTCAAGGGCAGCGCGATGACCATCAAAAGGATTGCAAGCGCCTGTCTCATTGCGCAGGCACGTGTGTTTCACGACGCTTGCGCGCGCCCGCAGCAACGCGGAACCTGCGATCAGACAGGCTTAGGAAACCTCCCAAGGCCATAAGCAACGTCCCTGCCCAAATCCAATTCGCTAAAGGTTTGATATAGGTGCGCAGCGTCCAGCCACCGCCCTGTTGCGGATCACCGATAACCACATAGACATCACGTAAGAAACGATAATCGATCGCGGCTTCGGTCGTCGGCATTTGCGCGACAGGATAGTTGCGCTTTTCAGGGTTGAGCAGTGCGATATCAATACCATCCTGACGCAAGATCACATCGCCCATCGTCGAGAGATAATTCGGACCTTGCACTCGTTTTACACCTTTGAGTTCCAGCTCGAATTGTCCAACGGTGAAGGGTTCATCAATCTTGGCGACGCGAATATCCTCGACCTGCCATGCCAAAAGACCTGCAATGCCAAACATCGTCACACCAAGGCCAGCATGGGCAACCGCCTTGCCCCAATCCGCACGCGGGAGACGCAACAAGCGATCCAATTTGCGTTGCGCGCGCATCCAAAGATCAAGAGCAGCGCCAAAGACCACCCAAGCGCCAAGGAACAAACCAAGGGGTCCCATAAGCGAGCGACCCGTTTGCATAACCCAAACCAGCAATGCCAAAGCCAGCGCAAGTCCGAAGACATAGCGCATTTGATGCACGGCCCGCCCGATCTTGCCACGTTTCCACGCAAGTGTTGAGCCAATCGGAAGGATCAAGCCTAACGCAATCATGAACGGCGTGAAGGCCATATTAAAGAACGGCGGCCCGACGGAAAGTTTGCGATCAAAGAACATTTCCGCAAACATTGGCCAAAGGGTTCCGACGAAGACCACAAAACACGAAACGGCGAGCAAAATGTTGTTGCTGACTAACGCACTTTCGCGGCTGACAACGCTAAACACACCTTTCGCTTCCATCGTTGAAGCACGCATCGCGAACAAGATCAAAGCGCCACCTGTGAAAAAGGCGAGGATCATCAGAATGAAAACACCGCGCTCTGGATCGTTGGCAAAGGCATGCACAGAAGTGAGCAGGCCTGAACGTACAATGAATGTACCGATCAGCGAAAAGCCAAAGGCGAGGATCGCAAGCAGGATTGTCCAACTCTTCAGGCTCTCGCGCTTTTCCACGACGATAGCAGAATGCAGCAAGGCAGCCGCCAAAAGCCAAGGCATAAAGGATGCGTTTTCGACCGGATCCCAGAACCAGAAACCACCCCAACCCAACTCGTAATAGGCCCACCAAGAACCAAGCCCGATACCAATCGTCAAGAATACCCACGCCGCGAGCGTCCAAGGACGCACCCAACGGGCCCAAGCCGCATCGACGCGGCCTTCGAGCAAAGCAGCGACCGCGAACGAGAACGCCATCGAGAGACCAACGTAGCCGAGGTAAAGGAACGGTGGATGGAAGGCCAAGCCCGGGTCTTGCAAGAGCGGGTTGAGGTCTTGGCCATCAAACGGCGGGACCGCGAGGCGTAAGAACGGGTTAGATGTGAAGAGAATGAAAGCGAAGAACGCCACTGCGACAGAGGATTGAATTGCTAAAACGCGGGCGCGCAACGTAGGTGGCAGATTGTCGCCAAACCACGCAGCACAAGCGCCAAAGAGTGTCAGAATAAGCACCCAAAGCAGCATGGAACCTTCGTGATTGCCCCAAACGCCACTGACTTTGTAAAGCATCGGCTTGGCGGAATGCGAATTCAACCAAACAAGGCGCAAGGAAAAATCAGATGTCACAAATGCATAGGTCAGCGCCGCAAAGGCAAACGCCGTAAACAAAAACTGCATCTTGGCAGCAGGTTCGGCCACGGCCATCCAGCCGTACCAGTGTTTGTGCGCGCCGATCAGAGGCACAACCGCTTGCACGATTGCGATCAAAAAGGCGAGGATGAGGGCGAAATGTCCGAGCTCTGTAATCATAGCTCAAACTATAGGGCGCGCCTTGCATATCGCCAACCGTTTTCGAGCGGAATTGCGGTTCACATTGTCGCGGGTTTAGCCGCGTGTGTTGGCCCAATCCTGCAAAGCCGCGTTATTGGGGAATGCGGTTGTGAGCGGCGGCTCGGATTTGGCGCGTTTTGGCCGTGAGGCGGGCGCGTCTTTCATCGCGTCCAACGCTATGAGATTGCTCAGAACAGTTGGTGTCTGCGCCAGCGAAGCCTCGATTTACTTGTGGAACTGCTGGTTCTTTAACTGATGTCGCGCACCAAAGTAGAACGACACGATTGCCCCTAAAAGCCACCATAGCGGTTCAGGCACCAGTGCAATGCCTTGCATACGCGACGCAAACCAAATCGGGTCTGTCATTGCAGAGACAAACAGCGCGAGCGTTCCAAGCGCCATCGCCGGGCGCGGAATACGGTTCAGTGCATCCATAAAGCGATCAAACAGCCCGCGTTGTTGCAGCGCAAACTCGCCTGCGAACTGCGCCAAAGCGTCACCGCGCATCACTGCTTCGCGCGCAGCACCTTTTTCAGCGTTCTCGACAAAAACTTCTGCGGTGTCACGGATCAGGTTATTCCCGCCACCAAAGACCATCCCAAAAATACGATCAATCAAGCCCATGTTGAAATCCTTTGCTGAAATTCCTGCGATGTAAGGTGATATTTGGCGGACAAGAAACTCTCGGCTCGGGTGATCCAACCGCCTTTTCCCCCTGCCCGAGTGCGCGCATATTTACGGCTCGCGGCGCGTTTATCGGCCAAACGGAAATAATAATTGCGCCGCTCAATCGCATAAGCGTCACTCAAATGATCAGGGGCAGAATCATGCGCGCGCACCGCTGCCGCAATCGTTTGCGGGCCTATGGCACCATCTGCGTTGCACTCAAACCCCATTTTGGAGAGCATGCGTTGCAATATTTTTACCGCATTGCTGCCCGCGTTCACACACATATCAAACACGCTGGCTTGCATTGCATTAGGCAGTTGCGCGATGCGCGGCTTGTCAAAGTAATGCAGGATGAAAATATCAACTGCTTGCGCTTGGCTGAGACGCTTCACATCCGCCTCGCTCACGCGTCCATCGCCGGTCAGATCAAGACCAAGACGGCGCATGGTGTGGATCGTCACACCAAAATTCGTGGCACCACCCGGATCGCTCGGGTCATTCACATAGCCCCCCTCGCGCTGCACAATTTCAGCCGCCAAAGCGCGCACGTCATCGTTTTCGACTTTCGGCATATGCCACATCCCCCATCCTCAGACTCAACTGAAAATGCAGGGTGTATGGTTAATAGAATGCTACAAGTACGATCGCTCTATGCGTCAGGTTCTTGATAAACCCCTTGCGCCTTGAGCGCATCGACAACCTCTTTGGGCATGTAGGTTTCATCATGTTTGGCAAGTATTTCAGACGCTTCAAAGACGCCGTTGATGAATTTACCTTGACCAACCATACCTTGGTTTTCTTCGAATAGATCAGGAAGGACACCTGTGTAGGTCACTGGAATGCTTGCCCCGCCATCGGTCACGGAAAAGCGGATAACCTCACCCACGCCGCGCTGAATAGAGCCTTCTTCGACTAAACCACCAATACGAAACACCTCGTTCGGCTGCGGTGGTTCCGCGATAATCTGGCTCGGCGCGCGAAACAGGTTGATCCCGTCGCGCATCGCATACCCGATAAGCGCCGTCGACAAAGCCAGTGCGACAGTAGCAAGGGCCACTATCTGAATGCGCCGCTTTTTCTTGAGACCTGTCATTGCCATATCGAAAACTCCGAGCCGTTTACGGGAAGCACGGCGCAAGCATCAGCCCGTCCGTCTCAGGCAGACCTAACATCAGATTTGCGTTCTGCAAGGCCTGTCCACTGCTACCTTTTGTCAAATTATCCAAAGCTGCAACAACAATCGCACGTCCTTCAATGCGATCCGAGGCAACACCGATATGACAAAAGTTCGATCCGCGCACATGATGCGTGCTTGGTGTTTCGCCCATGGGAAGGACTTCGATAAATGGCTCCGCTGCGTATTGCGCAACAAGTGCCTCATAAACCGCGCTCGCATCACCAGACACATAGCAAGTCGCCAGAATACCGCGATTCACAGGCAACAGATGCGGCGTAAATTGAATGCGTACCTCGCGGCCAGCTAGTTTGCTAAACTCCTGATCAAACTCACCAAGGTGGCGATGCGTACCGCCAACGGCATAGGCATTATACCCTTCGGACAATTCCGCGTGCAGCAGGTTTTCTTTCAAGCTCCGCCCTGCCCCGGACACCGCGCATTTGAGATCCAGAATGATATCATCCAAGCCGATCACGCCCGCCGAAATCAAAGGGCGCAGGATAAACTGGCCCGTCGCCGCATTACAGCCCGTTCCGGCCACCAAACGCGCTGACCTAATCTCTTCACGGTAAAATTCAGACAGGCCATAGACCGCTTCTTTCTGAAGATCGACGGCGCTATGAGGATTGCCATACCACTCTGCGTAAGCCTCAGGATCACTCAAGCGGAAGTCCGCAGACAAATCCACGATCTTTAGATCACGCGGCAATTTCGCGATTACTTGTTGGCTTGTCTTATGCGGCAATGCGCAAAACGCGAGATCGATGTCGCTGAAATCAATATCCGCGATCTTCACCAGATCAGGCAAATCAAGATGGCGCAAATGCGGGAACACCTGAGCAAGCGGCTGACCTGCTTTGCGTTCCCCCGAGAGCGCTTTGATCTGCATGCTCGGATGCGTGGCGATAAGCCGGATAAGTTCAGCGCCAGTGTAGCCAGAGGCGCCAAGAATTGCGATATTCTGTGTCATGTCATTGGTCTTTCTTAAGAAATTCTGTTCGATCAAGCGGGTTCGAAAGAAATTTCTCGTCGCATAAATTGTGTCGCACGATCACTGACCCGCGCAGGGTCGCCGCTGGTAAAGTAACGATGCGTTTTGCCAGTTCCGATAAAATCAGGACGCCGGTCGATATAATCCGCAAGGCTTTCGGCCACAAGATTGGCTTGTGAATATACTTTCACGCCCTCGCCCAAAGCCGCTTGGAAATGCGTTTCCATCAACGGGTAATGAGTGCACCCCAGAATCGCAGCTTGCGGCGCGGGCATTTTGCGCTTCAACGCGTCCACATGGGAGCGCACCAAAGCTTCCGCCAAAATCATATCACCGTCTTCAATCGCATCGACGACGCCACCGCAGGCCTGCGCTTCGACGTCCACACCAATCGCGCGAAACGCAAGTTCGCGTTGAAACGCTCGGCTGGCCACGGTTGCGGGGGTCGCAAACACCGCGACTTCAGTCACAGCAACTTCGCGCGGTGGCGAGTTATCGCCCCATTCGCGTTCGGTCAAAGCTTCAATCAAGGGAACAAACACACCCAACACCCGTTTACCTGTCGGCACGCCTGCTTCTTGCATTCGGCGTAGCGCAGCGGCAGAGGCGGTGTTGCAGGCCAAGATCACCAAATCGCAGCCGTTGTCCCACAAATATTCCACCGACTTTTTCGTCAGTTTATAAATATCTTCGGAATCGCGCACGCCATAGGGCGCATGGGCGCTATCGGCATAATAGACAAACGGTACATCAGGCAAACGCGCACGCGCAGCATCCAGAACGGTCAGACCGCCAAGGCCACTGTCGAAAATCCCTACTGCCATGATATAACTCCATCAAATGCGCCGTACCTTGAGCGTTCTAATACGCCCGCACCGTTCAGAAATCCATATGGTTATTCTGCCGCTTGTGCCATGTCCGTACCGCCTGCGTTGATAACGCTCAAAAGCTCTTCACGTCGCTTTGCCGCTTTTCGCTCATTGGCTTCTTTTACCATGCCAAACCCGCGGATGGACAAAGGGAGCTCAGCGAGTGCTACAACCGCATCCTGTGTGTGCTCTGTGAGTTTCGGCAAAACCGCTTTCAGATCGCCCTCGAACTGTTTGATCAAAGCGCGCTCCATCTTGCGCTCAGCCGTGCGGCCAAACGGATCAAACGGCGTGCCGCGCAGGCGTTTCATTTTGGCCAACAGCTTGAAACCGCGCAGCATGCCTGCGCCATATTCCTTTTTCATCGGACGCCCATCTGCCCCGATCTTTGTCATCATCGGCGGAGCAAGGTGATAGGTCAGTTTCAAATCGCCTTCAAACGCGGCGGCGGCTTTCTCTGCAGTGCTCAGATGCAAACGCGCGACCTCATACTCATCCTTATACGACAAAAGCTTATGATAGCCTTTGGCGACCGCCTCTTTCAATGTCAGATTGTCAATTGCATCCACCAGTTTGCGGTATCGATTCGCAAGGCGTTTACCTTGGTATTGCACCAAATGATCCGCGCGAAAGGCTATCTTTTCATCAAGTGTTTTAGGGAGTGAAATAACATTCGGGGCAAGCAGATTATCCACTTGTTCTGGATAAAGCACAGCCCAACGACCTACATCAAAGGCGTAGAGGTTCTTTTCAACCGCAGCGCCATTCAAGCGGATCGCACCTTGCATCGCTTCCAGCGTTAAAGGGATCAAACCACGTTGCCACGCAGCACCAAAGATCAACATGTTCGAGAAAATCGCATCCCCGAGCACAACGCGTGCAAGGTCAGAGGCATCAAACAGGTCAACCCGCTCGCGCAAACGCGCAGTGAGCGAGAGTTGGAGTTGTTCCGAAGGGAGTTTGAATTCCGTGTTGCGCGTGAAATCGCCTGTGATGATCTCGTGGCTGTTCACCACCGCACCCGTCTGGCCTTCTTTGGTGAGACCTAGCGTGGCAGACCCAGCACTCACCACCAGATCGCCCCCAATGAGCGCATGCGCTTCACCCGTCGCGACACGAATGGCCGAAATATCCTCTGGCCGATTGGCAAGGCGGCAGTGAATGTGCACAGCACCGCCCTTCTGAGCGAGGCCCGCCATCTCCATCATGCCAGCACCCTTGCCATCAAGCTGTGCCGCTTGCGCAAGGACCGCGCCAAGCGTCACAACACCCGTGCCGCCAACACCCGTGATCACGACATTATGCGTGCCGTTGATCAACGGAAGGTCCGGCATGGGCAGATCAGGAAGCGTGAGTTCTGTTGTGGCGGCTTTGCGCGGCGTTGCACCTTCGACCGTTACAAACGAAGGGCAGAAGCCTTTGACGCAAGAGAAATCCTTGTTGCAGCTTGATTGATCAATCGCGCGTTTGCGGCCCAACTCGGTTTCATGAGGCACAATCGAAACGCAGTTTGATTGAACACCACAATCGCCACAGCCTTCGCACACATCAGGATTGATGAACACGCGCTTGTCGGGATCAGGGAACAATCCCCGCTTGCGACGACGACGTTTTTCAGCCGCACAGGTTTGCACATAGAGAATGACAGAGACGCCTTTGGTCGCGGCAAAGCGCTCTTGCACTGTTTGCAACTCGGCGCGCTCATGCATCGCCATCCCGCTCGGAAAGGCGCTTTTGTCGACGTCCTCTTTGTCGTCATAGACAACTGCGACGTTCTCGACCCCCATCGCTGCGATTTCGCGGGCGATACGAGGCGCATCAAGACCACCGTCGTTGCCCTGCCCACCTGTCATTGCGACCGCATCATTGTAGAGGATCTTGTAGGTCATCGTCGTACCTGCCGCGACGGCCGCACGGATCGCCTGGATGCCCGAGTGATTGTACGTGCCATCGCCAATGTTCTGAAACACATGTTCGCGCGTGCTGAAGGGGGCTTCGCCGATCCAATTCGCACCCTCACCGCCCATATGGGTAAAGCCGAGCGTGTCGCGATCCATCCACTGCACCATGAAATGACACCCGATGCCTGCATATGCGCGGCTGCCCTCAGGCACTTTGGTTGAGGAGTTATGCGGACAGCCCGAGCAAAAGTACGGCAAACGCGCTGCAAGCTCTGGTGCATTGTCCGCGCGTCGCGCCTCTTCCAGCGCTGCAAGACCCGCTTTGATACCCGAGGTTGAGCACCCTTCATCTAGCAAAATATCGCCCAAGTTCTGCGCAATCATCATCGGATCAAGTGCTCCGCGCACTGGAAACAACTCTTTGCCGTCGCGCTTTTCACCATAAACGCGCGCGCGTTTGGGATTATCAAACAGCGCCTCTTTTATCTGCACTTCAATCAGTTTGCGCTTTTCTTCAACGACAACGATCAAGTCGAGATCAGCGGCCCATTCGTTAAACCCCTTCATATCTAGCGGCCAGGTTTGACCAATCTTATAGGTGCTTAGACCAATGCGTTTTGCCTCGTCTTCGTCGATATTAAGCAATGACAGCGAATGAATGAGGTCGAGCCAATTCTTGCCAGCTGCAACAAAACCGATTTTGGCACCTGTTTTGCTCCACACCTCTTTGTCCATTTTGTTGGCATAGCTAAACGCTTCAGCAGCTTGGCGTTTGTAATCCGTCAAACGCGCCTCTTGCACATGCCGATCATCGACGAGACGAATATTAAGACCGCCCTCTGGCATCTCAAACTCTGGCTCTACAAAGCTTAAGCGATGCGGATCACCGTTAACGACAGAAGTCACTTCGACCGTGTCTTTCATCGTTTTCAGGCCAACCCAAACACCTGCAAACCGCGACAAAGCATAGGCATAAAGGCCAAAGTCCATCATTTCTTGCACACCCGCGGGGCTGACAATGGGCATATACGCATCAACCAATGCGAATTCCGATTGATGCAGAACCGTGCTGCTCTCGCCCGTATGATCGTCCCCCATAGCCATGATAACGCCACCGTTCTTCGACGTGCCCGCCATATTTGCGTGGCGCATGACGTCGCCTGTGCGATCGACCCCCGGCCCTTTGCCGTACCATAGTCCAAACACGCCGTCGTATTTGCCTTCACCGCGAAGCTCTGCCTGCTGCGCACCCCAAAGGGCGGTCGCTGCAAGGTCTTCGTTCAATCCTTCTTCGAATTTAATGTTGTTTTCGGCCAGCGGCTTTGCCGCGCGTGTCATCTGAAAATCAACAGCTCCTAGCGGTGAGCCACGATAGCCCGTCACATATCCTGCGGTATTCAACCCCGCCGCTTCGTCGCGTGCCTTTTGCATAAGCATCAAGCGAACGAGCGCTTGCGTGCCATTCATCAAAACCTGAGTTTTCTCCAGATCAAACTTATCGTTCAAAGACGTTGTTTGCAGGCTCATATCAGTCCCTCCCAAGACAAATCAGGTTCATTTTTAACCACACGATAGGTCACAATAGCTGACCTTACTAGCAAAATCTCAAGTGACGGCGCGTTGATAAGCTCGGCGCGCTCGTCTAGGAGTGTATAATGCCAGTGAATTTGTACCAGACAGAAAGTTGCCGCAATGGATTGGGATAAGCTGAGAATATTTCACGCTGTTGCGGATGTCGGAAGTTTGACCCACGCAGGGGACAAGCTGCATTTGTCGCAATCTGCGGTATCGCGTCAGGTTCGTGGCTTGGAAGAAAGCTTGAACACAACCCTGTTTCATCGCCACGCGCGTGGATTGATCCTGACGGAGCAAGGCGAGCTGTTGTTTGATGCGACCTCTGCCATGATAAAACGTCTGGATGCTGCTGAGGCGCGGATCAAGGATAGTGAAGAAGAAGTCTTTGGTGAATTGCGCGTGACCACAACAACCGGCTTTGGCTCGCTCTGGCTCGCGCCGCGCCTGCCTCATCTCTACGATAAATATCCCGATCTTAAGATCGATTTGATGCTCGAAGAAAAGGTCTTGGACCTTCCCATGCGCGAAGCCGACGTTGCAATCCGTATGAAAGAACCAAGCCAGGCAGACCTTATTCGCAAACGTTTGATGACCGTTCACATGCAGCTCTATGCGTCGCCCGATTATGTCGCAAAACACGGCATGCCCGAAAGCGTCGAAGATATTGGAAACCGCCGCTTAATCTGCCAGAACCCGAGAACCGTGCAAGTTGGTGCCGGCTTGCAGCTGGTGCAGCATTTGTTGGCCTATGATGTGCCCTCGATGTTGACTGTGAATAACTACTTTGGCGTGCTTCAATCTGTAGTGCACGGACTTGGGATTGGCGTTTTGCCTGACTATGTAACCCAAGATTTTCCGGACCTCGTGCGCGTTTTACCTGACCTGCGCTCTAATGAGGTTCCTGTGTTTCTGGCCTATCCCGAAGAGCTGCGCCAATCCAAACGCATCCAAGTATTTCGCGATTTTGTTCAAGATGAAATCATCGCATTTCGCAAAGCTCAGCGTAGTTCGGCGGAAAACAGCTGAGCAAATTACCCACTTAACCGTTTTAAAACAAAGCCTTACGCAAGCAACTAAAAGTTGAGCAATTGTAGCCTTCCTTTTCCCATGCCGCTTAAGAACACCCCGCATATCCTTGCCATGTTAACGAGTAACTAGGTGAGTATACAAAATGACACGTAAGAAAACGATCGCCGCTTTGGCGTTTTCACTCTGTGCCAGCACGCTTTCGGCACAAACGACGACAGCGCAAAGCACTGTTGTAGGCCAGTCGGGCGACGTCCAATATCCCGTAGAGGTCGTAGGCGCGAACGGCGTGAACTACCTTTGCGAAACAGGGACAAGCGTTGTAAATTCTAACGTTGTGCGTCTTTGCCGCCGTTCTGTGAACGTCACACCGACAGGCGGCACGACTGCTGGCATCACTGGCGGTATAACGGGTGGCGCAGGCCTCGGCGGTCTGGGAACGATCGGCAGCATTGGCGCGGCCCTTGGTGCTGCTGCGGTGATCGGTGCGATCACATCCGCTGGCTCAACATCTGGCACGAACTAAACTAAGCATCAGGTACGATCAAAACTTCGGTTTTGCATGCAGAGCTATCAAGGCACCCCTCGCCTTGATAGCTCATTTTTTATTTGGACCTCTGCTCCTATGATCTGTCATTATTATCTGACGTTGCGCGTAAATGACGCTTCACCCTGCACGCACGCTGTTGCATAAGACGCAAGAAGATCACCTCACGAGGACATTGGACATGCACGACATCAAGGCCATCCGAGAAAACCCGACCGCTTTTGACGGCGCGCTCTCCCGCCGCGGTGACGCCCCTTTGTCTGCGTCTTTGCTTGAGGTCGACGCCGCGCGTCGCGCGAAAATTCAAGCCGCCGAAGAAGCGCAAGCAGAACAGAACAAAGCCTCGAAGCTTGTTGGTGCGGCCAAAGCATCCGGCGATGAGGCAGAGTTTGAACGCCTGCGTGCCTTGGTTGCTGAAAAGAAAGCCGCAGTTGCTCAGCTTAACGAAGAAGCCAAAGCTGAAGACACAAAGCTGACGGACATGCTCGCGCGCATTCCAAACCTTCCGGCGAGCGATGTGCCGGAGGGCGCAGATGAGGACGACAACGTCGAGGTAAGCCTTTGGGGCACACCGAGGAGCTTTAATTTCGATGCCAAAGAGCATTTCGAGCTCGCTGGCGTCTCTGCATCGATGGATTTCGACACGGCCGCCAAGATTTCCGGTGCGCGTTTCGTGATGCTCAAAGGCGCCGTCGCACGAATTCACCGCGCGCTCGCGCAGTTCATGATCGACACACATGTGGATCAAAACGGCTTGCTCGAAGTGAACAGCCCCGTGCTTGTGCGCGATGAGGCGATGTATGGCACTGATAAACTTCCCAAATTTGGCGATGACAGCTATCAAACCACCAACGGTTGGTGGTTGGTTCCCACATCAGAAGTCCCTCTGACCTATTCTGTCGCGGGCGATATACTCGAACAAAGCGCACTGCCGATCCGTATGACGGCGCACACGCTTTGTTTTCGCTCTGAAGCGGGCAGCGCTGGTCGCGATACCTCTGGCATGCTGCGTCAACACCAGTTTGAAAAAGTCGAAATGGTCTCGGTCACGCATCCTGACGAAAGCGACGCGGAACAAAAGCGCATGCTTGGCTGTGCTGAGGGTCTTTTGGAAGCGCTCAAAATTCCTTACCGCACGGTTGTGCTTTGCACCGGCGATATGGGCTTTGGCGCGCGCCGCACCTACGACATCGAAGCATGGCTACCGGGTCAGAATGCTTATCGTGAGATCAGTTCCGTCTCGACAACTGGTGATTTCCAAGCACGCCGCATGAATGCGCGTTTCAAGCCAGAAGATGGTGGCAAGCCGCAGTTTGTGCATACTTTAAACGGCTCAGGCCTTGCGGTTGGGCGATGTTTGATTGCTGTGCTCGAAAATGGTCAGCAAAGCGACGGGTCGGTTATATTGCCAAACGTTCTCGCACCATACTTAGGTGGCAAAACCACACTCACAAGCGCAGGTGTTCTCGCGTAACTGCTTGAAAAGACTAAGGCGACGGCTAGTTATCTGTTCATGATGAAAATAACAGCCGCCGCCATTGCCGTTTTGAGTATCGCCTTTGCGGTCTCGCCAGCGCTCACCGCTCCGTTTTCGGGGTTCACACCAGATCAACTACCGATTCCGCAGGTGGATCCGCCAATCCAACCTGAGGGATATGCGTTTGCGATTTGGGGCGTGATCTATCTTTGGTTGATCATCTCCGCTCTATTTGGCCTTTGGAAGCGCGCCGATGACGCTGATTGGCATGAAGCGCGCAAACCTCTTTTTGTCAGCCTCCTCATCGGGGTCCCTTGGATCGCCATCGCGAACGCGAGCGCAATTTGGGCGACCGTTACCATTATCCTCATGGCAATTGGTGCGATTTTGGCACTCATCCGCGCACCCAAGACCGATCGCTGGCTTTTTCAGGCACCCGTGGGGATCTATGCAGGCTGGCTCACGGCAGCGAGTTGGGTGTCGATTGGCACAACGTCAGCCGGATATGGGATTGTTATCGGGTCATTCGGCTGGGCCTTTGCTGGCATCTTGGGCGCGCTCATTGCAGCGCTGTTTGTATTCCGAATCAGACCAGCGCCAGAATATCTACTCACCGTCGTTTGGGCGTTGGTTGGAATCATTGTCGCCAATAACACGAGCATCATGTCCATCAGCGCATTTGCGGCACTCGGGATAGCAATACTAGTGCAGGCAATACTCAGACGGCAGCGCGCTTAGCGCTGACGTTCTGTGTTTGATTTCATGTGCTTGCGCAGTTTAGACGGCCCAGCCTTCTTACGTCCTTTGAACGGATTAGAGTCGTTCTGCGAGCGCATATATAGCCGGATCGGAGTGCCGGGCATGTTAAAGTCCGCGCGTAAACCATTCACCAGATAGCGCGAAT
>Ga0115570_10002103_pt1 | contig 15434 bp, 7 predicted proteins | sample COGITO_mtgs_1205_3_FD_87294 | JGI IMG/M metagenome (GOLD analysis project Ga0115570, IMG submission 87294) | Pelagic marine microbial communities from North Sea - COGITO_mtgs_120524 | ecosystem: Environmental > Aquatic > Marine > Epipelagic | place: Germany:Helgoland, sampling site Kabeltonne... | reverse complement strand
CTTCGTCCCGTGGGCACAGCAGCAAGGCATCCGGGGTGTCCACGATGATGAAGTCCTGCATGCCCTTGACCACCACGAGTTTGTTGCCATCTCCGGCCACCATCAGGCCTGAAGCCCCTTCCGCAATCAGGTCCACACCACTCAAGGCATTGCCCTGGGGGTCCTTTTCGAGCTTGTCGTACAGGGAGCCCCAAGTCCCGAGGTCGCTCCAACCGAAGTCGCCCAGTACGACCCCGACATTGGGCGCGCCTTCCATGATTCCGTAGTCGATCGAAATGTTTTCAGCGGCACCGAAAATCTCCCGAATGGCTTCGGCCTCACGTGCGGTTCCCAAGTCGCCAGACCGCTCGACAAAAAGGCTCTGCAGATCGGGCAATTGTGCCTCAAACCTCGCTTGGATGGTCGCCAACGACCAGATGAAAATGCCCGAGTTCCAGCAAAAGTCTCCAGAGGCGATAAACTCCTCGGCAAGGGCCCGGTTGGGCTTCTCGGTGAAGGTCCGCACCTGCTGCAAACGGCTGTCAAAAGCGCCGGAAAGCCCTTCATATTGGATGTAGCCATAGCCCGTATCGGGACGTGTGGGTGAAATCCCAAGGGTCAGAAGTTGGTCGGTCGTCGCGGCCTGTTTCACCGCCACGCCGAGGACATCCCTGAAGCCCGCTTCGTCTTCGATCAGGTGGTCCGCAGAGGCCACGATGATGGTCGCCTCGGGGTCTTTCTGGCCAATCCGGTGGTGCGCGTAGGCAAGGCAAGGCGCCGTGTTGCGCATAAAAGGCTCGCACAAAATTTGGTCCTCCGGCAGCGAGGGCAACTGAGCCATGACCTCATCCTTGTAGCGGACGTTGGTCACGACATACATGCGCTCGTATGGCAACATGGGCTGCAGGCGGTCGGCCGTCATCTGGATGAGGGTCCGACCGCGGTCGAGGATGTCGAGGAATTGTTTCGGGCTGCCCGATCGGCTCATCGGCCAGAAACGGGAGCCGACGCCACCGGCCATGATGACGGCATAAGTATGGTCGTGTAGGGACATTCAGGGGATCCTTGCAATGCGGTCGGTAAAGGTAGCCCCTGCTCAAAAGGGCCGGAAACTGAAGAAAAAGAAGGGCACGTCTTGCATTTGGGCTTGCGCTTGCGTTTGGTGCGGGGCACGTGCCGATGGGGGGCACAATCGGCCAGCAAGATCGAGCAGATCAGGAGCATGGCCACCTGTCCAAACCGCCTCTGAGTCGTCGCGCTTGCCCTCACTTCCCGGTCATGTTGGCAGGAACGACCCAGCGGTCGTATTCCGCTTCAGTCAAATGGCCCAGCGACATGGCCGCCGCTTTCAGCGTGGTGCCTTCTTCGTGGGCCTTCTGGGCAATGGCGGCCGCCTTGTAGTAGCCGATGTGCGGATTGAGTGCCGTCACCAGCATGAGGCTGTCGCCCACAAGCTGGTCGATCCGGGCGCGGTTGGGCTGAATGCCCTCCACACAGCGCTCTGCGAAAGAGGCGCAGGCGTCGCCCAACAGCTGGGCGGACTCGAGGATGTTTCGTGCCATCATCGGCTTGAAAACGTTGAGCTCGAAATGGCCCTGGGCGCCCCCAACCGTGATGGCCACATCGTTGCCCATGACCTGCGCGCACACCATGGTGAGCGCCTCCGCCTGGGTGGGATTGACCTTGCCCGGCATGATGCTGGATCCTGGCTCGTTGGCGGGAAGCGCCAATTCACCGATTCCGCTGCGCGGACCGCTGCCCATCATGCGGATGTCGTGGGCGATCTTGTTGCAGCTGACCGCCAGCAGCTTGAGCGCTCCGTGGGCCTCCACCACGGCGTCGTGGGAGGCGAGGGCCTCAAACTTGTTTGGGGCGGTCACAAAGGGGTGCCCGGTCGATTCGGCCATGTAGGCGGCCACTTTCTCCGCGTAACCCGCTGGGGCATTGAGCCCGGTGCCGACGGCTGTCCCGCCCAATGCCAGCTCGGCCAAGTGCTCCAGGGTACTGCGCAGGGCGCGCATGCCGTGATCGAGTTGGGCTACATACCCTCCGAACTCCTGGCCAAAAGTCAGTGGCGTAGCGTCCATGAGGTGGGTGCGGCCAATCTTGACCACATCCTTCATTTCCTCTGCTTTTGCCGCCAGTGCATCCCTCAACCGCTGTACACCCGGCAGGGTCGTGCCCACAATCTGCCCGTAGGCCGCGAGGTGCATTGCGGTGGGAAATGTGTCGTTTGAGCTTTGCGATTTGTTGGCGTCATCGTTGGGGTGCACCGGGCGCTCGCCCTCGCCCAAACGGCCTCCTGCCAGGACGTGGGCCCTGTTGGCGATGACCTCGTTGACGTTCATGTTGGACTGTGTTCCCGAGCCGGTTTGCCACACCACCAGTGGAAAGCAGTCGTCGAGTGCCCCGGCGATGATTTCGCCACAGACCGAGACGATCAAATCACGCTTCTCCTCAGCCAGGATGCCCAAATCGGCATTGGCCTTGGCGGCGGCCATTTTGAGGTGTCCAAATGCGTGGACGACTTCCATGGGCATGCTCCCTGCCGGCCCGATGGGAAAATTGTGCCTGCTCCGCTCGGTTTGCGCCCCCCAATACTGGTCGGCCGGCACCGCGACTTCGCCGAGGGTGTCTTTTTCAATGCGGGTGTTCATCTGCTTGTTGTTCAGTGCTCCTGGGCGGACCGTTCGGAAGCCGCATGCATGAGGTTGGCCTTGAGCATGGCCTCGATGTCGCCGTTGAGAACGGCGTCGGAATTGGAGGTCTCGTAGCTCGAACGCAGGTCTTTGACCATTTTGTACGGCTGGAGCACATAGGACCGGATCTGTGATCCCCACTCGATCTTCTTTTTTCCGGCCTCGATTTCGGCGCGGGCCTCGTTCCGCTTCGCCATCTCCATTTCGTAGAGCTGGGATTTCAGCAATTGGATGGCTTTTTCCTTGTTGCCCAATTGCGAACGGGTTTCGGTGTTGTCAATGATGATGCCGGTGGGCTTGTGGCGCAACCGCACCCCTGTCTCAACCTTGTTGACGTTTTGCCCCCCCGCACCGCCGGAGCGGAATGTGTCCCACGTGAGGTCCGAAGGGTTGACTTCGATTTGGATGCTGTCGTCGACCAGGGGATATACATACACCGAGACAAAGGAGGTGTGCCTTCTGGCTTGTGAGTCATAAGGGCTGATGCGCACGAGGCGGTGCACCCCGTTCTCGCCCTTCAACATGCCAAAGGCGTAATCGCCGTCCACCTCCATGGTGACCTGTTTGATGCCCGCGACATCGCCATCCTGCCGGTCGATTTCCTTGACCTTGAACCCGGCCTTGTCTGCATACATGGTGTACATGCGCATGAGCATCCCCGCCCAGTCGCAGGACTCCGTACCCCCTGCTCCCGCAGTAATCTGGATCACGGCATTGAGTCCGTCGGCCTCGTCGGACAGCATCTGCTTGAACTCGAGCTCCTCGATGCACTCAATCAGCCCATTGTATTGGGCCATGACTTCCTCTTCCGTGCTTTCCCCCTCCTTGAAGAATTCAAAAAGCACCTGCAGGTCTTCGATGGCGGTGTCTGCGCGGTTGTATTCTTCTACCCAAGCCTTCTTGCCCCGAATGCGGCGCATGACCTTCTCCGCCTCCTTGGCATCGTTCCAGAATTCGGGATCCTGGGACATTTTCTCATCCTCGAGGATGTCGATGCGTTTTTGATCAATGGCGAGATAACCCTTGAGGGAAAGCACGCGCTCACGCGCCGATTGGATTTGGTCTGCATTCACCATGGGCTTTCAAATTTAGGGGGCACATCCGCCGCGACCGCGGCCTTGGCGACATCCACTGTGAACCCGCGGCGCAAAAGATCTGAAACAGTAGCATTTGTGGGCTCTTCGGGGTGGCGGCGGCGGCGCTTTACAACCGCTGCCGCTGCTGCAGCCCGAATGTCCTCTTCGGACAATAACGCCAGTGCCCGCTCGACATCGGCGTCGGCAATGCTGTGTTCATACCTCAGGCCAGACGCCACCTTGATGGGGCCCCATCCTTTGAGCCGCACATGGTCCAATGCGTACGCTTCTGCAAAGCGCGCCTCATCCAAATACCCCTCCTCGACAAGGGTGGCGATGACCTCCTCCGCTTGATCCAACGCACCCCACGTGCGGAGCTTTCGGCGAACGAGGGCCTTGGAACGCTCGGCCCGGGCGCACCAATGTCGTATCTTCGATGAAACATCTTTTTTCCCTTCCACGGAGCGGAATCTACGGATACCCTCCTTTACGAAGCGCCCAATTGCAAACCGCCGGGAACGCCTGGCGCAGCCAACCTAAAAGCCATGAAAGCCGAGATCAATCAGCGCATAGCCACGTTGCTGGAGAACCCGGAGATTGAAACCGTCAGGGTCGAAGTCCGCACCGCATTCGAAGTGTACAAGGACGAACGGGAAAAAAGTGTCACCGCCCAACGCACCGCCTTTGAGGAGGAGGAGCGTCCGGCTCCGGAGCCCGGAGAAGACCCCATTCGCTTTGCCTATCAACCCGACGAGGAAGATGCCCGCAATGACGAGATGTACAAGGATTTCCGCGCCCGAGAGAAGGCCTGGAGAGAAGAGGTGGCAGCCGAACAAAGGGCCAACCTCGAAAAGAAGCAGACCATCCTGAAAACCATGCAGGAACTGGTCGCCAACGAAGAACACATCGGCAAGATGTTCGATGCCTTCAACGCCCTCACCGAGGAATGGAATACTGTGGGCAATGTCCCGGGAGACCAATACCGTGAGGTCCACGATGCTTGGCACCGGCTTCGGGACGAATTCTTCTATAACGTCAACATTTACAGGCAGCTGCAGGACAACGACCTGCAAGTCAACCTGAAAAAGAAAGAGGAACTGATCGCCCAGGCCGAACAGCTGGGCACCGTGACCGACCTCAAGGAAAAGGAGTTGCTCGCCAGAAGCTACATGAAGGCGTGGTTCGACATTGGCCCGAGTCCGCGGGAGACCTACGAGCAGCTCGCCGACACCTTTTTTGGTCACACCCGTGGTGCCCTCGATCAGATCAAGGCGCACTATGACGCCATCCGCGAAGGTTTCCAGCACAACTTGGAGGCCAAACAGGCGCTCGTAGAGGAGGTGCGGGCCCTTGTGGAAGCAGAAATCCCAAGCCCTGCAGACTGGCCAGAACACGCCGAAAAGGTCAAGGACGTGCAAAAGCGCTGGAAGACGGTGGGTTTTGCCGGTCGTCCGGACGACCAGGAGGTGTGGGAGTCATTCCGCAGCCTGTGCGATTTGTTTTTCCAAAAGCGGGAAGCGGCTTTTGCCGATGTGCGCGAGGCACAAAACAAGGTGAAGGACCGCAAAAAGGCGATTGCCGAAGAGGCGGCTGGTTTGGCGGAAAGCACAGATTGGAAAAACACGGCCGATCAACTGATGGCCCTGCAGAAAGAATGGAAGGACTTGGGCTCTGCCGGACCCCGCGACGAAAACAAGTTGTGGCGGAAATTCCGCGGTGCCTGTGACAAGTTTTTCTCCGCCCGCAAGGCGCAATTCGCGGAAAGAGATCAAGAATACAAGGTCAACCAAAAGGCCAAGGAACAACTCATCAAGGAAATCGAAGCGTTTGAACTCTCGGGCAACCACGGCAAAGACCTGACCGCCCTCAAGGAGTATTCCAAGCGCTGGGCAGAAAGCGGACACGTGCCGCGGCGGGTGTTTGAGCAAATCGTGGACCGCTACAGGGCGGCCATGGACAAGAACTTTGACGCTTTGGGCGAGAAGCGCAGTGAGCGCTCAGTTGAAGCCTACAAGCAACGGGTGGAAAGCCTCGTGTCCGGAGAAGGCGCCGAACACATCGCGCGCAAGGAGGAGCGCATCCTGAAAGACAAAATGGACCGGTTGCGCAAGCGCGTGACCCAGTACGAAAACAACATGGGGATCTTTACCGGTAAGGGCGCCGCCTCCATCATGGCGGACCTGGAAAAGAAAATTGAGGTGGACAAGAGGGAAATGGGCGAAATCAGCCGCAAACTCAAGATGCTGCGGGATGCCCGCCAGAAAAATACGGCCGATTGATGGCCGATGTCTGAAGGTATCCTGCATGCAACTCCATCAGCCGCTCGGGTAGATTGAGCCGGTCGGTCTGCTTGTGCAAAATGTCGAGCACGGTAAATTCAACTGCGACTTCCCTGAGTTCATCCACGCTGTGTCCTGTGAGGAATACCGCAGGTTGTTCCAGCCTCAAAGACCTGATTAATTGAAGGAACTCAACCCCATCGATGGTGGGCATGACCGAGTCGATCAAAATGAGGTCAATCTCCTGGGATGTCAACATGCTCACAGCCTCGAGCGCATCCGTGGTCGCTTCGGTGTGAATACCGGCCTTGAGCAACTGCAGTTGCGTGATGGTCAGGGCTATTTCATCGTCATCGATGTATAAAACCCGCAGTAAGGCAGTCGAGGGAGGCATCTCACCACAAAGGACCGAATATCTCTTGGGCTGAAGGGTCAGCCTTGGACACCATTCAATGTGGGAATTCTCCTTCAATACCGGCCTTCGCTCCCGGCATGGCGAGGGCTTCACTTCGCCAACCCTGCGATTGCATCTGTTGAAGCACCCCCTGCAATAAACCCATGGTTCGCCCCGAAGCTTTTTGACTGTCGTGCATCACCGCGATGGCACCGGGCTGCAGGTGGCGCAAGGTGGCCTTCAAGCATTGCTCTGGACTCCTGCGGGTGTCAAAATCTCCCGTCAGCAGGTCCCACATTACGATTTTGCTTCGCGCACCAATGGACCTCGCCTGTGAACGCTTGATGCGGCCATACGGTGGTCGAAAAAGGCCAGATTGCGTCAGTGCTTCGCAATCGAGGAAGCTCTTGAGATAGGCATATTGACTGGTGTTCCAGCCTGATTCGTGGCGCATGGTATGGTTGCCCCAACTGTGCCCTTCTGCACGGATGCGGTCAAAAACGGCAGGGTGGCGCTCAATGTTTTCTCCGACACAGAAAAATGTGGCCTTTTGCTCTGCTTCGGCCAACATGTCGAGGATGCGTGGTGTCCACTCCGGGTGTGGTCCGTCATCAAATGTGAGGTGCAGTGCACGGTCCTCAGGTGACCCTGTCCACAAAAACTCAGGGAAGAGGACAGGAACGGTTTTGGGGATGCGTGTGGCGTACACGGCTGCAATTTCAGCAACAACGTACGGACGTGCACACTTTATTGCCCCAACAACGGCTTGCGGCCATCCTTCGCCAAAACGAATGTCCGCGACCTCCTGACCCACGGTATCTTCGCGCCCTGACCTCACGGGCATGGAATACGACTTCAAAGCCATCGAAGCCAAGTGGCGCCAACATTGGAAGCAACAGGGCACTTACACAGTCCAAGAGGATGGGGACAAAGAGAAGTTCTACGTCCTCGATATGTTTCCGTACCCCAGTGGCGCCGGGTTGCACGTAGGTCACCCCTTGGGTTACATCGCGTCGGACATCATCGCCCGCTACAAGCGCCAGCAGGGATTCAATGTGCTGCACCCTCAGGGGTATGACAGCTTTGGCCTGCCCGCCGAGCAATACGCCATCCAAACCGGGCAACACCCCGCCATCACCACCGAGCGCAACATCGCCCGCTATCGCGAACAATTGGACCTGCTCGGTTTCAGTTACGATTGGTCCAGGGAGGTGCGCACCAGCAGCCCCGAGTACTACCGCTGGACGCAGTGGATTTTCGCCCGTCTGTTTGAACACGGGTATGACCGCGGAGCCGGTCAGTCCAGCCCCATTTCAACTTTGGCAGCACACTTTGCCGGTCACGGCAACGCCACCGTGGATTGGGAGGTCGGCATGGACACCCTCATTTCAGCAGGTACGCAGTGTTGGGGCGACGGGTTTGAAGGGCACTTCACTGCTGACCAATGGAATGCGCTGGATGAAAAAGGGCAGGCTTCGCTGCTTATGGCCTACCGCCTCGCCTACCTCGCCGACAGCGAGGTCAACTGGTGCCCGGCTTTGGGAACGGTGCTCGCCAACGACGAGGTCATCGGCGGCCGCAGTGAAAGGGGAGGACATCCGGTGGTGCGCAAGAAAATGCGCCAATGGATGATGCGGATCACCGCCTTTGCAGACCGGCTGCTGGACGGACTGGACGGCATTGATTGGTCAGACAGCATCAAAGAGGTACAGCGCAATTGGATCGGAAAATCCACCGGTGCGCAACTCCGGTTTTCGGTGCAGGACCACCCGGAGCAAGAGATCGAGGTGTTTTCCACGCGGCCCGACACCTTGCATGGCGCCAATTTCCTGGTCTTGGCACCCGAGCATGAGCTTGTTCAGATTGTCACCACACCAAAAGAGCGTGCCGCTGTTGACGCCTATTGTCATGAAACCTCATCCCTGAGCGAACGCGAACGGATGGCCGGAGACCGTGGCATGTCGGGCTGTTTCACAGGGGCCCATGCCCTGCACCCCTTGACCGGGGAGCCCATGCCCATTTGGATTGCGGATTATGTGCTCGCCGGATACGGCACGGGCGCGGTCATGGCGGTGCCGGCTGGAGACCAGCGCGATTGGGAATTTGCCCAGGCTTTCGGTTTGGACATCCCCGCCATTTTCGAAGGGCACGACATCGCGGAGGGCGCCTGCACAGAAAAGGACGCCATTCTCTGCAACAGCGGCGATTGGAGCGGGCTGTCATGTGAAGAGGCCCTGCCGCGCGCCATCCGCGAGACCGAGGCAGCGGGATTTGCCCAGCCCCGCGTGAACTACCGGCTGCGCGATGCCGTATTCAGCAGACAGCGCTATTGGGGTGAGCCCTTCCCCATATGTTATGTGAACGGGGTGCCCCAACTGGTAGAAGGGGCGCAGGTGCTGCTGCCAGAAGTGGACGCCTACCTGCCCACGGAGGATGGGGACCCGCCTCTGGCGCGCGCAGAAAAGTGGAATGTCCTTCAAGGGGACAGGATGGAATTCAACACCATGCCCGGATGGGCCGGATCGAGTTGGTACTTCCTGCGTTACATGGACCCGCACAATTCCGATGCACTCTGCAGCCGGGAAAAAAGCGACTATTGGGGGCAGGTAGACTTGTACGTCGGTGGTGCAGAGCACGGCACAGGCCACCTGTTGTACAGCCGATTCTGGACCAAGTTCTTGTTTGATTTGGGCCTCATCGGATTTGACGAGCCCTTCGCCAAGATGGTAAACCAGGGCATGATCCTGGGCCGGAGCAGCTTTGTCTACAGGGTGGAAGGCACCAACACCTTCGTCACCTTTGAGCAGCGCAAGGCCCACCGCACCCAGCGCCTGCACGTGGACATCAGCATGGTCCGCAATGACATTTTGGACCTGGACGCCTTCAAAGCGTGGCGCCCGGAATTTGCCGACGCCCAGTTCGAGCTCAACGAAGACGGAGCGTACCGCTGCGGGAGCGAGGTGGAGAAAATGTCGAAGTCCAAGTACAACGTCGAGAACCCGGATGACCTCGTGGAGCGCTTCGGTGCGGACACCCTCCGGTGTTATGAGATGTTCCTCGGTCCCCTCGAGCAAGCCAAGCCATGGGATACCCAAGGAATCAGCGGTGTCCATAATTTTCTGCGGAAATTCACGCGGCTCTACCTCAACGGGGAAGAGGGCGTACTCGTAACGGATACCCCGCCTTCGGCTGAGGCACTGCGCACGTTGCACAAGACGATCAAAAAGGTCACCGAAGACCTGGACCGGCTCAGCTGGAATACCGTCGTCAGTGCCTTGATGATTGGGATCAATGAATTGACTGAAATGGGCTGTCACGACCGGGAAGTCCTGCAGCCGCTCGCCGCCATTCTCTCGCCCTATGCCCCGCACCTCGCGGAGGAGTTGTGGGCCACCGCCGGTGGAGCGGGTTCTGCCGTGGATGCCCCTTGGCCAAAATGGGACCCCGAAAAATTGGTGGAGGCGGAAGTCCGCTACCCCGTTCAGTTCAATGGGAAGGTCCGGTTCCAATTGGAAGTGGCGTCCGACCTGTCGCCGTCAGATGTGGAATCTGCCGTTTTGGAAGACGCACGCACGCTCAAGCAGCTCGACGGCAGGGCACCGCGCAAGGTGATCGTGGTGCCTGGGCGCATCATCAACATTGTAGGCTGACCCCATCACAGTGGTCTGACAACGTGCCGCTCAGGACCCCAAAATGGGCCTGACGCTGGCATCACACGCCCACAAAATTTTATCGGTGAATCTATGTAATTCTTCGACGAATCAATAAATAATTGCAATTAGTCGAGTTATTTCGCATCTTTGTAGGACTTATATCCGCTGTCATACGCATATTCCTACGGCACCATGAACCCCTACCGATTGATTTTCGGGCTTTTCCTCGCCCTTTCCTCCAGCCTTGTCTCCGGCCAGTCCATCAACTCGAGTCCCGCTCCTGAGGGATACGAACTCGAGCTCGAGGTCGTCGCAGAAGACATCGGCCTCCTCGCGGGCGCCTTGGGCGTGACCGATCTCACAGGATACAGCTGCACGCACCTGTTTGTCGTCATGAACAATGCCGATGACTTCATGTCTTCCGTTTCCGGAGACATGACCAATCCGACCTACATCAACACGACCACGGATTTCTATCACGCACTCCTCGGTGCGGCTACACCGAACGGCATCAACAGCTTGTTGTTTCCGGTCTACCCCGATTTGGCCTACGACAGCTGGGTGACCATCGGACTGGAGGGTGTTCCCAATGCCATGGCGGGTGAGGCAGCGGTCAATACCGTACAGGCATCCGACAATCCTTGGGTGACCAATTTTGATCCCGGAGCAGGGGCTTCGGGGGCCAACATTGCCATTGATGACCTCATCGGTGGCGCTTGGTATGCCTTGAACGGTGATGCCAACGGAATTGCTGGAGACGACCTGCGCGTGCTGATCGGCCAATTCACCACGACAGGTGAGTTGAGCGGACAGGCATATTGCCAGGTCTTCATCAATGGTGATGGCAGCACGGAATTCCGGGACACCTTCTACTTCGGAGCAGGAGCTCCTGCATTGGGGTGCACGGACCCGACCGCTTGCAACTATGACGCAGAGGCTTCCGATGATGATGGCTCTTGCACCTTCCCCGCCGACCTGTGCGCTGGTGAAACCAATGTGGATTGCGATTGCGCCTGCTTGAATGATGCCGACGAAGACGGCACCTGCGATGAGGATGAGTTGCCTGGATGCCAAGATGCAGAAGCCTGCAACTATGATGCGGCCGCCACAGATGATGATGGTTCTTGCACATATCCCGCAGCAGACAACCTCGACTGCGATGGCAACTGCCTGAATGACAGCGATGAAGACGGCACCTGCGATGAAGACGAAATAGCCGGATGTACTGATGCCGCCGCTTGCAACTTCGATGCTACCGCCACGGACGACGATGGCTCCTGCACTTATCCCGCAGCAGACAACCTCGACTGCGATGGCAACTGCCTGAACGACGCCGATGAAGACGGTGTCTGCGATGAAAACGAAGTGGGCGGATGTGCTGATGCCACCGCTTGCAACTTCGACGCGGCAGCCACAGACGACGATGGATCCTGCACCTACCCCGCAGCCGACAACCTCGACTGCGATGGCAACTGCTTGGCCGATGCCGATGGCGATTTGATTTGCGACGAAGATGAAATTCCCGGATGCCAGGACCTCCTGGCTTGCAACTTCGATGCTGCAGCCACGGACGACGACGGGTCCTGTGCCTACCCCGCCGCCGACAACCTCGACTGTGACGGCAACTGCCTCGCAGATGCCGATGGTGATGGCCTTTGCGACGACGAGGACCCTTGCAACGAGCCCGACCTGACACCCGCTGTCTTGCCCATCGTTCCCGCTTCTTTTATTGCGGAAGTGACCTTGGACGGTCAGCCCGTGGTCGGCATGACGCTCTTGGCCCTTGTAAACGGCGAGACGGCCGGAGTGGACCAAGCCTTTGAATACGAAGGAGGTAGCTGGGTCAGCATGACCATCTATGCCGCGGCTGGAGCCGATGTGGAATTCCAGCTTTTTGACGCTGCTGAGTGCGCCCTCTATGACATTGACCTCTCCTTTGCCGTCAGTGCGGACGGGGAAGAGTTGTCCACCTTTGATGACCCTGCTGACCTTCCTTTCCTCAGCGGAAATGCCATTCCCGGTTGCACGGACGAAACCGCATGCAACTACGACGCCTTGGCCGACATGGAAGATGGATCCTGCATCTACCCCTTCGACCTCTATGGAACAGACCTTTACGACTGTGATGGCAACTGCATTTCTGATGCAGATGGCGACGGCATCTGCGATGAAGACGAAATACCAGGTTGCACGGATCCCACCGCTTGCAACACGGGGGATTTCTCCGATACAGACAACAGCCTGTGCATCTACCCCTCTGATATTTATGGCGTTGACTATGTCGATTGTGAAGGCAACTGCCTGAATGATGCCGACGGCGACGGCGTGTGCGACGAAGTGGAAATTGACGGGTGTACCGACGCATCCGCTTGCAACTACGACGAAGGTGCCACCGAACAAGATGGTTCCTGCGAGTATGAAAGTTGCGCGGGATGTACCGAAGCCTCGGCGTGCAACTATGACGCTGAGGCCACCATCGACGATGGTACATGCGCTGAATTTGACGCTTGCGGAGAATGCGGCGGAGAAGGCCCGGCAGACGGCTACGACTGCGACGGCAACTGCCTGGAAGACGCAGACGGTGACGGAATCTGTGATTTCGAAGATCCTTGTCTTGAGCCCGACACCACGGTGGCTGTGCTCCCCCTCATCCCGGTGTCTGTGATTGCGGAAGTCTTGTTTGATGGTGCCCCTGTTGTCGGTGGAAACGTCCTCGCACAAGTTGGCGGAAACACCGTCGGATCAGCTGTGGCCTTTGCCTTTGAGGATGGCAGCTGGATCAACATGAACATTTACGCGGAACCGGGTGAGGAGATTTCCTTCATCCTGTGGGACGCCGAAGCGTGTGAACAGTACTTGCTGGACTTCACGCTGTCAGCAGATGAGGCCGGCGATGAACTCGGCACATTCGACGACCCGCAGACCTTCCCCTTCGGGTCGGGAGACCCCATCGAAGGCTGCTTGGATGAGGCCGCCTGCAACTACAACCCCTTTGCCAACACCGATGGCGTGCCTTGTGTCTTTGCCGACCAGTTTTGCGGCGCAGACTATGTGGACTGCGATTGCGTCTGTCTCAATGACAGCGACGGCGACGGTGTGTGCGACGAGGAAGAAGTGCCCGGTTGTGGTGATCCCACGGCTTGCAATTACGCACCAGACGCCACGGACCTGGACGACAACCTGTGCACTTACCCCGAATTCGACTACGTCGATTGTGATGGCAATTGCCTGACCGACGCGGACCAAGACGGCATCTGCGATGAGCTCGAAGCCGAAGGGTGCACAGATGAGTTTGCCTGTAACTACGACATCAGCGCATCAGAGGACGACGGTTCCTGCACTTACGCAGCACCCGGTTTCGACTGCAATGGCGACCCCATTGAACTCGATGACTGCGACCCCTTGTGCTATGTGATTGACGCCTCCCTTGAGGATTACACCGTGCAGTGTCTCGACGACCTCGATGCGGTCGCATGTGTGGAGAACGCCACCATCTACAACGCTTGCACCGGTGACATTACCGAGGCCACATCTTGTGTGACCCTCGCTGCGTCCGACTCCATCATTGGAGGTGAAGCCACCACCGCATTGGGTGTGGGCCCAGACGGCGCGCTGCGCATCTATGGCCTGCACATGCAGGGATTGGCTGCTTCGGACTACTTCTTGGAAAGTGGAGACGGGCTGTCTTTTACCCAATACAGCAATGGCTATGCCGTACTGGAAGGTGAAATTGAAAACAACGTGGACGCCACGCAGCGGTTCCGTGCTTTCCTCGTCTTCGAAAACGGCTTGACCGGTGTAGAGTGGGGCGCGTTGGGCAAAGGCTTCAAGTACGCCTACAGCTGCCAAGACGTGGATACGGACCCTTGGATCATCTACACCCTGAAAAATGACCAGAGCTATTTGCAAGGCCTCGACGGCTATGCGGGCAGTCTCCTGCAATTGAGCCACGCTCCGGTCAACGAGCACTTTGGTTTCCAAGTCGGTGAAGCCGCCAACGACCACAATTGCGATTACGGCCTCGGAGGTTGGTTCGCCTGGGAGGGTCAAGTACTCGGGACACCTGTTTCCGGCGCCCTGGGTGACGTGATCGTGGACCTCGAGGCGGAAACGGAGACCTTTGACTTTGACGAGCTGTGCACGACGAACATCTACACCTTCATCGACTCTTGTGGCGCGTACAACATTGAGCAGGAGGTCTGCCGTGTGGATACCATTGCGCCCACCTTCCTCGGGTGTCCGGGTGAGGTCACTGTTTCTTGCACGGAGGACATTCCTGTGCTCGCCACAGTCACAGCCATCGACAACTGCGATGACCTGGACAGCATTCCGGTCAACATCCTCGGCGATGTGATCATCGACCAGGTCGATGGCGGATGCTACACCATCGAACGCACCTGGTCTGCAGAAGACCTCTTCGGCAACGTCGGCACCTGCACCCAGCTGATCCATGTGATCGATACCGTCGGTCCGCAAATCAACCTGTCCATCCCCGGTGACCTCTCCGTCTCTGTGATGGGCGATTGCTCCGCACAGACGGGCACCGACTTCACCGGAGAAGCCGCAGCCACCTTCTTGGATGACTGCAGCTCGGTCTCTGGAGAAGTGACCTACAGCGACGAAATCTTGGACGAAATCAGCCTCGGCTGCTACACCATCGCTCGGACGTGGACAGCCTCGGCTACAGACGGCTGTGGCAACACTTCCATTGAATCGGGTGTCCAGGTGATCCAGGTGGTCGACCAGATGGCCCCCACCATCACGCTGAGCTCGGTCGAAGTCGCCATCGCTTGCGACGCATGGACCTGCGACATGGATGTGTTGACCGGACTCGGGTTCGCTTCCTGGACGGACAATTGTGAACTCGATACAGCCTACATCGAATGCGAGCCCATGTCGGGCGGCTGCGTGGGTCCCGTGCCCACTTGGGATGTGGAGTATATCGTGGTGGACGCCTGTGGCAATACGGCTTCGGCACACCAGTTCATCCTGCTTGTCGACACCGTGGCACCGACCATTTCGATCACCTGCCCCGCTGACGTCATCGTGGAACTCGATGAGAACTGCCAAGGCGAACTCGACCCCACCCAAAGTGGAGAAGTGGAGATCTTCAGCACGGACAACTGTGACGCCAACCCCACCCTCAGCTATACGGTGGAAGACAGCGACCCCATCTACACCTGTGAGGACGGCAACGGCACGTACGAGATCACGCGCACCTTCCACGCTGTGTCCGAGGACCACTGTGGAAACGTGTCCATGGAAAGCTGCACCCAAATGCTCACCGTGGTCGACATGACCGCTCCGGTGATTTCCATGATCGAATGCCCGGCCGACACCACCGTGATGCTGGG
>Ga0115570_10002094_pt1 | contig 15466 bp, 13 predicted proteins | sample COGITO_mtgs_1205_3_FD_87294 | JGI IMG/M metagenome (GOLD analysis project Ga0115570, IMG submission 87294) | Pelagic marine microbial communities from North Sea - COGITO_mtgs_120524 | ecosystem: Environmental > Aquatic > Marine > Epipelagic | place: Germany:Helgoland, sampling site Kabeltonne... | reverse complement strand
AATATATAAAAAAGTAAAATATGCTTTACATATTACAGGAACAGCACATTCATTGTTATATAATATAACAACCAGATTAAGCGACCATACTGATATACAAATAAAAATATCAAAAGTCCATAAAATGAAAAGGTCAAATGATTATTTTGGATTATTCAATAATTCTATAAATTTTAACACAACATTTGTTGAATCTTGGTGGGACTATCAAGATACAGAAAATCATAAAAAAAAAACTTGTTATGATATTGTTGAAGATTATAATATTAATATAAAAAAAATAATAGAAAAAATATTAGAAAGACCTATCATTAAATATAATTCATTATTAATAAGTGAAGAAAAAATAAGAAGAAATCAATTTTGTTTAGTAGATAAAATAATGAACGATTTCCCTAATTTGTTTATCGTAATATATCACGGAAATTGTTTAAGATTATATTTTTCAAAAAAATATGAAAAAGAAGTAAAATATTGGTCTAAATGGGATTCAAAGCAATCATCAACAAGCCAAAGATTATGGCAATCAGGAGGAATATATGGTTCATCTATAGATACTGAAAAATCTGAAAAATTACCTAATAATTATTGCTATTTCAATATAAATACAAAAATATTAAATATAAAACTCGTTTATAAATTATTAAGAATATTATTTGAAAAAAGTGATACGCAAATTTTATATAAAACAATTGTAACAATAACAGGTAAATATGGAGAAAGGGGATATTCTTTTACAAGTGACGATTATGATAATTATTCATTACATTTAACAGACCAATATTTCGTGTCTCACGCATCATTAAATTGCACTAATGCGTCACAACAAATGAGAATTCAACTGAAATCAAATGATGTTGAATTAAAAAACGGAAGTATGAAACTTACTTTATGGACTACGCCATTATTTAAAGATATTATGTTAAATTTTTATGTAAAATTTATAAAAGAAATTGAAAAATATATAATGGGTTGTGAAAGTTGGGAAGAAATTAAAGATTTATTAGAAAGTATAATAGACAATGGAGATTTTAAGTTTGGTAAATATATGAAGTATATTGATGTATCAAAGAAACGAAAAAATTTAAAACCAATTAAACATTATGACAGCAAAAATAATGGTTATAAATTAATTGTTATTGATGATATGAATGATACTGAAATAAGTGATTGGTGTAAAGAAACTAAATTAGTTGATTATAAATGTATTAATGAAATTCAAGAAATGAATATTGATGAATTTATTGATAAATTTGGAGAATATGATGGAGGTATTCCTTTATGTATTGCTAAAAATAGTATTATTGATTTTGATAGAAAAAAACTGAATGAATTTGTAGTAGAAAAGTTCCCTATATTAAAGAGTTTTAAACTAGACCGCGTGGTTCAAATTAAATCAGGAAGTGCTAATAGTGATAGATATAATGGTATACAAAACGCGAATGAAAATAATAAACCTTATAATTATTATATTACAAATCGTAAACCTAACACATATAATATTTTGGTTTATGATAATTATGAAAATATACACATTACTATTACAACAAACAAAAAAACTTTACCCAAACAAACAAACAACTATATAAAAAAAACTCCATACATCGTAATTGATGATAAAGTTAAATATTCAGTTCTTAAAGAAGATTACAAACAACAAAATACTCACGGATATACAAATGAAGACGGAGATGATTTTATTGAAGACGATAATAAATTTCCAGCAAAATATTATTGGAAAACTCCTGATGGTTGGTTATATTTATATGATAAAGATAAACCTGAAATTATTTCGTTAGATATAGTATCTCCTCTACCTGTTAAAAATGTTATACAAACAAATATTTCAACAGAACCATTAATTAATAGTGATATATTTTTATTCGCAAATTCGTGTTGTAAAAAAACAGAAAAAAAAAACTTAAGATTTGGATTGAAAGATATATTCAAAATATATGAAACTTGGTGCAAAATAAATGGAAAAAAATGTTTGAAAACCCAGAAAAAATTTAAAGAGGAGTTTGAAAAAATAAATTACAAAGAAGAAAAAAGCAAAGGAGTTGATGTAAATAATAATCCTGGTAAACGAGGTTATAATATTATGGTTTCATTATAATTTGACTTAAAAGTAATTTACAAATATTAATAATATGAAAGATTATATTATTAATTGTTTTATTTTGCAGGATAACAACACATTATTAGATATATATAATTATATCAAATTTCGGTATGATAACCTAGTTGAAATAAATGATATAAAAACAGAATTGACTAAATTAATTAAAAATAATATTATTTTTTTTAATAACAAAAATTATGAATTATCAAATGAAGGTAGCGTGATATTAAATGATAATAAATATTATTATTCAAGAATCATTATTAAATTTTATAAAAAATATAGTAAAAATAATATAAAATATGAATTAAGAGAGATTAGAGAAGAACAAAAACAATTGAGAAATTATTTAATTGCTAATAAAACGCAAATGTGTATAATTTGTGAAAAAAAATTACCATTATGTTTATTAGAAACAGCACATCTAAAACCAAGATGTATATTGAATTACTATGAAAAAAATGACAAAAATATAGTAGAGTTTATGTGTAGATATTGTCATAGTTTATATGATAATGGTTTTTTGTCTGTTTATAATGGGTTGTTACAAGTTTCATCATTTATTAATCAGTATGATATAAATTATAATAAAAACAAACAAATACTTATTTATAATACACAAAACGAAAAATATTTTATCTTTCATCATACTTATATTTATAAGCATATAACCAAATAATAACTTTTATTGATATTGATATAATTTCTATTATTATATAAATGACTAAACAATTTACACCAGATTTGAAGCTAAAAGCAGTTAATTATTACCATAAAATAAATAATTATGTTAAGGTATGTGAAGTATTTGAATGTAGTGAAAGAAGTTTGAAAAGATGGGTTGAAAGATATGATAAAAGTAAAAATGTGAATAGAAAAACAAGAAAGTTAGGTTCTTATAAGTTAGAAAAACAACATATACAATTTATCAAAGAAACCTTACGAAAACATAGCGATATACAAATGAATTTTTTACACGAATTACTCAAAACAAAATTTCCAAAATTAGATATATCAAGACAATATTTATCAAATATTATTAGAGATAATAATATTACCAGAAAGAGAGCAACTTTCAAGCATTTTCCAAAAACTTATAGAGGAAATATTAGAGATGAAAAACAAGAACTGAAAGAATTTTTTGATGTAATAAATAAATTCAAATTAGAAGATATAATTTCTATTGATGAAACATCCGTAAGCACATCACTTACACATAACTATTGTAGAGCATTTTTAGGCGATAGATGTGTAAAGAAAACGACAAATAATGAAGTATTCAAAAAATATTCTTTGGTAGTAGCAATAAATAATAAAAAATGTATAGGGTCTGAATTATACCAAAATGGAGCAGTAAATGCTGAAAGGTTTAACGATTTTTTGAAAAAGATATGTAGTAAAGTAAGAGGCAAATTATTTGTTTTAGACAACGGACAAATACATAAAAAGGAAAGCACAAAACAAATCATAAAAGAAAGTGGTAATTATTTGGTTTATACTTGTCCTTATCACCCAAGACTGAATAGTATAGAGCAGTTTTTTAACCAGATGAAACATTATGTAAAATTAGATAAACCAAATACATTTACAGAATTAGATGAAAGTGTGAAAACATCAATAGATAAAATAAAAGAAGAAAATTATAAAAATTACTTTATTTATGCTTATAATAAAGATTACTATAAAGATAAAACAAATAAGAGAAAATATAACAAAAGAAGAACATTAAAGATTTATAAGGATTGATAAACTCGGCATTTAAAATACGCGTTGCTCTAAATGAATGTGGTTTATCAACTACTTATAATAATGTAAATCATTGTTTCAATGATTCAACACATCATACTTGTTGTTTATTAGGTCCAGAAGCAAGAAAATATGCAGATAATAGCGGAAATCCTATTGGTTCTGCCGCAAAAAAAGCATTTTATTATAAATATGGAAGACACGCAACGGATGAAGATTTAACACCATGGTGTACATGTTTTGGTTCTTTAGTATGTAGTCATTATGCTAATATGTTTAATGATGGTACAAAAATAAAATTTATAAATAATCCAAATATAGAAAACGAAGTAATATATAATGTTAATTCAAAAGAATGCGAAGAATATATTCGTAATCAATTAAATATAAAAAGTCATAATACACCCGGAATAAAACCAGGATATGAAAATGAAAAAAAATGTAATTTTAGTTTATATGAAAATACAAAAAAATTTACACCTTTTCACAATTCAAATGCCGATTATAATTTTTTTAAATTTTGAATATAAATTAAAAAAATTGATATATCTTTTATATTTAAATAAAAGACATAAAATATATCAAGTTTGAGATTTTAAAATGACTACTGATTGGATATTGAGAGTTGGTGATGGAGAAAACCTTAAATGCTCTTCCAAATACAGAATTTGGGGAATTTCTTCAAATACTTCTACAAATAAGCATTTTCTAAAAAATGTCAAACCAGGTGACAGATTATGGTTTGTGAAAAGCAAATCTCAAGGTAAACTGGTTGCTCTTGCGACATATCGCTCACATAACATGCGAGACATTGGTCCTCTTATTGATATCTCGTTGTCTAATGAAGAACTTGGATGGACTGGAAGCGGAACGGACTGGTCTGCTAATGTAGAAGTTCATTATACAGACTTATATGGATTAAATGATTGTGAACTTCTTACTCATATAAAAGGTGCGGCAACAATTAGAAAATATGATGAAAAATGTAGAGTAAATTTGGCTGTAGAATATAGTTATATTGTGCAATATAGTAGAGTTACTTTTGAATTGTAAGTTAATTAATAATTATAAAAAAAATAAAAATGAGGGAAACCTCTTTTTTTATTCGGCGTTTGAAATGTAAAAAGGTGTAAAAAAAATTTACAGAGTGCTTTTGTTTATGATATTTTCATATCAAATATAATTAGAGATTGCTGTAAACACTCTAATTATATTATTAAATATAAATAATCATTTTTTTTTATATTCAATTATAAATTTTTTAATATTCATTTTTGCTATTATATTTTTTAATGTTTTTAACATTATTTTTAATTTTTTCAATTTTTATTAGAATTTTATCAATTTCGATTTCAATATTTTCATTTTCATCTTCATGTTCTTTACAATATAAATCGTCTTTATTATTACAAAATTCAATTTCTTTATCAATAATATCTGTTATAATATTGTTTTTAAATCTATTCGGTACATATCCTTCAGGTGGTTCCCATTTTACTTTTTTATTTTTACGAGGAATATATCCTTCAGGAGGTTCCCATTTATTTTTATTATAAATAGATGCTCTTAATAATGTTAATGAATTTGTTAATACTATTTTGTTATCAAAAGATGATTTTATTTTTGGTACAAAACACGAATTAATGTTTGGTACAAAACAATTAATTTCAATTAGTAATTGAGTAAATACAAATGTTATTAAATAATAATTCATTAATATATAGTATTATATTAGTCTTTAAATCTTTTTAAATTTTTTATTTAATAGAATTACATAATATTTTGTATTTTTAAGTTCTTTTATTAAATTTAAATTTTTTTTAGCATTTTCTAAATTATTCATATTGTTTTTATGTGATATTTTTCTATTGTACAATAAATTATACATATTATAGTCTAAACAATCATCTATATTATTCATATAATTAATTTTTTTTTCAAATAATAATTTTTTTTTTGCTTGTTTAAATAAATTATTATCAATATTAAAGGTTTTTAAAATTTTATCAAACATTTTAAAAAATATATTTAAATTATTTTCTTGACAATAACTTTTGATATGTAATAGCGTTTTTTTACTATCATTATCACAATAGTTTAAAAAATAAGTAATTGAATATATTATTTGTTTATTATTTCTTAATTTTTCATAAAAAGGTCCTATTTCAAAATCAAATAGATAATTTAATATTATTATTAATTCCCAATATTTTTTTGTATATTTTTGAATATTAAATGGTATTATAATATTAATTTCTGTAGATTTTATATCTTTGTGAATTTTATAAATTTTATTATTTTTTAATATTTTAGTATTAAAATTTATAGGATATATATTTTTTTCTATTTTTATTTTTTTACTAAAATGTTTTATAATTAATTTTTTATTTTTTATAATATATTTTTTATTACAATTTATACCCAATATCATATTTTTTGAAAATATATTCTTATAAAAATTATTTATATCCTCTAAAGTACATTTTTCAACATCATTTATTCCATCTTTTATATCAACATTATTTCTTTGATATATATATTTATTAATAGCATTTATAATATGATAATCTTCGTATTGTTTTAATTCTTGTATAACATGTTTTTTTGATAAATCTAAATTTTTTTTAGTTATACATAAATTAAAAATAGTTCTACTTAATAACTTTATAAAAAAATCGATATCTTTTTGATAACATTTTATGAATATACACATTATTTCATCCTGTGTATTTGCATTAGTCATATATATTTTTTTACTTAATAATTTTTTAACTTTTTTAACAGTACATTGTTTTTTATTAAAATAATATGCTAATAAATGTTCTAATAAATGGGTATAATTATTTATTCCCCTATACTCATTATAAAAACCGCATTGGAATACAAATTTAATTGAAACAATATCCTTTTTTTTTATTGGAATTATGACATATTTTATTTTATTACTTAAAATATTATTTTCCATATCTTTTTTTAGAGGATATTAAAAAAGTACATGTTTGTTAAAATTTTATAAAAATTAATAATATTTTAAAATTTTTATAAAAATCAAAACATGTACTTTTTTAAAATAAATTATATAAACATATTATTATTAGATTAATTGATCACCCTTGGGCAACAAGTGCTTTCATATCTTGTCCCAAACGCGAACCTATATTTAAAAAAATTACAACATATCTTATAAATAATAAATTTATTAATGGAAATATTATTGATTCTGGTGCGTGGATTGGAGATAATAGTATTCCATGGGCAATGAATTGTTCTACAAATATTATATATGCAATTGATCCTTCGCCAAACAATATTAATTTTATAAAAGAAATGATAAAAGAAATAATATTCAAAATCTCAAAACCATACAAAAAGCTCTTAATAATAATAACGAAATACTTGGTACAAATGATAATATAGACCATTGTAGTTTTAAAAATGGAGGAAGAACAAAAATAGAGTCAATTAGTTTAGATTATTTATATCAAGAAAAAGAAATTGATAATATATCGTATATACACTTGGATGTAGAAGGATTAGAATTTAATGTAATTAAAGGTTCTGAAAAAATAATTGAGAAGTTTAAACCAATTATAGCATTTGAACAACATACTGAAATTGATAATTATATTGAGTTATCACAATATTTAAAAAAATATGAATATGATATTTATTTAATTGATGAAATATCTGGATGTAGAAAAGATTGTCGTAATTTTCTTGCAATTCCTAAAAATATTAAAATTGATATTGAAAAGATAAATAATCATATTAATAAAAGTATTATCAAAAATTATTTAGATATTTATTTTTTAATCATCATAAATATGTCCATATTCGTCGTTATCTAAATCATCAAAATTTTGATCATCATTATTACCATTCATAACATAATCATTTTCACCATCATATTCATTTTGTTCTTCATTTAATTCAATATTAGAATCGTCAATTGCACTTTCTATTTTAATACCTATTTTTGATAATTCATTAAAAACCTTTCTTTGTTCTTCGTTTAATTTATCATATAATTCTAACCTTTTATTTTTAAACTCTTCTCTCATTTTATTAATAAAATCTTGATTCTCTTCAAAAGTTGGCATCATAGATTGTTGTAAAGATTTACTTATTTTATCATGTATTTGTTTTGCTATTTTTTTATATTTAAGAGAATTATCTATATCTTCATTAAAAATTAATTGAAGTTTATCCCCTAATACATCTTCTGTATTAAATGGCAATGATAATATTTTAACAGATATATAACATTTTGCACGAATTATATCAGTTATATTATCAATATCATAAATTTCATCTAATTCTTTATATTTACTAATCATATAATTGCAATATTCAATAGATTTATATAAAATACTATCTTTTTCTTCTTCTTCATAATAACTTTTTGATAATATTCTAATAACAATATTATTAATTTGTTTAAAATTTATTTTTGTTATATTTTCAGTTAAGTATTTTGTTAAATTTGATTTATTATTTCCAATTGTTTCTAAATAATTTTTTAAATTAATTTTAATCATTTTAATATATTCACCACTCCCATTTGTTATTATGTTTTCATATTTTTCTGTTATAAACATATTTCCATTTTTTTGGTTTTTTAACCAATCATCGTAATTGCTTTGTTGAATTTTTTCATATATATTATGTTTTAAATTATATAAATCCATTTCAATATCATCTATTTGTTCATCAATTGATTCTATTTTTTTTACTGGTAAATAATAATAATTTTTTTTTATTGTTTGCTTATTTTTTGAAAAATATGTTTTTGCAGCAATTAAATCCTTTCTTTTATCCTTTAAATCATTATAACTAATAAAATCTTTATTTAATTGTTGTAAACAACAACCTAATAAATATTTATGTATTCTATTATAATTTATGCCAGGCATATAAATAAGGGCTTTTACATAGTTTTCCAACATTTTGTTTTTCATTTCATATGTTTTTGTTGTTTTAAATTTATTTAAATTATCAACTAGTTCTAATTGATATTTTTTACCTTTATTTTTATTAATTGTATTTAATTTAGCATTTTCACTTTCTTTAATTAAATTTTTTAAAATATCATTATACTTATTATCAATTAAATCTGTTATTATTTTAATTATTTTCAAATCAATATTATATATTTCATATTCTTCATTATCTTCAAAAACACTATTTATAATATCACACAAATATATTGTTACCCCAACTTTTTTGGTTTTATTTATAGGAAATCCAAAATCATCCCATAAATGAATATAATTATAATTATAATTATGTATATGAATATTATTAATTATATCACTTTGTATTTCTAAAATCCATATTGCAATTGAATTCAAAAATACACTTATAACCGTATCTAAATAATTTAAATTAATATTTAGAATTATATCTAATATTTTATCAGTTAATACAAAATCTGTTGATACTATTTGTTTAATTACTTCGGAATTTTTTATTATTTTTGTATAATTTATTTTACTTATATCTTCTATTATTTTATCAGATATTGTATCGTCAATTTCATTTATTTTTTTCTTTATTTCGTGATATTTTGTTGGAAGATAACTAAAGTCACTATATAATTTATTTATAATACTTTCATAATTTAATGTTAATTTTGAACTTTCTTCAACTTTACTTAATAATGGTAATACAAATTTAATATATTCTTTAAAACCTAATGCATACATATATTTATCTATTTCTATATATTTATCAAAAATATTTTGATTATATTCATAAAAATTTATATCTAAATCTTTTATATTATCAATATCATCTTTATTATCGTGATCATAATAATCTTCATTTACATTTTTAACATAATTATAATCTTTAATATTATTACCAACTTTAATTTCATTTAATTCCTTTGATATATTAATAAATTTCAATACATTACCATAATACATGGGATTATCAACATTTATTTTATCAAATTTGTTTTTTTCAATATTAAATAGTTCTTCTATTTTATCCAAATCATTATTGCTATAATTTTTAATATTATCAATCGCATTTGTAATTCTTTGTGATTCTACTATATTTCTTAAATTTTCTATTATAATATCAATATCAACATCTTTATTGTGAATAGCATTTATAATATCATAAATATTATTGTATAATAATTCTGATTCGTCTAAACCCGATTTATAATCTTCCAATTTAGAAATAATTGAAAAATGTTCATTATTCATATCATCATTAAATTTCAATAATTTAAATATATTTATTAATTTATTATAAAAATTTGTTTTATTATTAATAAAATCAACACTTTTTATTCTTACGGTTTTGAATTTATAATCGTCTTTTTTTATATTAATTACTTTATCTAAAAACTTTTTTACTAATTCTGAGTTCTTTATATCTATGTTATCATATTTATAATCGTATTTATTTAAAATATTTGTTAATAATTCGTAATCTATTGTTTCATTATTATTTATAGTTTCTATATCTAAATCATCTAATATTTCTTCAATAGTTGGTTTACATTTTTTTAAATCTTTTAAAATATCTGACGTAGTTTCTACATTTTTAAATATTTTTCTATTATTTAAATGTCCTAATATTTTATCACTCAATTTATCCGTATGTATTGATTTCGGTGTTTCATAATATATATCATTAATTGGTATATTTGTTTTATTATAAGGATTTAAAATATAATCCGCTGTATCATTATTAATTCTTATTTTTGTTCTATAATATGGTTTGAATCGTACATTTTTAGATTGTTCTAAATATTCTATTGCAAAAAATAGTTTATTTTTTTCTTCTTCTGCCAATTTAATATCAGTAATTCTATTTATTTTTTTAAAATTATTTATAAATTCTAATAATCCAGTATCACCTAATTCTCCATTTTCATAATAAGTTTTTTTAATTGCTTGTGATATTAATACATAGTTTGTTGTATCTATTTCTTTTTTATCTGTAAGGTTATAAAACAAATCTAAAAAATTATTTGATTTATTTGCATTTTTAAAAATTTCATATAATTCACTATATATTTCTTTAGATGTTAATGATATAAAATCAGGATTAATTTCAATTAATTCCTCAAATGTTAATAATTCGTAATATTCAATATCTGGCAATTCTTCATCTAGATATATAATGTCTTCTTTATCTATTTGTTCGATTTCTTCCATATCTTAATTAAATAAATGAAAAAAAATAAGATTTAATATTGTTTAACTAAATTTATTTTTTTTCTACAAAAATATTCCATTCAGTTTTAATATCCTGTAATTTATCTATGATTAATAAACAATTTGTTTGTAAAAAATCTCTATAAATACTTTCATCTGTTTGATTTTCTAATGTAATTTGAATTTCAAGTATATTTTTTAATGGATGTGGACAAATATATCCACAATATTTACAACTAATATTTTCCATTATTGTATCATTACTTCTTACATATTTATCATGAATAAATGACTGAATTACATTACCCAGTGTATCGTCTTCATTATCTATAATGAATTTATATGTATTTTCTAATATTTTTAATAATTTAACTTCTTCTGTTGATTTAACATTTGTTATTAAATTATTTATTTTATTGATTAAAATTTCGATTGCTTTATTTATTAAATATTTTGGAGTAATATATTTATTAATTGGTTCTATTTCAAATTGAAAGGCATTTGGATCTCCATACTTATTTACATAATATTGTCTTTCTTTGTCTAAAATTGACATTTCTTTTGTAATCTTGCTTTTATCTATAATATATGAAAATGTAGATAAAGAAACTGGGTTGAATGATGCATTATATTTACTATTTTTTTTAACAACACTTGCTTTAAAGTGTAAATATTCATGTTCTCTTAATCTTGTAATTAAAATATAATCATTTGATACCATATTTGGATAAAATATCTCTCTTAATTCTTTCTTATCAATTTCTTTATCATTTCTTTTAACAATTATATCTTCTGTTGTAACATTTTTAACTATATTAGTTGTATTATTTACATTTAATTCTAAAGTAATTGAATTATCTACATAATTATCTACTTCATTCTCTTTTAAACAAATTGGTATTAAACCAATACGATGTATTAAAAATTCATTATGTAATGGACCATTACTTGAAATAATTTCAATTGTAGGTTCAGTTTCCCCGATCATTCCAGGAATTTCAATTTCTGATAAAATAATTCTTCTAATAGAATTAACTATTGCCAAATCAATGTCATAAATTTCAAAAGTATATCTATTTGTAGGATTTTTAGGATCAAATATATAGTTTTTAAACATTGTTATCTAATTTTATTTAATAATTTAAATAAATAAATCATTTTTTTATATAATATTTAAAAAATGATTTTTATATATTAATATTAATACTATTATTATGAAAAATAATACTGAAATAGTTATTACAAAATTTAATAGTAATGTTGATATTACTAAAAAATATAATGTAACTCAATTAATTAATTTATTATCTAAAATATATGAAAATAATACTAAAAAAATTAAATTAACTCACGAAATACCACTATTATTAAGAAAAAATGATATAAAAAAAAAATGATATTATTATTAATATAATTGAATTATATCATTCAATGTTTTCATTCTTATTATCGTATTTTTTTGGAAACAAAAATAGTATTAACTATAAAACCATTAGTGGTTTTGATGATTATTATATTTATTCGAAAACTGACAATAATGCCGTCGCTTTAGAAACTACAAATAATATATTTTTAGATTTATTTACAAATATTGTTAGAGATTATGAATATGCAGAATTAGATAAGTTATTATATAAATGTATGCAAAATGATCCATATAAAACAATCGCTATTATTTTTAATTCAAGAGATAGAATTGATGGAAAAAAAGAAAAAAAAATAAGTAATGATGCATATTGTTGGTTAAAATTAAATCAATATGAAAAAACTTATGAATGTAATATCAAAAATTATGTTAACAAATATGGTTCTTGGAAAGATGTATTATACTTTATGAGTAAAATTTATAAAAATAGAACTTATAATGATATATTTGAAAGTAAATTATTTGCAGAAAAATTAATTGAAGACAAAATCAATTATGATAATAATGATTCGGTATCACTTTGTGCAAAATGGTGTCCTGGTGAAAAAAGTAAATATCAAAAAAAATATAATATCTATAATAAAATTATGTATAATATTTTAGATTTAACAGATGAAACAAATATAAAAAATAAGAATGAATATTTTAGAAAAAATTATTTAACACCTCTTAGAAATAAAATTGATATTGTTGAAGCAAAAATGTGTAAAACAGATTGGAAAAATATTAATTATGAAAATGTTCCAAGTATTGCTAGTAAAAAATATAAAAATGCCTTTATGAAAAATGATCAAGAAAGATATATGCATTATTTAACTAATGTTTCAAAAGGCATACAAAAAATTAATGTAACTGGTATTTTACCTCACGAACTAGTAAATTATTATTTAGAAGATGAAAATAGAGAACTTGATTTAACTATTGAAAATCAATGGAAAACTATTTTAGATAATATGAAAAAAAGTGAATTATTTAATGAATTAATTGCTGTTGTTGATGTATCAGGTTCAATGTTTAGTGCATCAAATGGAAGTATTCCAGCACAAGTAGCAATTGCACTAGGATTACTAATTTGTAATTGTTGTATCGGTTCATTTAAAAGTACAATTATTACATTTCATTCTACACCAAGTTTTCATAAAGTTACTGGTACTACATTAAAAGAACAAGTAGATTCTATTAGAAGCGCACATTGGGGATATAATACAAACTTTGAAAAAATCGCAGATTTAATAATTGATTATAGTAAAAATAATAAACTTGAAAATAACGAGATGCCCAAAAAACTTGTTGTATTATCGGATATGCAATTTGATGAAGCAATTAGAGATGATTGTGATATTGATAATAATGAATTAGAATTATTATATAATACATTTAGTAATAAATTTGAAAAGAACTATTACGAAGTTCCCAAAATGATTTATTGGAATTTAAATGCTGATAACAGTAAATCATTTCCGGTTAATGCTAAAGTTAAAAATACAGCAATTATTTCTGGATTTTCTGAACAATTACTTAAAATATTTATGACATATGACGAATTTTCTCCTGAAATTATTTTAGATAGTATTTTAGAAAAATATATTAAAGAAGTTTATGTTCATCCTGATGAAATTTAAATAATATATAAAGAATATTATATTATAATAATATATCATTATGGTAATCAATCATAAATATATTGTTGAACTTATAAATATAGTATCATTAATAAATAAATATATTACGCCTGGAGTACAAAGATTACTTGATAAAAATTATATTAATAATATGGCTGAAGATGAAATTTATGAATATAATAGAAAAGGTTTTTTTTCTATATTACAAAGTTTTACTATTGCTTATGTTGAAAATGAAAAAAAAACTTATTTATTAGATGGACAACATAGATTAGTTATGTACTCTATTTTACAAGATAAAAATTATAATATTAATAATGTTATTGTACCATTAGTTACATATAATGTTGATAATTATGATGATGTAGAATATTTTTTCAATAGAATTAATAAACATTCTCCTATAAAACCAATTGGTAACATTATTCAATATGATAGAGATTTAGCAAAATTAATTCTTGATGAATTCACTACATTATATATTAGAGATGGTGAAGGTAATAGAAATTGTCCACATATATCATATGTTCAACTTATGAATAATATTAAATATAGAAAATTTGAAGAAAAATTAGAATTCACTAATAAATCTATTATAGATATATTTAATGTAATTATCGATATCAATAATTATTTGCATAAAAGTTCTCATTTTATACACAATTATGATGACAAAAAAAAATATGATAAATGTATAAATAAAATTAATAATATGGTAGAAAAAAAAATTTGCTATCTTGGTATTTTTGAACATATTGAAAGGAAAGATATGACATTGTAAGCTCTTATGGAAAATAAAGAAATTGATAATATCGCTTCAGAATTTTTAAGTAATCTTGATAAAAAAAAAAAAGAAAAGAATAAAAGAGATAATATTCCACAAGAGTTAAGAGAACGAATATGGAAAAAAGAACCTAAAAATTTTTGCAACGAAGGTATGTTAGTTAATGGTTTTTGTTATTCGTGTAATAATGAATTGAATATTAAAGATATGCAATGTGGTCATATTATCGCTCATGCATTTGGAGGTAAAGTATCTTTAGATAATTTAATGCCAATATGTAGTAATTGTAATAAAAAAATGGGAACAATGAATCTTGAAGAATACAAAAAATTAGTAAATCATTAAATTGTTAAATATTCTTTATTATCTGTTTACCATTCAAATTTTCATATTTCACAGGTGTTTTATTATTATTAAGATATTTATATTCATCCCGACGAGTTATAATAATTTCATCTATTAAATAAATATTTTATAATTTTTTTTATTTTAGTATATATTTTATTTTCTTTAATATGACTTATATCATTATCATTTGGAATCATTCCATCATTTGGATTCATTACATCATATATATTTTTTTTATTTTTT
>Ga0115570_10002092_pt1 | contig 15468 bp, 14 predicted proteins | sample COGITO_mtgs_1205_3_FD_87294 | JGI IMG/M metagenome (GOLD analysis project Ga0115570, IMG submission 87294) | Pelagic marine microbial communities from North Sea - COGITO_mtgs_120524 | ecosystem: Environmental > Aquatic > Marine > Epipelagic | place: Germany:Helgoland, sampling site Kabeltonne... | reverse complement strand
CCCCATGCGCTCGTATTTTGAGACAAGGTTCCAACGCTAAATTCGAAAACAAGGTTCCAGATGGATAAAAGGGGGAAGGTGGGTCTTGTCATTGGGGTGGGGTAGATATATTGAGCGGTAAGTAAGCCTCGAAAAATTTTCTGTAAAAATTCAGCCTACCTATGACGGTCAAGAGCACCTTGATAAACCACTCGAGTGGCCTCATCCATAACGCACATCAATGTCTGCTCAAACGTGCTGGTTAATAGTGCTTTTACTGCAATATCAGCGGCTAACGCCATTGGCCACTTATAAACACCAGTCCCCATAGAGACAAAGGCAATGCTCTTTGCGTCAGGCGCTTGGCTATGCAGTGCCAGTGCGGATGTGTAGGCGTGATAAAGCTGCTCAGATTCACCTCGTTGGCCATCCATGTACCTTGGGCAGACGGTGTGGACTACATATTGTGCTGATAAATAAAAGCCGGGGGTGATGATCGCTTGCCCAGGCGTGAGTGGGGCGAACGGCTTAGCTGCAGCTTCGAGTTGGGGCCCCGCGGCTTTGTGGATAATGCCAGAAATGCCACTTCCTGCGAGTAAAGATGGATTGGCTGAGATAACGATAATATCGCTTTGTGCGGTTACTAAATCCTTGGTCAAAACAGTCAATTTTAAGCAATCATGCATAGAATTATTCACTTTTGAATTGACCGATGCTACTGTACTTTCAATAGTTATTAAAATGCGCTATGTTATATAGCCATGTTATGTAACATAGAGACTTTTAGATATGCCTGTCGGAAAAAGCGGACGAATTGTTATTGAGATCGACCCTACACTAAAGCAAGAACTTTATCAGTCGCTTGGTAAAGATGACTCTAACCTAAAGCAGTGGTTTTTGGAGCAGGTTGATGGATATCTAGCAGGGAAATCTCAAATGCCAATTCGCTTTCCCAGCAATAATGCAGACGACCTTTCTGAGATGTCACTATGAGATTTAATGCTGATCGATTTGCGTTTGGTCGTCATGAAACATTTCATCTCCGATTTGCTTGGTTGAGTAAAGGATTTTCCGCATTCCAAGCTAATAGTGATTTATTTGAAGATCTGGATTCGGCGACTGTGACTCTGGGAGTTGGGAAAAACATGGTGCAGTCCATCCGTTATTGGATGCGAGCCGCTCAACTTATCGACCCTATAAGTAATCATCCGACGAATTTAGGCATGTTTCTATTTGACCCCGAGTCGGGTGAAGATCCTTTTTTAGAAGATCAGGGGACGTTATGGTTGCTCCATTGGCTACTTGCCTCTAATACTGAGATGGCGACAGCTATCTCTTGGTTTTTCAGTAAATATCATAAAGCAAACTTCGATCAAGGAGAGCTCCGGGCCGCCTTAAGTAGTTTTCTTCAAGAATCAATGCTCAAAAAGCGCCCAGCTGCAGCGACCCTAAAAAACGATATATCCGTCTTAGCTAGGCTTTATGCAAAAACGCAAATGGCTATAGTAGCGGAGGATGTCCTAGACTCTCCTCTGTCGGAGTTAGGCCTAATTTTTGAGCATGGTAAGTCAGGATACACCTCAACATTTCAGGATCACTCTGATCTGCCGAGCGAGATTGTAGGCTTTGCTGTTCTTCAGTTGATGGATTTCCGTGATTTGAAAATAATGCCTATTGAGGAGCTTGTGCACTCAGCGGAGGGCTTCGTGTCGCCTGGATCAGTATTTCGACTAAACGAAGCCTCTTTTATGCTGAAAATCGAAGAGCTAGCAAGGCAGTATTCAGACAATTTCGTGCTGAGAGAAACAGCGGGATTAAGGCAGTTGTATCTTAATGAGCCTCTATCTGCAACTCGGCTGCTTGAAGCGTATTACCAAAAGAGCTCAAAAGATCTAGGGTGTGCAGCATGAGTATTGCATCACAGATAAAAGTTTCAGCTAGGTATACTCGGTCAGTCAATCTTGAAAGAGACTCACAGTCAGATAGTCTCGATCTTGGTTATATACCTACATCAAGAGCTCTGAGAACATTAGCCACGATCACCAGCAGATTTTCAGAAACTGACCTGCCTCGTGCCTGGTCATTAGTTGGCCCATATGGGTCAGGCAAGTCTTCATTTGCGTTGTTCTTATCACATCTGCTTGCAGACCCTAGTTTAAAAAAGACGAAAGTGGCGAGAAAGGTACTAAAAAAGACCGATCCTGAACTAGAGACATCACTGCGCGCGGAAACTAAGGGGACGCAGGGCTATGTAGAGGTGTTAATTTCAGGAACACCTGAAAGGCTTTCAATGAGATATCTGCGGGGCCTTCAGGAAGCTATGTCTGATTATTGGCAGGGCCGCAAAGGCAAAAAGCCTTCAGTGTTAGCTGAGATGGCCCAATTTTCATCTTTGGGTGAAGTGTCCGTTTCCGAGTTGGTGGAGTTAACAAAATCTTGCCAAATAGCGTTATCCAAGGTCGGTTGTCCCGGCATGATGATAGTGTTCGATGAGTTTGGAAAGTTTCTTGAATTTGAATCACGTGCTCTAGGTGTCAATGATGCCTTCCTCCTGCAGGCTCTGGCCGAGCATGCCCATGCAGGACACCCAACCAAGATTCTATTGCTGGTACTACTACACCAATCAATTGAACAATATGCCAGGGGTGTGGGAGAGTCGCTTAAGAACGAATGGGCCAAGATTCAGGGTAGATTTGAAGAGGTACCATTCTTAGAGTCGGCAGAGCAGACTTTACGCGTAGTCGATGCGGCAATCTCCCATAAGCCTTTTAGTAAAGACGCTGAAAAAGTCATTAATAGCACTATCGCTAAGTCGATCAATATTTTGGCTGCTGAGGGCATATTACCCTCAAGCCTAAAGAAGGCAGAGTCTCAGAATTTGTTTAGGGGCCTTTATCCTCTTCATCCGCTTAGTGCGATGATTCTTCCCCAGCTATGTCAGCTTATTTCTCAGAACGAACGTACGCTATTCAGTTATCTCGGTAGTCGAGAGCAAAGTGGCTTTAAAGATATGCTTGATAGGCTGGAGCAGCCTGGAGAATTTATAACGCCCGATCATATCTTTGATTACTTCTTATCGAATCAACCCTCGGTTAATGGAGACTATTTAACTCAACGACGCTGGGCTGAGTCAGTATCAGTTATCGAACGAGTCAATGATGTTTCAGTAGTCGAGATGGCAGTACTCAAAACAGTAGGTCTTATTAATTTGCTTGGTAATCGCGGAAGCATGCGCGCATCAACGGAGACTATTGAGGCTAGTTTCGGGACCAAGGGCAAAACTGCGCTCTCTAAACTGACCAAGCTGTCGGCTCTGGTTCATCGTCGGTTCAATAACGAATACCGTGTCTGGCAGGGCAGTGATTTCGATTTAGAAGGCGAGCTTCAAGCGCAAATAAATCAACAGGGTCCATTCTCTCTAGCTGAGAAGGTGAGCGAGAACCAGTCTTTGCCACCACTAGTGGCACGAAAGTACAGTATTGAAAATGGCGCCCTGCGGTATTTCACGCTTACCTTTGTTGACGCTTTAACGTACACAAACGCGGCGCCTCAAAAAATACCGCAAATTTTTATATTCTTGTCGTCAGGTCAGGATGATAAAAAGCTATTTAAGTCATCAGCAAAACAGCATCTGTCCAAGATAGGCCTAGTCGCTCACCATGATGGAGGCCAGTCTTTAAGAGGAATAGTATCTGAGCGCCTCGCGCTAGAGGCCATTGGCAGATCTGCCAAGCAGCTTTCAGAAGACCCTGTGGCTAAGAAAGAGTTTGAGACTCGCCTTTCGTCCATCTCTCAAGCGGAGATAAGACATATTGATCAGCTAATTACCAATCCACAGAACAGTGACTGGACATTTAATGGGAATTCAATACAGGTAAACAACAGACGTGAATTCCAAATGCGTCTGTCTGAAGTATTGCAAACCATCTTCCCCAAAGCGCCAGTAGTCCACAACGAACTCATCAATAGAGATAAGCCATCATCCCAAGCAGCTGCAGCGAGAAACAAGCTGTTGAATTTATTACTTACTGATGCCGATAAGGCTGATCTAGGGATCGCTAAGTTCCCACCTGAAAAGGCCATTTATCGATCAGTATTGCGTGAAACGCAAATCCACAGGCAAGTTGGTGGCAAGTGGGCTCTGTGCAAGCCTCCTAAGGGCAGCTCACTGCTAGCTGCCTGGGAGAGAGTTGAGGAATTTTTTGCCTCCACAGACTCAGCGGCTCGACCATTCACTGATATAAATGCCGAGTTAATATCGCCACCCTATGGGATTAAGGCGGGCCTCCTGCCTGTATTATGGCTATCGGTTTATTTAGTTAATGAGCATGAGCTTGCGCTATATGAAGAGCGCAAATATATCCCGGGATTTAATCAGGAGTTACTGGAGAGATTTGTAAAACGCCCGGACCAATTTAGTGTGCAGCGATTTAAGATTGATGGTCTTAATGCATCTATCTTCAACCAGTACTGCAAGGTAATCAGCGGCGGAGCCGAGCCAAAAACAATTTTGGATATCGCAAAGCCACTGGCTAGCTTTATGGGCAATCTGCCGGAATATACCCTTAAAACAAAACATAGCCTTTCCGACAAAGCTGTTGCTGTTAGAGCTGCATTTAACTTATCAAAGTCTCCAGAGAGATTAATCTTTACAGGGTTACCCAAAGCACTCGGTTACCAAAACCTAGTCAATGATGAAAAGGCAATAGAAGGATTTGCGGAAGATCTGACTGATGTTCTCCGAGAACTCAACCAGGCTCACCAAACCCTAGTCACTGGAATGCAGTCCAGGTTTGCAGAAACTCTTGGACTTGAACAGAAAGTAGCGCTTGAAAAATTAAGAGAGCAGAGTAGGGGCCGCTGTGCGGGTTTGGAGAATTATACTCTAGACGCAAAAGGCGTACGCGGGCTGCTAGTAAGAATTAATCGAGACGATACTGATGATGATCAGTGGTTCGAGAATATTTTAATGTTTCTAGGGTCCAAACCAAGCCAAAAATGGACTGACACTGATAAGGACGAGGCCGACTATAAGTTAGCCCAACTATCGAGAAGATTAACTGAGCTATTTAAGTTAGCCGCTGAAGAGCGTCGTTTTGCAGAGCATGCCGATGGTGATTTTGATGTGTATCTACTCAAGTCACTGAGAAAAGGCAGTGACTTCATCGATGAGGTGGTAACAGTTGATAAAGCCAAAGAAGAGCATGCCAAATCTATTAGAGAGTCTTTAGAGGCTGTACTTCCAAAATCGAATGATAGAGCGCTACAAGAGCTGCAGCTTGTTGCCTTGGCTCAGGTGGTCGATGAGTTTCTCGTAAATAAACGAGAATCTGAAAAGGGGCAAAAGGACCAAGATGCACCAACCAATAATAATCAGAAGGGGGAACTGGGATGAGTCACTTTTCAGAACAAGTCAATTCTTCGGCTGATAATGTACGGCATGTATTAGGTTTGTCAGGTGGTAAAGACAGTGCTGCTCTCGCCATTTATATCAAAGATCAGTACCCAGAAATTCATCAAAAGGTCGAGTATTTTTTTTCCGACACAGGTGCTGAGCTTAAAGAAGCCTATGAGTTTTTAGACAAGCTCGAGACGTATCTTGCCAAACCAATTGTTCGTCTCGGTACCGGAAGAGAATTTGATCATTGGTTGAAGGTGCATAACGATATGTTGCCTTCTGCGCGCCAGCGCTGGTGTACTCGAACCATGAAGATTAAGCCCTTTGAGAAGTTTGTTAAAGATGACCCTGTCATAAGCTATGTGGGAATAAGAGCTGATGAAAACAGGGAAGGCTATATCAGCTCAAAAGAAACTATTAAGGCGGTATTTCCGTTCATCGATGATGGGTTGGTGAAAGATGATATCTTTAGATTACTAGAGGACACCGTAGGCATTCCCGAATATTACAAATGGCGTTCTAGATCAGGGTGCTACTTCTGCTTTTTCCAGAGACAAGACGAATGGCTAGGTCTAAAAGAAAACCATCCTGAATTATTCGAAAAAGCTAAGGAATATGAGCAGAGACAGCGCGAACGATACGATATGGATGTTGCTGATAAGAGGCTAGTGGGCAGTGGAACTTATACCTGGAGTCAGGCTGGAACCCTGGATGAAGTCGTAGCGAAAGCTGAGAAGCGACGAGAGGAAAAAGGAATTATTGCATCCTCAAATGATGTTAGCTCAATTCGGTGGCAGGATATACTTAAACAACAAGATGATGATGATCCTGAGGATCAGGCGTGTCTAATTTGCAGCCTGTAGATAAAATGAATATATTTGAAGACATTAAAAAAGTTTTAACCTCAGAAGATGTAGCTAACATTGAAGCCACATTCAAACGTCTGAAAGAGTCAAAATCAGATTCAAATAGTAAGATTCAGCGAAATCTCACAATCGTCGGTGCTAAATTAGCAAATTTAGAGAGTAGTGATAATAAATATCAGGTTGCTCTTGCAGCGATGACAAAAGCGTTTACCGAGGAAATTATAAAACATGACAAAAGCAGCAAGCATATGCGCCGTCTGAGTTTTATTGCCATAGCCTACCTATGTGATCCTTTTGACGTAATACCTGATAATGATCCAGATCTCGGATATGCGGATGACATATATATGTTTTTTTTAGTTTTAAAAGAAATTAAGAAGTTAGACGCTGCTACTTATAAGCGAATAGCGGAGTCATATAAGAAATGTTTGGTTTAGCAAATTGAATATCCTCAGTACGCTAAGCCAGCGATTTAAGGTATATACTTACCCCGATCGCCATGAGATTCCAGCATCTTCGGGGACATACGCCTGGTTCTTTCCGTTATATGCTTTTGATGATTTTAACGAGGCACAGGAATTAGCGGATCTTTACAGGAATGTTTTTGCATTGGATTCAACTTTTTCAGGAGAGTACCAACTTACTGAAAAGGAGTATACAGAAGGACGACATACAAGAAGTTGGCAAACTGTATCTCTAAAAGCAGATGTAACAGTTTCTCCAACCTCAACTCTGCCCTCTGATTGTCAAAAAATTTGGGAGCAAGTGCAGGCGCTACCAGAGACTAAAAAAGTATTTGACCAGTCATTGATGGCGGCTAGTCTGTTTACTCCACCTTTATACATAGGGAAGACGAACGATTTAGCGACAAGATATCACCAGCATCTTTCGGACTCAGGATTCAAGAAGCGATTCGAAAATTTTTGTAGAAAAAATAAATTACCACTTAGCATTTCTGATTTAATATTTTGCAGCCTATCCTTGGATGTGGACTCTGAAAAACTCATGAGCGATAGAATAGTAGATGATTCAGAAGGAAAGGATATGAATTATCTGCTTGAGCAAATTTTAATGAAATCTGCCCGTCCCCCATTCAGTCGACAGTAACGGAGAATTTAATGACAAGCCCAATAATCATGCCGAATACAAAGCTTTACAACCAACTATTTCATGGAGTATTTGGTGAATTTGGTCAAGGAGGGGGAGCTCAGATTTTTTTCATTCAGACTGCAATTTCCTCACAGGATTTAAAAAAAATTTCCTTAGTTGGAGAAATTGAGGGCTCCGAAAAGTGGGAAGTGAGAGATCTCTTTCAGAGAGACGTTAATATTGAAAGGGTCTCAGGAGGCTTAGTCCCTTATCTGCTAGATACAGCTGCAATTAAATTTTTTAATCCATTGACACTTACATTTATTCCAACTGTTGCTGAGTCAAATGCTTTTGGAGGGTCTATTCCTGTAATGAATACTTACCCGGAAAAAATTGATGAGTACCCGTGGAACTGCATCGAGAATGAAAGCTTCTATCGCTTTAGACATGTTGATCAAGCTAGTCATGCTGGGGTTGTAGAATGGAATGATTCAAACGCCAAACTCGTTGCGATTGATGGCCAGCATAGGTTGTCTGCGTTAAAACATGTTTTAAATGACCCGCTTGGCCATAAAAAAATAGATTTTGATAATTGGAAAATTCCTGTTGTTATATTTGGAGTTAGATCTATACAAGACGAAGCACTTGAAAGTCAAAGAACGCTTGATGTGGTTCGACGCACGTTTGTCTATATTAATACTGAGGCTAAGGCGCCGTCTGAGACGCGGCAGATTTTACTGAATGATTCTAAAGTCAATGAGATATGTACTCAAGAATTCGTAAACTATTTTCATGCCAACGATTGCCTCTCAGAAAAAGACCGTGACATATCAAAGCTTCCTCTTCTGATTTTCAATTGGAGAGGTGCTCAAGAAGGAGATCGTTCTGAACTTTTGCCAGCGAATTTACACACTATCGCTGAGGTGAGAGATTGGTTTCAGCATTATTTACTCGGTGAAAATTGGGGGCCAGATCAGCAAATTTTGCTATCGATTGAGCCCGTAGGAGAAACCTTCGAGCTGAAAGAAGCCTTTGCTAATGGCAGCCTCAAACCAAAGTTAGTCAAACAGTTACGGAAGTTATTCAATACCAATGTACTTCCGGGTGTTTCACACGTACTTCAAGAATTTGAACCAATAAAAATGTACAGCGGGCAACTGAGAAAAATTGAGGCTAAGTATAACAAAGACTCAGATGTGGCCCGACATGCGTTCGATAAATTTCGGTTTGGTACCTCTAAAGCTTCCGACGATCTAAGGGAAAAAGTCGATGATCTTCAGCTCCATATAAATGTTGAGATAGACCAAGCAAAAAATGTAATACCTGATATCCTAAAACGCGATATTGGTATGCGCTGTGTGTTCTTCGCTTATGGAGATATATTCAAACAATTATCAAAATATTTAGACCATGATAGCTTCAACTCATACTCTATATGGTTTGTTGCAAAGTTAAACGAAGTATTTATGGATGGATGGTTTGGCCCATTCGCTCCTAGTAGTCGTGCTCACAGCAATGCCTCTAAGACGAGATCACTACTCCGGCAGATCGCTTATAGTCATACAGACACAATAATAAATTATAGATTGGTGGACTCAAGATCGGCTTTAGGTGGTCTAATCGCAATGATAATTAGTTCTAAGGCTGCTGCCGAGGGCAGTCTAGACGATAATTTTTTTAACAAGTACTACAGCGTCCATAGGGACCGATTATCGGCCACATTACTTAGAGGCTACAAGAAAGAAGTAAGGCCTCAGGTAATTGAGGATTTACCTGCAGATGCCTCAACAAAAAAAATTAATGACGTTATTAAGAAACATGCTGAAAAGAAGACATCAGCACATTTAGACAAACTTGATAAGTACCTTTTAGGTAATTGATACCAGTGAGTTTATTAGAATCTATAGATAGTAATCTTTTATTAAAGTGGATTAATGCTGAGGTTTCTCTAGTAAGATCGGAGCAGTTAGATAGGGCAGCTCAAGAGAAAATCATTAAAGCGATCTTCGGAAATTCGTTGTTAAAGAATAAGTCCCGCTTGACTGACTTCCTTCTAGGTTGCGATCAGGAAAACTTTGGTAAACTTTGCTCGAATTTAAAGGTTTCAACTAGTGGAAGAAAAAAATTAGATATTGCCCTAGATGTTGCTGCAAAACCATTTACAGAGAAGTCCGTACTCGCATCTCAGTTGAAAGAATTGTTCTCAATTGAAGATTTCTTTATGCCAATAAGAGAAAAATTTTATGATGTTGAGGGTATTGTTGAGCCAGTATCATCAGTGCCACCGGCTTTTGATTATCAGTTAGAGCTCATTAAAAAAGTAAAAAGCTTTTTAAATAGCGAAGCCACAGCAAGTCTCATGCAACTTCCCACTGGTTCAGGCAAGACTAGAGTAGCTATACAATCAATTTGTGAGCATCTGTGGGATCAAGAATGCACCAAGGACTCATTTATATGGCTTGCTCATACCCAAGAATTGTGTGAACAAGCTTACGACACATTTCTTAGGATATGGTCGGCAACTGGAAATAGACCTGTTAAAACGTACTGCCTGTGGGGCGGACGTAAAGCAATCATTACTGCTAATCAGGCCATTGCAATTTTCTCAACCTTTGGAACATTTAGTGGGTTATACGAGAGAAATGAGTTGGTTAGCATAATACCGAGGCTGCATTGTGTTTTCGTGGATGAAGCACATAGGGCTTCAAGTCGCATATTTGGGAGTATAGTAAGGGAGTTAAAGCAAGAGGTTAAGGTTTTAGGGCTCACTGCTACGCCCGGAAGACATGCTGATTCTGTTTCGGATAATTTAGAGCTAAAGCAATTGTTTGAGTCCCATTTAATTACATCTTCTATTCTTGGAGATGATCCAATAAAGACACTACAAGAACGCAATATTCTTGGGATCCCAAGAATTAAATTCATAACTGGATCAGAGATTGAGGTGTTTGAAGGCAATTCAGGTGATGTGAGTAGTGCATCTCTGAGGATGTTGGCACATCATGAGGAGCGAAATCAGGTTATTGTTAAAGAATTATATAACCTAATATCATCAGGGCATAAATGCCTTGTCTTTAGTTGCTCAGTGGAGCACTCAAAACTAATCGTTGCAGCCTTGGCTGCGATTAATATCTCAAGTGCATACGTTGACTCTGATATGTCATCTGGTCGAAGAGCCAGCGTTATTAATATGTTCGCGAGAGGAGAGCATATGGTATTAGTCAATTATGGAATACTAAGTACTGGTTTCGATGTGCCGGATATTTCAGCAGTAGTTATTACTAGGCCGACCTCCTCAATCGTCCTTTATAGCCAAATGTTAGGGCGAGGTATGCGCGGGACTGCCGCTGGTGGCAGCGATCATTTCATCGTTTTAGATATACGTGATAATAATGACAACTTTGGTGAGGTAAATGAGGTTTACAATCATTTTGAAAGTCTTTGGCTTTCTCATTAAGGCAATAAAGGTTTACATATATGTCAGACATTTTGTCAGATGAAATTTTGCCGGGTATAAAAGTTTCAATAAATCCTCAAAACGATCGATCTAGGAGCATTTTATTGGAAGGAGTTGTTGATGAGGTTCTCACAAATGCGAAATCTCATCCTCACGGGATTCTAGTAAGGCTTACTTGTGGAGAAAAGGGTAGGGTTAAAGCTATTCTAGATGAACGACAGCGCTCCCCGGTTTCTTCAGCTGATGATTTAAGTGGTGTATTTCGGTTTGACGAAATTACGTTGCCACCCTGGCTAGCAAGTGAAAATCCGTATTTCTGTCGCGATTTACAAGCTGTTCAGCAAAGGTTACGAAAAAAACATGATATAGGTGAGTGGCGAGATCAATACTATGACTATGGAGTCTGTGGTTGCCTTCAAGAAATTACGAAATTATTAGAAAAATCTGTAGAAACTATTTTCAAAATGCCACTTTTTATGATCAGCGAAAGTGATAAATTAAGCACTTTTATCTATGGTAAGCCATGGCTTGGAGGGGCGTTTTTATATCGTTTTGCGTCAAGTACCGAATTATTAGGAAAACTACAGTTTGTTTTTAATGATAGGAGGAAAAAGGAGGACATTATTGATCAGGGAAATTATATCGATTCTGATTTAGGACTCTTCTTCGAGAAGATATCTGTTTTGGATGTCGCTGCAATTACTTCACTCAACACTATCCGACACTACCGAAATTATCTTTCGCATCCCCAAAATAATGTTTTGTCCCAGTCTAAGACTAGATTCATTGTGGATTATTCGTTGGCCGATTATAAGGAAATTTACAGCCTTGATACGTATCTTAGATGATATTCCTGTTTTCCGTTTCAGTTTATTTTTTGTGAATCGCTTTATATGAGACCTATGCTCAACGTTTTGATGCAGAGAGACATAACATGATACTAAAAACCTAGAGTATTAAAAAAACAATTAATAGTAACGTTATTAGAAAAATTCGTCCGAATTGATCAGTATCCTGATGTTGTTTTGCTCTCTGAAAGTGATGTAGTTGCATTAGATTCTTTAGTGTCTCTGTCATCGATGGACGAGTTGAGGGAGGCATGTTATCGGCTGACTGGAATCAGATGGTACTTTGATAAATCTTCTCCATCATCAAGTGATAGGTACTTAGACGGGTTTAGCTTCTTTGAAGCCTGCTTTGAGTATGTAGATGAGGGTTTATCCGATGAGTTTTTAGAGCTGACTTGGTTAATGTTTGACACATGATGCGTCTACCAGACAGATTGTTGGTGAAGATTTGGTTGAATATTGTCTGAGTCGATTTGAATAAATTGTCAATTTGGAGTAAGTGCATTCGGCTCGGTTTATATCACTAGAACTTTGGATGGTCTAATATATTTCAGAAACAGTTTTTTGATATGAAAATTGAGGGCAGGGATGAATGATATTATTCATTAGCCAAAAGCCGATGGCTCACTCAAAGAATAACCAATTCATTTGGGTTTTGGTGATAAACGTTGATTTGAGATGTAGAACTTTTGTTATAACATAAGTTATAACAAAAGTTGCTGATAGGACAAGCAGCAATCATATAGGAATATACTGAATGAATTGTGGGATAGACTTTGGTACTGCCAACTGCTCCGTTGGGATTTTGGAAGATGGAAAGCCTAAGCTCATTGATTTATCTGATGACTCCAAGCAAATGACGTCGGCTCTTCATTCCGTCAGGGCACATATTGAGACGATAGTGATAGATGAATATGAGCTTTCGTCGCGAGTTAAATCGGAGCTAGCCTCCCAGACTAATAAGATAGCGGGTGCAATCAGCCTGCAAAAAAAGTCTTTGGAGCATGTATTGGAACAAATTACTGAAGGCCCAAGCAAGGTGATCTTGCGAGATGAGATTGTCGATATAAATCTTAAAAGGAGGAAAGAGCGGTCAGGCTTGGGAGAGTTGAAATCGGAGGCAGATAGAAATAAGAGGATGGCAAAGGAAAAGCTTATTAAGGAAAAATATGATAAAGCCATTGAAAGCCTTATATTGGCGGTGATTAATGAACAAGGCAGCTACAAGGATGGAGATGATTCCAAACTGATAAGTTCCACAAGTCAGATCCGCAGCAGAGAGCACTCACTTATGCGTAGGGAGGCAGCAGAGGCACTAGCACAGAAAAATGCTGGTGGAGGTATTGCGTCGGCGCTATTTGCGGATAGTGATATCTGCTTTGGCGAAGAGGCTGTTTATAAACACATGGACGATCCTAACCATGGGTACTTTATAAAATCCCCAAAAGCCTTTTTAGGTGCCGATCTCAATAAGGTGCAAATCAATGTTTTTACGGAGATTGTTACCAGATTCTTTGCGTTTTTAAAGGCCTCAGGTGAGAAAGAGACTGGTTATAAACTTAAAAATTCTGTAATTGGGAAACCCGTTAATTTCCATGGTAATCAGGACAACGCAGGCAATAACCAGGCGCTAGATATATTGTATAGAGGAGCTATTTCAACTGGTTTTCAATATGTAGAGTTTCTTTATGAGCCGATAGCTGCTGCTCTTCATTTTGAACAGAGTCTTAAAAAGGAGCAAGTGGTTCTAGTCCTAGATGCGGGAGGGGGAACGACCGATTGCTCAGTTGTAAAGCTTGGGCCTGCCTATGTAGACCAAATTGATAGGCAAAATTGCATATTAGGCAATGCTGGCACTCGCATTGGTGGTATGGATTTAGATTATGCACTTGCAATGGCACAGATTATGCCTTTGTTTGGGCTTACGACAGATGAGCTTGATTTGGCAGTTCCAAATATAGTTTACTCCAATGCAATTATACAAAATGACGTCAATGCACGAGCTATGTTCTTATCAGATAAAACAGGAAGAGATATCGAATTGTATTTAAGATCGGTGCCCGAGGAGCACATTAATAAAATATGTCGGTTGCAAGCAATCTACCAGGATCGTTTAGGTTTTAGATTGAACAGGAGTGCTGAGTTAGCAAAAATTGCTTTATCGGAAAAAGAATCAATTACATTGCCTTTAAACTATGTTGAAAACAATCTTGTTGTGAAAATATCATCGCAGGATCTCGAGTCAGCAGTGCATAGGAAATTAAAACACATTACTGAATTAATGGATGAGACCTTGGCGCAATCTGGAACTGTGCCAGATATCATTTATGTGACTGGAGGAACAGCAAAGTCTCCCGTTGTTGATCGTCATATAAGAGCAAGATATGGAGATATTAATATAATCGTTGGAGATCACTTTGGAAGTGTTGCTGCGGGCCTGACCACGTGGGCTAGTAAAATTTATAGGTGATGAGTGGAGATTGGGCAGACATAGATTTTTTTGTCTTGCTAGTAAATTTGTTTTGCGCTGCTCAGTCGCTTTAGATTGGCTTCCCTAAATTTTTTAAAATGTCTATTTGAGCTGTCGTGACTTGATAATAATTAAATTGGTCATCTAAAAGTTCATAACCGCTTCGTCTAAACGCTCAATCTGTTTTCTGTTTAGTAATGTTTCTGCCGCCGAAATTATTTTTTTTGACTCAGCATCACCTTGATTCGAGGCTATTTTAGCCCAATAGTATGCTAATTCATTGTTTTGCATGACTTTTAATCGATCCAATAATAGCTTTTTCAGGAGATAGGTATATTGTTCTTGCAGTTGTACTTGTTGTGGTTAGGATCTTTTTTAATAGTGGCACTAAACCTAGAATGAACACACAACCTCTTTACGTTGTAACCGATAGCGAGTCTCACGAAACGTTCAGAGTTGGGCTTCTAAGTGATCTCCACAGCATCTTGTGGGACTTTCTATTATGTAATAGTCGCTGGGATAGTGATGTTTGTGACGTCTTGGCCTATATTGCTTATGCCTCTGAGACACATACAAGGGCTGAGAGAGCTCTTCAAGCTGGACCAGCAATATGGGAAGCGCGTACAGACATTAAGCAGTAAGAGTTCATTGAGTTTATCTTAGAGAAATACGTAGAGGATTTCGTAACTGATCTAGCAAAGTCTAAGATGAATAGTCTTGTGACTCTGAACTATGATAATGTTCATGATGACAAGGCTGTGCTCGGGTCAACTTTAGTGATTAAAGACCCCCTTGTAGGTTACCAGAAGCATTTGTAAACTTAAGGAGTTAATCTAGGAGGAACCATGATAAGAATAATATCAATTGTGACGATATTTGTTTTTTTGTCTTCTACATCAGAAGCCAATCCTTTAGGGACTATTTTAAAGCAACTTTTAAAGTCGAGCGATGAAGTAGTAACTGTAGCGACAAGCTCTAAGAATGCTCTAAGCTCCACGGCAAAAAAAGGTGACGCTATTGTTCCCTATTCTCAAACTCTCAAAGAGCTAGAGCATATAGGCTCATCTAATTTCACCCTAAATGATAACTTTTTTATCGGCACGAGAGTAAATCTCAAAAACACTAATGGCTCTGCAGAGCTTAAAAAAAATTCTGGTAAATTTTTCTCCTGGCTAAGTAACACACTAGAAGAGCCAAAAGTTCTGATGAGCTTACAGTCTGCTGCCAGAAATATTAATACAGAGCATAAAAGCGCTAAAAACGAGGAAACTCGAAAACCCTCTAATATTAACTCTCTTCCATCGGTTGACTCTCTGCATAATTTGATTGCCGCGGAGCTTGTGAATGTTGATGGTGGAGAT
>Ga0115570_10002091_pt1 | contig 15472 bp, 16 predicted proteins | sample COGITO_mtgs_1205_3_FD_87294 | JGI IMG/M metagenome (GOLD analysis project Ga0115570, IMG submission 87294) | Pelagic marine microbial communities from North Sea - COGITO_mtgs_120524 | ecosystem: Environmental > Aquatic > Marine > Epipelagic | place: Germany:Helgoland, sampling site Kabeltonne... | reverse complement strand
GTCTATCGTTCGATCGACCACACTAACATCATCACCCCAAACTTCAGAAAGTATACTATCTCTTCTAAAAACTTTGTCTGGTTTTGAAGCCAGAAGAAATAATAATTCAAATTCCTTTTTAGGTAGGACCATTAGTTTATCTTGAACAAAAACCTGAAATGTATCCCGATTTATGGTTATATCGCCATGTTGTATTTTGTCAATAATTTTGGGTCCTTTCTTTCTGGATAATATTGCTTTAATCCTACTAATTAATGTACGAGGCTTTATAGGTTTAGTAATGTAATCATCGGCACCTGCATCGAACCCAGCAAGTTCAGAATACTCTTCACCTCGAGCGGTTAAGAAAACAATAAAAACATCCTTTAAATCAGGTTTACTTCTTATTTGTCTACATACTTCAATTCCATCCATTTCTGGCATCATGATATCTAATAAAATAAGATCTGGAATATTTTTGATGGCTTTAGATAAACCATCTATACCATTAATGGCACTGTAGCAGCGATACCCTTCCTTTTTAAGATTATACTCTAATAAGTCTAAAATATCTTGGTCATCTTCAACAATTAATATTTTTTCAGCCATATTCTATAATACGATGATCAAACTCAAATACTATTTTAATGTTATGTCAAAGTTAATTGATTATTAATTAGTGAAAAATGGAGCTGGAATATCGGTATATCCTAGTAAAGTGAGAACCCATTTTTAGACTAGATACTGCCTTTTCAAGATAAGAAGAATCAGCCAATTGTGTGATGACACATGTTTTTTTAAAATTTTTGATTTCAGAAGGAAATATAATGCTGTTAGGGTTGGCTAAAATAGAATCAAATGTTAACACATAGGTGCTATCATTCTGCCAATCAATGTCGAATCTAACCTTGTACTTTTCATGAATTTCATACTCATCTTGAAATGTACGAGTTCTATAGATATAGTAGGCATATGGAGTATCTATGTAGCGAAAATTCCCCGTATACCAACTTTCAAATGGGTTGGAAGAAACATTTTCCTTTTGTTTTTCATCTGAACAACCTGAAGCCATGAAAATAGGTAAGACAATTATCAATTGAAATACTAAAAATTTCATTATCAATGGATTATAGGAATCAAAAGTGCTTCAAGTTCATTGCTTCGAAATCCAGATTTAACAATTTTCCCTTCCCGATCAATCAAAAAAGTTGAGGGAATAGAATGAACTTTATAGCGTTGGGCTGCTGATGACTTCCAACCTTTTAAATCACTAACGTGCTTCCAAGTCAATCCATCTTTTGCTATGGCAGCTTTCCAACTATCCTCTTTAGAGTCTAGTGAAACACCATATATTTCAAAACCTTGATTTTTGTATTTATCATATATGGCTTTTACATGGGGATTTTCTCTTCTACATGGACCACACCAACTTGCCCAAAAATCAATCAAAACTACTTTTCCTCTAAGGGATGACAAAGACAAACTATCACCAGCAGGAGTCTTTAGTCTGATTTCTGGTGCGATATTCCCCTCAATTGGCCCCAGCTTTTCAACCGTATTTTTTATATTCATAGTATAGGGAGAATTGGGTAAATCACTGACCATTTTGTCCCGAGCTAAAATTAGTAGCTTGGGAACGGGCTCATTAAACAGATATCGTGCAGCAAAAAATGTGGCTAAAGAAGTAGGCTCAGTTTTTATAAATTCCTCTATATCTGCCCCTCTTTGTAAGATAAGTGAATTGTATTTTGAAGTAGTTTCTGCACGTAATTCATCCGTTAATGTCAGCGGATCTATAGCTTCTACTTGTTCATTGAAAGCGGTCATTGTGCGTTCAAAACCAGAGTAAATATTATACAGTTTCAGCATGGATGCGTTGTCCTTCCCTCCATTCATGACTACATCCATAAATATATCCTTTGTGATTTTTACTGATATTTTACTTCCTTTATCAATGATGACTGGTATCCCAGGATTTTTAATTGTTTCAAATGTTATGAAACATAACATACTTTCATCCAAGCCATCTCCTTCAAAAACAACCATTCCTTTAGTATCTGTCCATGCTGTATCCAAAATTTGAAGCTGGATATCTGATATTTTACTTATAATAATAGCTGTATTTGGCGACATATTTGTGATTACTTTGAGTTGGTAATTCATTTTTTCGGCAGAAAATGCACTAGCACTTTTAGTCAACCCCAATACCATTACAACCCCAAGGATTAAAGACCATCTATTCATTTTATTGTTATTCATTTTCAAATTCTGTTCAAAGATTATACCATTATTTATTTAACCATTCCGCAAGTAACTTATTCGTCTTTTGGGGATCTGCTTTTCCTCCGCTTTTTTTCATAATCTGTCCCATAAACATACCCATTAATCCAGTCTTTCCTGCTTTATACTCCTCTACCTTACTCTCATTTTCTGCAATTACCTCTTGAATGAGTTGAAGAAGGGTGTCTTCATCTCCTGTTTGACGAAGATTAAAATCTTCAATAATTTGATCTACTTTTTTATCAGGATTAGCAACTAATTCTGGAAACAATTTTTGTTCTGCTACACTAAAATTGATCACACCCTGGTCTATTGCTGATATGATATCTGCAACAGATGCTGGATTCACTGGGAATAAATCAATGGTAGTTGCATGGTTATTTACCCACCCTTTTATAGGTCCCATAACCCAATTGGCTGCAGCTTTGTAATTTTCAGTAAAGTCACAAACCTGAATGAAATAATTAGCCACTTCTTTACTTTCTGTTAACACTTCTGCATCATATACTCCCAGTTTATATTGAGTGGTAAAACGATGAATCAATTCTTTAGGAAGAGCTGGCATTTTTGCACGAATATCCTCGATCCATGTATCCGACAAAACTAATGGTGGCAAATCTGGCTCTGGGAAAAATCGGTAATCATTGACCATCTCTTTACTTCTCATGCTGAAGGTGGTTCCCTTAACAGCGTCATAGCTTCGGGTTTCTGAAAAAATCTCCTCCCCAGCTACAGCCATTTTACTCTGGCGGACAAATTCAAACTCAATTGCTTTGCGAACATTACTCATTGAATTCATATTCTTCACTTCCACTTTAGTTCCCAGACTTTTAGTACCAATAGGACGAATAGATACGTTGGCATCACATCGCAAACTCCCTTCCTCCATATTACCATCACAAACATTAAGATAGCGAACTAATTTTCTGACTTCCATCAAAAAAGCGTATGCTTCTTCACCACTCCTGAAATCTGGCTCAGTAACAATTTCGACCAATGGAGTACCTGCACGATTATAATCCATCAAGGTATTGGAAATATCTAAATCATGAATTCCTTTTCCTGTATCCTCTTCCATATGAATTCGAGTCAGGTTTATTTTCTTTTTTGATCCGTCTGGTAATGAAATCTCCACATATCCATGATTGCAAATCGGAGTATCCAATTGAGTAATTTGATAACCTTTGGGCAAATCTGCATAAAAGTAATTTTTACGTGAATAGGTATTGTATTTCCGAATATCACACTGACAAGCTAGCCCTAACATAATAGCCATATTTATAGCCTCTCTATTATGAACAGGTAATGTACCTGGATGACCAAGACTTATGGGGCTAACCAGCGTATTAGGTGCCGCTCCAAATGCAACCTCATCAGAGCAAAAAGCTTTTGATTTTGTATTGAGTTGAGCGTGGATTTCTAACCCGACAACCACTTCATGTATATCATTCTTTAACATAGTTATCCCTTTAATAATTGAAGTGCTTTTTGTTTGACTGTATCTAATCCACTAGAATCTGAACCTCCTGCTTGAGCAAAGAAAGGCTGTCCACCACCTCCCCCTTGAATCTCCTTGGACCATTCTCTTACTAAATTTCCAGCATGGAATCCTCTTTCTTGGATCAAAGAATCACTAATCATAATACTAATACTTGGCTTACCTTGGATAGTGGATAACAAAACACAAAATAGATGGTTGAGTTCTTCTTTCAATTGAAAACATAGATCCTTAGCCTGAGAGGCTTGATCTAATTCTATATGTTCTACGATGAATGTAAACCCATTTATAGTCTGTTTATTAGATTTTAGTTTTTCTTTGAGTGCATGAAGTTGCTGCTTTTCAAAAATAGCTAGCCTTTCTACTACTTCATTGTGTTCTTTCTTTAAATCTTGAAGCGCTTTAATTACATCTTGTTGATTACCCAACTCCGATTTAACTAGATGTAAAGTCTCTAATTTTTCTTGCATGTAATCATCCGCAGTAGCCCCTGTAATTGCTTCTATACGTCTAACCCCTGCAGCTACAGCCCCCTCGTGAACTATTTTTAATTGCCCGATATAGGCTGTATTTTTTACGTGAGTTCCACCGCAAAGCTCAACTGAAAAATCAGCATCAAATGTCACCATGCGAACGGTATCTCCATATTTTTCGCCAAATAACGCCATAGCTCCGCGCTCTATTGCTTTAGCATAGGGTATATTCCTCTCCTCTTTTAAAGGAATAGCTTGTCGAATTTGCATATTGATCAATCTTTCTATGGATTCCAATTCGGAAGATTCTAATTTTTTAAAATGAGAAAAATCAAACCGTAGATTCTTATCGGTTACTAATGAACCTTTTTGAGTAATGTGATCTCCCAAAACCATCCTTAAAGCGGCTTGCAATAGATGAGTGGCACTATGGTTTAAAGTAATCTTATTGCGCCTCAATACATGGACCTGAGCCTTAAATTTTTGAGAAAAATTATGGGGCGGTTCCTTTACGAGATGAATAATCAATTGATTTTCTTTTTGAGTATCTATAATATCAATTTTTTGTTGATCCTCATACCCTAATAAAAATCCTGTGTCACCAATTTGTCCTCCACTTTCTGCATAAAATGGGGTATAATTAAAAATCAATTGAAATAGCTTCTTACCTTTAATTAACACCTCACGGTAACGCGTAATCACCACATCAGATTCTGTATAATCATACCCAATAAACTCCTCTTTATCGTCTGAAACCAATTGAATCCAATCGCCAGATTCTTTTTTAGCATCCGTACGACTTCTATCTTTTTGTTTATTTAACTCTTGATTAAATCCCTCTAAATCTATTGATATCCCCTTTTCCTTGGCTAATAATTGGGTCAAATCTATAGGAAAACCAAATGTATCATATAATTCAAAAGCATGATTCCCCTGAATAACTGATGAAGCGGAATTGGCATAATTTTCAAACAATTTTAATCCATTATTCAATGTATTTAAAAATGATTTTTCTTCTTGTTCTATGACCTGTGAAATGAAATCCTTTTGTTTCTCCAGGCCCTCAAATACATGCCCAAATTTGAGAATTAGACCATCAACTAATAGGTACATAAAAGGCTGTTTTACATCCAAAAAGCTATAACCATAACGGACTGCCCTTCTTAATATTCTTCGAATTACATACCCAGCTCCTGAATTATCAGGTAATTGTCCATCAGCTACAGCAAAGCAAACTGCTCTTAAGTGATCAGCAACTACTCTAAAGGCAATATCTACCTGTGTATCTTTACCATAGGTCTTTTCACTCATTTTCTCAAGGGTACGAATCGTATCCATAAATAAGTCTGAATCGTAATTGGATTGTTGGGCATGCACCGCTCTGACTAACCTTTCAAGACCCATGCCCGTATCCACATGTTTTGATGGCAATGGAACCAAACTTGAATCCGCTTTGCGGTTATACTCCATGAAAACCAAATTCCATATCTCAATGACTTGATCATGATCGGCATTTACTAATGAAGCACCATCAACAGTTGATCTTTCCTCATCTGTTCTCAGGTCAATGTGAATTTCAGAACAAGGCCCACACGGTCCTGTTTCACCCATTTCCCAGAAATTATCATTTTTGTTGCCTAAGATGATTCTATCTTCACTAACATGATTCAGCCATATATTCTTTGCATCCTCATCCAAGGGTAATTTGTCTTGTATATCACCTTCAAATACAGAAACATATAACCGATTTTTATCTAACTTATATACCTCTGTTAATAATTCCCATGCCCAATTGATAGCGTCTTCCTTAAAGTAATCCCCAAAGCTCCAGTTGCCCAACATTTCAAACATGGTGTGATGATACGTATCAACACCAACCTCCTCTAAATCATTGTGCTTCCCACTCACTCGAAGACATTTCTGGGTATTGGCTATCCGAGTATGTATAGGTTTTTGATTTCCAAGAAATAAATCCTTAAATTGATTCATCCCCGCATTTGTGAACATTAATGTAGGATCATCTTTTAATACTATGGGAGCAGATTGTACAATCTGATGATCTTTTTTTTTGAAAAAATCTAAAAATACATTCCTAATATCACTTGCCGTCATTCTTTTAATCCTCGTTAATATATATTGATTGAACTTATTATCTTTGCTTTGTATTTGGGAAAGCAAAAATACGATGAGTAAAGCTAAATTTAGATTTAATCCTGAAACTCTTGAATATGAGAAAGTTTCCAACTCCATTTTATTGCGAATTGGAAAGATTTTTGGCTTCACATCTTTAGCCATTATTAGTGGGATTACTACTTATCTGATTCTCAATCAAGATCAAACGAAGGAACAACTCAAAAATCAATTGGTTGATTATCAAATTCAGGTTAAATTACTAGAACAAAAATCTGGAGAAATGCAATCATCATTGGACGAATTAGCATCAATGGATGATCACGTTTATCGTGAAATATTTGGAGCAGATCCTATTGAGGATGATATCAGAAAAGCCGGAACTGGAGGTGTTAATAAATATATTTCACTAGAACAATTGCAAGATGGCAACAAAATAAAAGCATTGCACATGCGGTTGGATAATATGAAGAATCAATCAAAAATTCAGAAGGATTCCTACTCAAAACTAATCCAAATGGCAAAAGATAAAAGTAAAATGCTTGCTTCTATCCCTGCTATTCAACCCATACCCAACAAAACATTAAAACGAATCGCATCTGGATTTGGATACCGAGTTGACCCTATATACAAGACAAGAAAAATGCATAAAGGTCTTGATTTTTCTGCACCAAAAGGAACCAAGATTTATGCCACAGGTGATGGAGTGATACAGATGGTCAAACGTGATCGATGGGGATACGGAACACACATCATAATTGATCACGGATATGGGTATACGACCTTATATGGGCACATGTCCAAGGCTAGCGTCAAAAAAGGTGAAAACGTCAAAAGAGGCCAAGTTATTGGATTAGTTGGAAGTACCGGTAAGTCAACTGGTCCACATTTACATTATGAAGTGGCTAAAAATGGAGTGCAAGTAAACCCTGTTGGATATTTTTATAATGATTTAACTTCCGATCAATATGAAGAAATCGTTAAGCTATCGTCTAACCCCAATCAATCATTCGATTAATGGATGAACCCCAAGAAAAATTATACTTCAATCTGACTGAGGTTTGTTCACAATTTGACATACAACCGTCTACATTGCGCTATTGGGAATCTGAATTTAATACTTTAAATCCCAAACGAAATAAAAGAGGAGTCCGATTTTATACGAAAAAAGATATAGAAGAAGTCAAACGTATCCATCTCTTGGTCAAAACAAATAAATATACTATCAAAGGAGCTATAGAAAAACTAAAAAAAGATAAAGCGAATATTGACCATCAAGAAAAACTCATCCATAAGTTAGAAAAAATCAAACAGTTTTTAATTCAAATCAAGCAAGAATTATAATTTTGCTTGGTGAGAAAACTTTATCTATTTATCTATCTCTTTTCATATCTTCCTATTTTTCCAAATAATCCACCACCTAACAATGCCATTGCGCTAAGCTTAGGAGGCGCATCAGCAGCACATCATTCTCCTTTTTCAATAGAATACAATTCAGCAAATCTTGTTTGGAGTCCCAGTCAATTTGGTTTTAATGCTCAAAACAGGTTCGGTATTGGTGACTACTCATCACTTTTTGTAGTCAACTCATTTAAATTGGATAAAGCTGCTTTGGGTCTATCGTTTCTTATGGATCAAGGGGAGTTAATTACCTATAAAACTCAAGTAGCGTTTGCCAAAAAAATAGAAGAAAATATATCCGTAGGAATTGCACTGAATCATCTCCTGTTTAAATCCATCAATCCCTATTATAAAAAAAAACATACCGTGACTTTTAATTTGGGTGTTTCCTACATAGCAAACCCAAAAATGGAAGTAGGTTTTCAAATTTCCAATCCTACGCAAAGTCAACTTATCCAGTATCCTAATGAAAGTATTCCTACCAACACCCGTCTAGGCATTTGCTATTCCATTACCCCAAATATTAAAGCCTATTTGGATGGCATCCAATCTACAAATGAACCTCTCAATGGATGTATCGGTTTAGAAATCTATCGAGAAGAATACACCGTTAGAGGAGGGTTTAACTTCAACCAAGTTGTAGGGCTAGGACTCACTTTTAAAAAAAAATCTATCCATTTTGATATCGGCTTAGGTATTCATAATGTTCTTGGTCTTTCACCCTCAATAAATGGGAGACATGCGTGGTAAGCTATTCATATTATTGGGCATCATTACCTTTCAAGGATTTGCTCAATCCAACAAAGAAATAATCGAAGAACACATCGAATATTTATTAGAAATTTCTGAAGAGGATATAGATATACAACAAATTACAGAACAGCTCTTAGAATACATACAAAATCCATTAGATCTAAATAAAGCTAGTAGTGCAGATATCATCCAATTCCCTTTATTTACTAGCCAACAAGCATTTGATATTTGCCAACATCGAACCCAATTTGGCCCAATGATTTCTATCTATGAACTTCAAGTCATGCAAAGTTTCAATGCTAATCAAATCATTTCACTTACTCCTTTCATTAAAATATCAAATAATCCCGTTTCGCTTCAGTCTCTCAGAAAAAATTTACCCCATGCTAAACATCAAATAATGACACAAGCAGAATACATCACACCCAAAAATTTGGGCCAATTAAAAAAAGAAAAATTAACTAGAGATTCATCCGCTCACTATCTGGGATCTGGTATATATTCAAATATTCGGTATCAATGTAAAGTTAAGAGTCAACTAGAATGGGGCTTTAATTTAGAAAAAGACGCGGGAGAAAAAATAGAATTTAATGCTCAATCACCACTCGGATATGATTATCATTCGTTTTACTTATCGCTAAAGGAAATTGGAAAAATTCGTGCTATTCAAATGGGTGATTTTCAAGCAAACTTTGGACAAGGACTCACCCTGAGTACAGGTTTGTCTTTTGGAAAATCTGGAATTATTACATCCACAAAACGTAACTTTAACGGATTCAAACCCTATAAATCTCTGAGAGAGAATGCCTTTCTTCGTGGAATTGCATTTGCTTTTCAAAAACACAATTTCACAATTGGAACATTTTTATCCCAAAAAACAACGATGGCAACATCACACTATTTCTGGACACTATTCTTGATCAACAACAAAAATTTACATCAAATCTTCCAGAAGATGGTGGTTATCATCGAACAAAGTCTGAACTCCTGCATAAAAATCGTGTCCGTGATTTTCAAACAGGAGGCTACATACAATATGATGCAAAAAATATAAAAATAGGAACCATCCATCATTACAGAAAACTAAACACTCCTGTTTACCCCATAAATAAGCCCTACACACACTTTGACTTTACGGGGAATAATTATTCAAAAAATGGTCTTTATTACGATGTTGTCGTCAAAAATATGAACCTATACGGGGAAATCTGTTATCAACCCATTGGGCAAACATGGGCTCAAGTTCACGGGGCACTGATTAGTCTTCATCGTAATTTAGATTTAAGCTTCCTACTAAGAAACTATGCCTCTTCTTTTATTCCTTATCAAACCAATGGATTTGGAGAGCGTTCCAAGCCCAATAATGAAAAAGGAATATACCTAGGCTATTCTGTACAATTAAGTCCTCATTTTAAACTTGTCGGTTATTATGATATTTTCAAACATCAACACATTCAATACCAGACAATGGCACCCGCAAGAGGACACGATTTTTGGGCTGAAGTTCAATACAAACCATCAAAAAAAATATGGATTTATTACCGTTTCCGCTCTGAGACCAACCAGAAAAATGGCGATCAACATCCTATTCCAAATCATCAAATGGAAAAACTGACCCGACAACGGGTACATTTTACCTTTAAACTATCAAAAGCCTTTGAACTTAGAAATAGAATTGCATGGAATTCTGGTTGTGAAGATAATAATAAAAGTAAAGGAAGCTTGATGTATCAAGACATCATATACAAACCCAATAAAAAAGCATATCGCTGGAGTTGTAGAATGGCATATAGCACCATAACAAGTTATGCTAACAGAATATATAGCTTCGAAAAAACTCCGTTATATGATTATCCGTTATTTAATCACAGTTATTCTGGACTTCGATTTTATGGATTATATCAGTATTCAACCACCAGAAATACCGACCTTTGGATTAAATATGGCTTCACCAAACATGATTCACCGATTCACAGCCTCAACGAACAATATTCCATAGGTTCTGGTTTAGATAAAATCATGGGAAATATAAAACACACACTCACCGTTCAAGTTCGCCATACATTCTAAGACAACATGACCCGATTAAGCGTTAACATAAATAAAATAGCAACACTGAGAAATGCTCGTGGAGGCAACACTCCTAATCTTCTTGAAGCAGCTAAAGCCATTGAGAATTTTGGAGCCGAAGGAATAACAATACACCCCCGCCCAGACGAAAGACACATTACAAAAGAAGATGCTTATAAACTCAAGTCTGTGGTAAAAACTGAATATAATATAGAAGGTTACCCAAGCCCAGATTTCATTTCCATGGCATGTGAAATTGTCCCTACTCAAGTTACCTTAGTACCTGACGGACCCGACGCATTAACGAGTAATGCTGGATGGGATTGTCAAAAAAATATGGGTTTTCTGAAACCGATTATCCACCAATTACAGCAAGCAAAAATTCGTGTTTCCATTTTTATAGAACCCGATTCACAACAAGTTATCGCTGCAAATGCCTGTGGTGCTGATCGAATAGAATTGTACACAGAATCGTATGCTAAAAAGTATCCTGAAGATAAAAAAAAGGCAATTGAACCCTATAAACTAGCCGCTCAAAAAGCGCTAGAACTAGGTGTTGGAATCAATGCAGGTCATGATCTTAATCTTGATAATCTTCAATACTTTATCCAAGAAATACCCCAAACATTAGAGGTTTCTATTGGTCACGCACTCATTAGTGATGCACTTTACTTTGGACTTAATAATGCGGTACAACTATATAAATCAAAAATAAATACTATTTAGAAAGCCTCCACATTGAAGGAAATCTTACATTTGCACTCAACAAAAAAATACAGCCTAGTACAATGGCAAATACAGGAAAAATATCACAAATTATCGGCCCAGTGGTAGACGTAAAGTTCGACCAAGAAGGTGCAACGCTACCCAAAATTTATAATTCATTACACATCACCAAGGACGACGGCACTAAAGTAGTGCTTGAAGTACAATCACACCTAGGACAAAATACTGTTCGAGCGATATCCATGGACTCTACGGAGGGATTAGTTAGAGGTGCTGAAGTGACCGATACCGGTGACGCTATTTTAGTTCCAACGGGAGATGCTCTCAAAGGAAGATTATTGAATGTAGTTGGTGATGCTATCGATGGTATTGGAGCATTGGATCGAACACATGGCCGATCCATTCACCAAGAAGCACCTGCTTATGAAAATTTGAGTACAGCTGCTGAACCTCTATTTACCGGTATTAAAGTGATTGACTTAATTGAGCCTTACGCCAAAGGAGGTAAAATTGGTTTATTTGGGGGTGCAGGAGTAGGTAAAACTGTACTTATCCAAGAATTGATTAATAATATCGCTAAAGCATATTCTGGATTATCCGTGTTTGCTGGTGTTGGGGAACGAACGCGAGAAGGAAACGATTTGCTTCGAGAAATGATCGAATCAGGCGTAATCAAATATGGTAAAGATTTTGAAAAATCCATGGAAGAAGGGGGATGGGATTTATCTAAAGTAGATACGAAAGAATTAGAAAAGTCTCAGGCTACCCTTGTTTTTGGTCAAATGAATGAGCCTCCAGGAGCAAGAGCTCGTGTGGCACTCACCGGTTTATCTATTGCCGAATACTTCCGTGATGGTGATGAACAATCTGGAGGAAGAGATATTCTTTTTTTCGTAGATAATATATTTAGATTTACACAAGCAGGATCTGAAGTGTCTGCACTCCTTGGTCGTATGCCCTCTGCTGTAGGTTAACAACCTACACTTGCCTCAGAAATGGGAGTAATGCAAGAGCGGATTACTTCTACTAATAGAGGTTCGATTACTTCTGTACAAGCGGTATATGTACCTGCGGATGACTTAACTGATCCAGCTCCAGCAACAACCTTTGCTCACTTGGATGCTACCACTGTATTGTCCCGAAATATTGCATCATTAGGGATATACCCTGCCGTAGATCCATTAGATTCTACTTCGCGTATCCTTACCGTAGATGTGGTAGGCGCAGAACACTATAATTGTGCACAACGTGTAAAAGAACTACTCCAGCGTTATAAAGAACTTCAAGATATTATCGCCATTCTGGGTATGGATGAACTTTCTGAAGATGACAAATTGGTTGTATCACGTGCACGTAGAGTTCAACGATTTTTATCACAACCCTTCCATGTAGCTGAACAATTTACAGGGCTTAAAGGATGCTTAGTAGATATTCAAGATACCATTAAAGGATTCAATATGATTATGGATGGTGAAGTTGACCAATATCCAGAAGCAGCATTCAATCTTGTCGGAAATATTGACGAAGCTATTGCCAAAGGAGAAAAAATGATGGCCGAAGCAGCAGAATAATGATAGTTGAAGTAATAACACCAGATAAGATTCTTTTCAGTGGCGAAGCTGTTTCTGTCAAACTACCTGGCAGTGGAGGATCTTTTGAGGCTTTAGCCAATCACGCCCCACTCCTCTCTAGTCTTGAAAAAGGTCAAATAATTGTCCGTACTGCTCAAGGAGAAGAAACATTTGATATAACTGGGGGTATTGTAGAAGTACTCCAAAATAAAGTGATTGTTCTGGCTTAGTATAAGCTCCAACTCATAACCAAAAAGCCCTTGCCTAATTTAAATAGGCAAGGGCTTTTTGCATTTTAAGTTCTATTTTTTTAAAAATATGTATAAAAATCATATCCAAATATGACCAATATCATATTTATAGCCTATCTAATCTTATTTTATGGGGCGTTCTTTGAACCAAGAAAATAAACATTAGAATAGATGAACAAATTACACCACAAAAAACAAAGATCTAATCCATCGTTAGGCTTATTTGTATCCCTACTCATGATAGTCGCCAGCATTGGTAGCGTGAATGCGCAAAATTTTGGCTACATTCATAGAGACAGTATTTTAAAATCTGTCCCCAACTATCTTCCTAAATTACAGGAATTGTCCGATAATCAAAAAAAGTATTCGGCTGAGATTAGTCAAGGCATGGAAAATCTGCAACAAAAAGTCTCTAAATTACTTCAACATCTTCCCGCTGGTGTCTATATGGCTACCCTTCAAACAGATGGTATACAAAAGCATGTTCGTATTGTAAAATACTAGTTCCCCTAGCGGAGTCTAGTACGGGTTAAAAAAGGCTGCTTATGCAGCCTTTTTTATATCCTTCATTGAAAATATAGGCAATTTCATTTTGCCTTGGCTATTTGAGAATAGCCAATTGATCTGTACGGTAAGGGTTCAGATTGATTGTTTATTTTCATAGTCGTTAATTATTTGGCAACAAATAATTAATTACATTAGGGGTTGGAGTGTTTACACTTCAGCCCCTTTTTAATGGGTGAAATGCGTATGAATATTTAAGATTTTTTGGGGCGTATAGACTTAAAACGCAATTGAAGAACACCAATCAACGCTTCTTTGATGATGCCTCCATGCATTTTCGATTCACCGGCCGTTCGATTGGCAAATATGATGGGAATCTCTTTGATAGGATACCCCAATCGAAAAGCCGTATATTTCATTTCAATCTGAAAGGCATATCCCCTAAACTTGATAGCATTTAAATCTATGGTCGATAATAGTTTTCTCGAATACCCCACAAAACCTGCAGTAGCATCCGATAATTTCATGCGAGTAAAAAAACGAACATATGCTGACGCAAAGTAACTGAGTAAAACTCTACCCATAGGCCAATTAACGACATTCACGACATTCCCTACATAACGCGAACCTACAACCAAATCACACGTGCCGTTTTCGAGTTCATCCAAAAGCCGAATGAGGTCTTCAGGATTATGCGAAAAATCACAATCCATTTCGAAAATATAGGCATAATCCCGTTCCAAGCACCAATGAAAACCATTAATATAAGCAGTTCCTAAACCATTTTTAGCCCCATTTTCGAGTAAGTGAATTTGAGGATAATTCGATTGTTGCATTTTTACCAAATCAGCCGTACCATCCGGAGAATTATCATCCACAACTAACACATCAAAGTCTACATCCAATGACATGACCTTATCTAGCATAGCTACAATATTTTCTTTTTCATTGTACGTGGGAATGATGACAATTGGCTTCATAACAAATTCATTAAAAAACTATCCTTTTGCTTTTTTATGATCAGCCAAAAATTGGGCTAACCCAATATCTGTGAGTGGATGTTTTAATAACCCTAATATGGAAGATAAAGGGCAAGTACACACGTCGGCTCCTGCTTCGGCTGCACGAACAATGTGTAATGGATTACGAATAGAAGCAGCTAAAATTTCGGTAGAAAAACCTTGAATCGTATAGATATCTGCAATTTGAGCAATGAGCTCTATACCATCCCAATTCATATCATCAACTCGACCAATAAATGGGGAGAGATATGTCGCTCCAGCTTTAGCAGCTAAAATAGCTTGACCCGCTGAAAATACGAGGGTGCAATTGGTCCGAATATCATGGTCTGAAAACCAGCGAATAGCTTTGATCCCATCCTTCGTCATGGGAACCTTGACTACAATATTTTCATGAATATCTGCCAAAGCTTTCCCTTCAGAAATCATGGATTCAAAATCAGTTGCAATGACCTCCGCACTAATATCTCCGTCCACTAAATCGCAAATAGTTTTGTAATGGGCTTTAATATGGGCCTCACCTGTTATTCCTTCCTTGGCCATTAGCGATGGATTGGTAGTTACTCCATCCAATATACCCAAATCACTGGCTTCTTTGATTTGGTCAAGATTGGCCGTGTCTATAAAAAATTTCATATCGTATACAATGTGTTTTGGCGAATGTAAGGATAGGAATTGAAATTTTATAGTAAAAAAGGCAATAACCCCACATCAAGATAGTGTAAAACAAAAATGGCTGACATCGCACCGCTACAACCTCTTACCCTTGCTGCATTCCTGCCCTGGGGGAGTTCGGAGGGAGCTGGTCGTGTCAGCC
>Ga0115570_10002050_pt1 | contig 15628 bp, 13 predicted proteins | sample COGITO_mtgs_1205_3_FD_87294 | JGI IMG/M metagenome (GOLD analysis project Ga0115570, IMG submission 87294) | Pelagic marine microbial communities from North Sea - COGITO_mtgs_120524 | ecosystem: Environmental > Aquatic > Marine > Epipelagic | place: Germany:Helgoland, sampling site Kabeltonne... | reverse complement strand
TTAGCGTTCCTCTCTTTTTAGGTGTTATCTGGCTCATGTTTTTGGCATTCTGGAATAGGCTGACGATCAATCAGAAACTGGCTGTCACTGCATGGCTGTTTTTGTTGGTTCCGATTGTGTTTTATACGACGATCAGGTTCTATCCGACTTTTGAGGCATTTTATGTATCAACCCTGAAATGGAACTTGTTGGGCGCCAAAAAATTTATTGGTCTTCGCAACTATGAGAAGATTTTGGGCGATGAGGATTTCTGGCTGGTTCTTTGGAATACCGTTAAATACGCGGCTATCGGCGTTCCCATCAGTCTGGTCGTGGCGTTTTTCATTTCCTACTGGCTGAACGAAATTACCTTCGGACATGACTGGATCAGGGCGCTGTATTTCATTCCGTTTTTGACCACTGCTGTGGCAATGGCGTGGGTGTGGCGATGGTTTTATCAACCGATGCCGATTGGGTATTTCAACATCATGCTGTCATGGGTGGGCATCCCTCAGCAGCCGTTTCTAAAATCGATTGAACAAGCACTGTATGCGATTATGGCCCCGGCTGTCTGGGCAGGTCTTGGCTTTCAGATCGTGATTTTCATTGCTGGTATCCGGGCCATTCCGAAAAGCTATTTTGAGGCGGCGGAGATTGATGGGGCCAGCCGTTGGCAAATCCTGCGTGAAATTACCCTCCCATCGCTTAAGCCAACGGTGGTTTTCCTGACGATTGTTTCGACGATCGGATTTTTACGGATTTTTGATCAGGTCTACACCATGAGTGCGGATGGCGCCGGCGGTCCTTTGAACGCTACCAAGCCACTTGTGCTGATGATTTACGAATATGCATTTGATGAATTCAGGCTTGGGTATGCGTCCGCGCTGACCGTAATCCTGTTCCTAATCTTGCTGACAGTAAGCGGATTGCAACTCTGGCTTATGCGGAAAAAATGATGACTGATAATACAGCTATAATGCAGCGGCTAGAACGCATGAGACCGGGACGTATCGTTCTTTGGACGCTATTGTTTCTTGGCGGTATTGTCATGATAACGCCGATTGTTTTCATGGCCTCTACCTCATTCAAAACGGGCCAGGAAATCTATTCGCTCAGCATTATCCCGGATCAACCAAGCCTCGAAAACTATATCTTCATACTGAATGAATCCAAATTTCTGCAGTGGATGCTGAACTCGCTCTGGGTGGCCACTTTCAGTACGTTATCAGTGCTGTTTTTCGACTCGTTGGTTGGCTATACGCTTGCCAAGTTTGAATTTCGGGGGCGTCAATTCGTCTTCATTGCGATCCTCAGCACGCTGATGATTCCAACCGAAATGCTGATTATCCCGTGGTATATGATGGCCCGCACATTCGGTTGGATTGATACATATTGGGGGATAGCCTTTCCCGGTTTGATGACGGGGTTTGGCACGTTTTTAATGCGCCAGTTTTTCATGAATTTGCCCGACGAGATGATTGATGCCGCACGCATTGATGGCTGGTCAGAATTTGCTATTTGGTGGCGCATAGCGATGCCGTTGGTGGTGCCTGCTTTGTCAGCCTTGGCGATTTTTCATTTTCTGGGTAACTGGACGGCGTTCATTTGGCCGTTGATTGTCAGTAACGATCCTGACATTTACACCATCCCGGTTGGGCTTGCATCCTTCAACGGAGAGTTTCAGCAGGATTGGGAAATCGTAATGACCGCGTCATGTCTAGCGACAATTCCAACATTGTTGGTGTTTTTACTTTTACAAAAATTCATCATTCGCGGTGTCATGCTTGCCGGATTAAAAGGATAGCCGTATGGATCAGAACTTTGATAAATTTCCTGCTGCGGTTTACGCGCGGTCCGTGCTTGCGCCGGACCTGGACATCTACCGCACATTTTTCTCAGAGGCGTTGCATGATATCAACGTCGCGCACGGGATTATGCTTGCGAAACAGGGGCTGTTATCTACCGGTGAATGCGCTAACATTCTGGCCGCTCTGGATGAAATTCACCGTACTAAGCCGTGGGCAAATGTACCGTTTGATGGCAGCTTTGAAGATCTGTTTTTCCTCGTAGAGCAGGAATTAGGCACGATTGTTGGCGCCGAGGTTGCGGGTAAATTACATACCGGCAGGTCGCGCAATGACATTGAACATACGATGTTTCGGATGGAGCTTCGTCTGCGGCTATTGAATATGCTGGATGAATTTTCCGGGCTGGCAGAAAAGCTGATCCGCCGGGCTGAAAAAGGTAAGGATGAGGTGGTCCTGCTATACACGCACGGACAGCCGGCCCAGCCATCGGTTCTAGGGCATTATCTGGGTGCGGCGATTGAATTTGTCTTGCGCGATATGCGGCGCATCCTCAGCGCGCTGGGCGATATAGATTTGTGTCCGATGGGGGCTGCCGCGATTACTACGTCTGGATTTCCGTTGGATAGGGCCGAGATTGCTCGGCTGCTGGGCTTTTCCGATATTGTTGAAAATTCCTATGGGGCCATTGCCGGTGTCGACCATATCACCAGTTGTTACAGTTCGATCAGGCTGGGCTGTCTGCATCTTGGGCGCCTTGTGCAAGATTTGGTAACATGGACTGGTTTTGAGGTTCGCCAGATTGATGTTCCTGATGGATTTGTGCAGATATCGTCGATCATGCCGCAAAAGCGTAATCCGGTGCCGCTGGAGCATCTGCGTTTAAAGCTGTCCCTGGCGGCGGGCGGTGCGGAACAGATTGTGCAGACGATGCATAACACACCCTTTGCCGACATGAATGATTCCGAGCGCGAAACACAGGCTGCCGGTTTTGCCGTATTTGACATGCTTTCGCACGCGCTGCCTTTGCTTGGCGATTTCATCACTGCGATGGAGATCAACAGGGAGTCCGTCCAACGCCGGATCCAGCTTTCGATGGCAACGATTACGGAACTGGCCGACACGCTTGTCCGCGAAGAGGACATCAGTTTTCGGGCGGCGCACGGGGTTGCGCACGCGCTATCAAAAAGCTCACTTACTCAAGGGGTTCCCTTAGATCAGGTTGATTATCAGGATTTTGCAAATGCGTTCGAAACGGCGATTGGCAAGCTTCCCACACTATCAAAAGACAAGCTGAAACAGGCGACAAGCGCGGCTTATTTTATTGCGATTCGTGATTTGCCCGGCGGACCGGGGGTAAAATCAATGGCTGCTTCTCTGGCTGGATACAGCGTGACATTGCAGACCTTGCAGAATGAGACCGAACGCCTTCGCTTGCAGATAGACAGGGCGAATGTTGATCGCAATGAACAGGCGCGCAAGCTGACGAGCGGGAAGGAATAATCATGGCCGAGGTAAAAATCACCAAACTAACCAAAAAGTTTGGAAATACAGTTGCGGTACAGGATTTTGATCTGACCATTAAGAACGGTGAATTTGTGGTTTTTGTTGGGCCGTCAGGATGCGGTAAATCTACCACATTGCGTATGGTCGCGGGGCTGGAGGAAATCACCTCCGGCGATATTGTAATCGATGGCAAACTGGTCAATAACGTACACCCGAAAAGCCGTGATATTGCGATGGTGTTTCAGAGTTACGCGCTGTATCCCCATATGAACGTCTTTGATAATATCTCGTTTGGGTTGCGGGCTCAAAAGCTTGGCAAGCCGGAGATTGAGAAACGCACCAATGAGGCTGCGGCTATTCTGGGCCTTGAGGAGTTGCTTGCGCGGCGGCCGGGCGAGCTGTCGGGGGGGCAAAAACAGCGCGTTGCCATGGGCCGCGCCATTGTGCGCAAGCCAAAAGTGTTTTTGTTTGACGAGCCGTTATCGAACCTTGATGCCAAGCTGCGCCACAAAATGCGCGCCGAAATGAAGTTGCTGCATCAACAGGTGCAAACTACCACGATTTATGTGACGCATGATCAGGTTGAGGCAATGACGTTGGCCGACAGGATTGTGATTATGTGTGACGGGAGGATTGAGCAGGTCGGCACGCCGGATGAAGTTTATAAAACCCCAAAAACTCAATTTGTGGCTGGGTTTATAGGCTCGCCAGCGATGAATTTTGTGACTGGCATAGTCGAGGCTGCAGGACGTGGGACGGCGCTGAAAACGGATGATGGGTCTGTTATTGCGATGCAGAAATGTCTGGCCAAGGTGGGCAAGCGTGTGACGGTTGGTTTCCGGCCTGAACATATGCAACTGGCTAGCACTACAAACAAGCCGAAATCGGCTATTTCAGTGTCCGTCACCCCTTCGGTAATCGAACCCATGGGGCATGAAACGATCGTTACTTGCAATGCACCTTTCGGCGAAATAATCAGTAGAACTACCGAAGAAGTAAAGCTGCGCGTGGGCCGGGAATTGCAGTTCCATGTGGCGTCTGACAAGCTGCATTTCTTTGACGGTAAGACTGGTAAGCGTATGGAATAAAAGAGAAATATTGTATGACGTTAAATACCGTATAACCATATATATAAACAGGGCTAGTAGCCGCCGCCCTGACAGCTGGATGGCCAAAGGCTGGCAACTGAAATGGCCGGAATAATCAGCCATAATTTACCAAGCTGCAATTTTATACCTCTCTCAGGTTGCGCGGTGAATTTCTGGCTGGATGCCTGATTATTTGTCTGATTAGGGACAAAAGCTGGGTTTTTGGGCATCATCCACAGCGAAGATATCGACCACGCCGTGTGTCTATCGTATCATTTAGGGACATTGCTTCGCTCATATGCCGAGAAGCAAATATTTTGTCATCCATGATGTGATGCCTCGCTTTCTTCACAATTACAGAGAGCATGTCACACCCATTATGGTTGAGACATTTTTTTGGCAAAAGACTTTTTCCAAAGAAAGTATCTAGAGATTTAAGTCGAAATCTTCAATGCTTGGTGAGATTGGCACTGTCAGAGAAGACTACTTGAGATCAGATGAGCGACTTTATAGCTTCTATTGAGGACAAAACATTCTCCATTTTGCTACTTTGAAACCAGCCTTGAAGTCATCCGATGCAGTCTCAGCAGCGCCGAGCGCGGCCGTTGGTTCGTCAAGGAGGATCAATTTGTTCGCCCAATGTGTCGCGCGAGCAATCGCTGTACCTTGACGTTGACCACCATGCATTATGGGGCGACTTCCCAATCTGGTGCGCGGAGTTCAGGAAGTGAAATATCAACACCAGCCAAGCCGTCAGCAAAGAGCGTATGATGCAAATAAGAAAGCCCAAGAGCCGCGCCACCAACTAATGCGGCATGTCTACCAAGTTTACTTGTTTCGATGCGTAGAGGGCGCGGAAAACATAGTGCTAGGGCCGTTTGTATGTCCATAAGCAGCTCTGATCGATGCCCAATCGAACCGCCAAGCACAACGATATCTGGGTCCGTAATTGCAGCAAGCGTGGCAATGCCACGCGCAACAAGCCGCGCAGTATCACGCAACACTTGTTTCGCATTTTCATCACCTTCATTCGCCTCGTTGAAGATTTCTGGAACGCCCAAATTTTTGCCAGACAAGGTCAAATATCGTGTTTTCAGTGCAATTGATCCCGCTTCGCGCTCGAACGCGCCAACTCGAAGCGACTCAGGATCAAACGAGTCCGCGCCAAATGCCATATAGCCCAATTCGCCGGCAGCTCCAGCAGCACCCTTAACTAATTGGCCATTCAGAATTAGACCTGCACCGATCCCAGTTCCCAGTGCGATAAAGGCTAGATTCTCACAATCAATCCCGGATCCAGCCCACTGTTCGCCAAGAGCTGCGAGATTTACATCATTTTCAAGAACAACATCACAGCCAAGCTCAACTCTTACACCGGAGTGGAAATCAATTGTGTCAATGCCTGGAATATTAGGCGCCATTTGCACCGATCCATCGGCGTGGTCGGGTACACCCGGCACACCGATTACAGCAAAGCGTACACTATCTTTTGCAACACAAGCTTTCCGTGCCGCAGCAGCACAAAGGCGTCCTATCTGCCTAATGATGCTTGCTCCACCGAAGGAATCTGTCGGCTCAACACTTTCCGCGATGACACGGCAATTGAGATCAACAATTGCTGCACGCAATTTTGTGCCACCAAGATCAACACTATAGATATAAGCCGCATCTGGAACGATTTCATAGGTAACAGCGGTGCGTCCGACATGTCCTTTGGTGCGACCCGTCTCTTGGACCCAGCCCTCATCTTGCAAAATGTTTACGATCTCGGACACGACTTGCTTTGAAAGACCTGTCTGCTTTGCCACGCTTGCACGCGAGATTGGACCCTCTTTAATAACAGCCTGCATCACCGCACTACGCGAGAGCTTACGTGAGATGTGTTTTGATCCGATCATGACTCATCACTTTAATTCGTTCCATAAGCGTACTAATTTAAAGAGCGAACAGTCAAGCAGGCCATGTCAGAGCAAACTAGCCTAAACCTGGGTATTGTCAGACAAAACTAACTTGAGCCGTGCGGGGCGATTTTATAGCCTCGCCGTATGACAAAACACCCTGCATTCCGCTATATGAAACTTGGCCCAGGGTTCCCTAACCATATTGCCTAGGCCCATGGACCGGGAACCAATAGCCAGTCCACTATCGGATCATATATCACGCACCCACGTCTTGCTTATAGCGTTGCCGCAAGATAGTTGGGCTTGGTTAGTTTTATTTGGGCCGCGGTCCTTGGACCAACGACGGGGGTTACTATGCCCAATCGCTGCATTTAAGCCTCAGGACCATGGACCGGGGCCCCCTATCATAGGCCCCCGCGTCTCGGACCACGGGCCTTAAGTATTAGCCTTGAAAATTCATTCGGGAGTAATTTTGTTTGCCAGCACCAACTGAGGAAGCAGACATTGCTTAGGCTAAGCGCCAACGACTGCTATGCGGACAAAGCGGCCTTATGCACGCGCGGCTATTGCTCACGCAGCATTTTCTTGCAGTTGCAGTAGATTCCATGCTGCGATGCAGCCCAAGTCACGGAAGCGGCCATTCAATGATACCGATGTCAGTGGATTTCAGACCGACCCTTCGCCGCATCTTGCACGAACTAACAGAGGGCGGACGAAGCCGTCGTTCGGAGGCAATTTGACAAAGTCTGCTTTCACCGAATGTCGTTTTTGGGCCTGCCAAACCTGAACAGGCCCGTCTTCGTTACATGACTCGGGATATTTAGGTGTCGCGCTGCGCGAGACGCACGGCAGTTTGACCTTTCCAGAGCCGTTTTGATGGCATGACCAGCATCATATCATCCAGTGGTGTGCGCACTTCGATTTCGCCGTCAAGCCCGATCAATGTGCCTGCTTTGGCGATAACTTCACCACCGGTGAATGCCTCAGTAAAGGCGAAGGTTTCTTGGGTGATCGTGACAGCTTCACGCACAGTAAAGAATTCTTGCGGAGCGGAGGGTGCGCCAAATTCATCGGAAAATCCGTTGTCCACCGTACCAAGGGCTTCAAGGAACCGGGCGGTGGATTGTTTAGCGAGGACTCCAGATGAAGCCTCCCAATGTTGGCCACATTCTATCAGCAGTGCTGCCTTTGGCGACGACGGCTCGTCAAAGCCACCATAGTCGCGCATGCGCCGACCCGCCGCATGTCCTGCGTCCCCGACGACACGCTCTGGCACACCAACTTTACCGGCGAGGTCTTTGCCTTTGGCATGTCTGCCGCTCATCATCAAAGGTGGCGCAAGGTGCTGCATCGTGTGCAGATCCAACATCAGGTCAACATCATCCAAGACGGGGCGCACCTCGCGGGCGCGGCGCAACTCGATGCTGTCACGGTCTCCCTCCAAAACATCGCGGCTCCAAACACGGTTGAAATCCTCCTCCATCCAGCGCGTCGCATTTGGGTCGGCGGGATCAAAGGCTTGATAGGCGGCCACATTCATAAATGCGAGCGTTAGGCGGCCCATAACGGGGCGCACGTCGTTCTGAAAAAGCCAGTCCAGTGCGATGGCACCGCACGGCTCGTTGCCATGCACGACTGCACTGATCATGACATTCGGGCCTGCAACGCCACTGTCAAAAGTCCAGATGTATGGCACGCCTGTATTGCCGTTTTCATATGCCGAGATATCAGGCGGGCTTAGATCGACTGGGTAATCGTTAGGAATGTTGAGTTGGGCCATGATATTGTATCCTGTTGCGTAGGTGATCGGAGGTTTAGGTGATTTCTTCGGAGTACTGGTCTTTGCCGGTGGTCAGTTTGACAAACCGCATGAACTGACGCGCAGCTTCCGTAGGCGGGCGGCCCGTGGGCAGAACAAAGCTGGTCTGATACACGATTTCTGCCAGAAACGGGCGCACGACAATGCCTGCTACGCCATCGGATAAAAGCGGGAATGGATTTACTAACGTGACGCCGAGACCTTCGCGAACCAGTTCAAGCGAGGCCATATTGGTCGCCGTCTCAACAATTGTTAGCGGTCGCACTCCGGCGCGGCCAAAGATTTGATCGGTTAACCCGCGGGTGCCAAGCCTGCCCAGAAATCCAATCAGCGCAACACCCTCGAGATCTTGAGGCGTGATTTGATCTTTGGCAGAAAGGTCATGGCCTTCTGGCATCGCGCATACGATGTGCGAGCGACGCCACGGCCTTAGGGTCACGCCACTGCGTTGGATCATCCCACTAGTTAGCCCCAAATCGTATTGAGAGTTCAAAATACCGGCAATAAGGGTGTCAGTGGACTGAATGTCCAATTGGATACGCCGCTGAGGATTGCGTTTCAGGAACTCCGCAACACGGCGGATAATAAAATGATGGGCAAGAGTGGGTGGAACAACCAAACGCAACGGGTCGTCCTCGCGTGCGGCCCAATCGGCCCCGTCAATTTCGGCCAATGTCTCGAACAAGGCGTCGAGCTTTTCGTTCAGCCGCAGCGCCTCGGGCGTTGGATAAATACGACCAGAAGCTCTGACAAACAAAGACCGGCCCAACCGCTCTTCTAACTGCGACAGAGACCGGCTGACCGCAGATTGCGAAATTCCCAAACGCTGCGCCGCCCCGACGGTAGTTCCGGTCGTGGCGAAGGCGCGCAGCGCTTCAAGTTCGCGTAATCGATGGCGGTTTCCAGACATAATTACAGACCTTGCGCTTAACCAGAATAAAATCCAGCCCTAGAGATGAATTACTCTATGCATTTTTGCATAGATATAAATATTGCCAACCAAAAAACGCTTAGCTAGCATTCGTACAGTTTCGGAGCAAAGCCTGATGCAAGAGCTGGCGGCAACGAATTGAACCCATAGGGAGTTAAGAAATGAAAACGACGACCACATTGGCAGTCGCAGCTGGAATACTTATTTCAAGTGTCAGCCTCGCCTCTGCCGAGAAACTTGTTATCGGCCTCGCGTCGGAAACAACCTCGATTGATCCTCAGTTTCACAACACAGGTCCGAACAACGCATTGTCACTGCATGTGTTTGACCGGTTGATCCTGCAAAACAAAACGCAAGGTCTGTATCCGGGGCTGGCAGAATCCTGGGCACCTGTTGATGATTTGACATGGGAATTCAAGCTGCGCCAAGGCGTGAAGTTCCACGACGGAACGGATTTCACGGCAGACGACGTTCTTTGCACCTTCGAACGCGCTCCAAATGTTCCAAACTCTCCAGCCAGTTTCGCGACATATACCAAGGGAAAAACTCTTGTGAAAATCGACGACTACACAGTGCATTTCAAAACCGAAGTGCCGTATCCACTGATGGGTAATGACGTGTCCACCGTCGCAATTATCTCTGACAGCGTGGGCTGCGGTGGCACGACTGAAGAGTTTAACGCAGGCACGGCCGCCATCGGCACCGGGCCTTATAAATTCCAAAGCTACACCCCTGGCCAGTCCGCGACTTTCGTGCGCAATGAAGACTACTGGGGCGAAAAACCTGTCTGGACCGAAGTTGAGTTTCGCCCAATCAGTTCTGCCCCGTCTCGTGTTGCAGCTTTGCTCGCTGGCGATGTGGATGTGATTTCTGGCGTTCCGACAACGGATATCGAAACACTAAAGGGTAAAAGCGAAATTACGCTAAGCCAAGGTCCATCGAACCGCGTGATCTACCTGCACATGGACCAGTTCCGCGAGAACTCTCCGTTTATCACGGCGAAAGATGGCAGTGAAATCAAGAACCCACTTTTGGATGTGCGTGTTCGTAAAGCGATCAGCATGGCGATCAACCGCGATGTGATTGTCGAGCGTGTGATGGAAGGCATAGCTGTTTCTGCGGGTCAGTTGCTGCCGGACGGGTTCTTTGGTGTGTCCGACAAGCTGTCCCCACTTGCTTATGATCCAGATGGTGCCAAGGCGCTTATGGCTGAGGCAGGCTATGCGGATGGTTTCAAGATGACGATTCATGGCCCGAATGACCGCTACATCAACGACGCGAAAATCGCCGAGGCGATTGCGCAGATGTTGACACGTGTGGGCATTGAAACGGCAGTCGAAACGATGCCGCGTTCCGTTTATTTCGGCCGCGCATCGTCAGGCAGCCCAGACGGTCTTCCTGAGTTCAGCTTTATTCTTGTTGGCTGGGGTGCCGGTTCTGGCGAGGCGTCTTCACCACTCAAAGCGCTTATCCATACCAACGACCCCGACAAAGGATACGGCGCTACAAATCGAGGTCGCCATTCCTCGCCCGAGATTGATGCGGTGATCCAAGAGGCATTGGCAACTGTTGATGATGCCAAGCGTCAAGACCTTCTGGCCAAAGCGACTGAGATGGCAATGGAAAACGTCGCGATCATCCCGACGCATTTTCAGGTGAACACTTGGGGTGCCAAAAAAGGTCTGCGCTATATCCCGCGCACAGATGAGTACACGCTCGCCATTGGCGTCGTAAAAGAGTGAGCTAATGGATCTGGGCGGGAAATTGTTCTCGCCCAGACAACCTCAACCTAAGGCCAAATCACCATGACCGTTTTCATCATCAGGCGCTTGCTGCAAGCCTCAATCGTCGTGATGTTGATGTCGATTATTGTATTCTTTGGCGTCAATGTCATTGGTGATCCGGTCTACATGCTGGTAAGCCCTGACGCAGACCAAGACGACATCGCCGCAGCTATTGCACGCCTCGGTCTGGATCGCCCTATCTGGGAGCAGTATTGGATATTCCTCAAAGGTGCCGCAACTGGCGATCTGGGAAATTCCTTTATCTTTGGTGAACCGGCATTACGCCTGATCCTATATCATATGCCAGCCACGTTAGAGTTGGCTTTTTCCGCGCTGTTCCTTGCGATCGCGATCGGTATCCCCTTGGGGCTGTATGCGGGTCTTTATCCTGACAAGGCGGTCTCCAAAGGTATTATGGCAGGCTCGATCCTAGGCTTTTCCTTGCCCACCTTCTGGGTCGGCCTGATGCTGATCATCCTCTTCGCTGTTGAATTGGGCTGGCTACCCGCAACAGGTCGCGGCGATACGGTTTCGGTGTTGGGATTTGAGACCAGCCTTCTAACTTTAGACGGGCTAAGCCACATATTCCTGCCCGCGCTGAACCTCGCACTTCTGAAAATCTCGCTCGCAGTGCGGTTGACCCGCGCCGGTGTGCGCGAGGCAATGGGTCAGGATTACGTCAAGTTCGCCCGCGCCAAGGGTCTAAGCACCAAACGCATCATCTTCGTGCATGTCATGAAGAACATCATGATCCCCGTTGTCACAGTTATGGGCCTCGAATTTGGCAGCTTGATCGGTTTTTCCGTCGTGACAGAAACGATCTTTGCTTGGCCCGGTATGGGCAAATTGCTGATCAATGGCATCCTACAACTCGACCGCCCAGTTGTCGTTGCCTACCTGATGGTGATGGTGCTGTTCTTTGTCGTGATCAACCTGCTGGTTGATATTCTATATTCCATTCTTGATCCTCGGGTCCGGCTACAGGATCAAAACAAATGACGGACATAAACCTCACCACCCCGCCCAAGGTAGAGACACCATTCGGCCGCTTCGTCTCGGAGTTCTTTGAAAGCAGGATTGCAGGTGTTGCGTTTGTGGCACTTGTGACCATCATCCTGCTGGCCATTTTAGCACCGTGGATAACGCCACAGAACCCTTATGATCTGGGCCAAGTTGACGTACTTGATGGCCGCCTGCCACCGGGCTCAGTGGCCTATACGGGCTATACGATGTGGCTGGGATCGGACGGATCGGGGCGTGATTTGTATTCGGCCATTCTCTACGGGCTTCGGATATCGCTGTCTGTTGGTGTCGCATCCGGCGTTATCGCTTTGATCATCGGTACCGTGGTCGGCCTTGTCGCGGCTTATGCAGGCGGGCGTATAGAGAACATTATCATGCGCATCGTCGACTTGCAGCTGTCCTTTCCAGCCTCACTGGTAGCCTTGATGCTCATCGCGATCCTTGGGAAGGGTATTGAGAACATCATTCTGGCACTTGTGATCGCGCAATGGGCCTATTTCGCCAGAACAGTGCGTGGAACGGCCCTTGTCGAGCGGCGCAAGGAATACGTCGAGGCGGCGCAATGTCTGGGCCTGTCACAAACCCGCATTGTCTTCCGCCATATCCTGCCAAATTGTATGGCCCCCCTGATTGTTGTGGGCACCGTTCAAACGGCAAGCGCGATCTCGCTTGAGGCTACGCTGTCGTTCCTTGGTGTCGGCCTGCCACAAACCGAACCAAGCCTAGGTGTGCTCATTGCCAATGGCTTTGAATACATGATGTCAGGACGATACTGGATTTCCTTCTTCCCCGGCCTTGCGCTGCTGTTGACGGTCGTTTCGATCAACCTTGTCGGCGACCATCTGCGCGATGTCTTGAACCCGAGGATGAAGAAATGAGCGCGACGCTGGAAGTCAAAGGCCTGCGCACGCACTTCTTAACCCGCGCAGGCGCTGTGAAAGCAGTAGACGGTGTCGATTTCTCGGTCGGCAAAGGCGAAATTATGGGACTTGTCGGGGAAAGTGGCTCTGGTAAATCAATCACCGGTTTTTCGATTCTTGGCCTGATTGATCCGCCTGGTCGCATCATCGAAGGCTCGATCAAGTTCAACGGAACCGAGATTGCAAATGCCTCGGAGAGCAGTCTGCAAAAGCTGCGTGGCAACCGTATTGCGATGATTTTCCAAGACCCGATGATGACGCTTAATCCCGTTTTACGGATCGACACCCAGCTGATTGAAGCGATAACGGCACATGAACCCGTCGACCATCAAACCGCTTGGGAACGCTGCCGTGACGCACTGGGGCTGGTTGGTATCCCGTCGCCCGAAGAACGCTTGCGTGCCTATCCGCACCAATTGTCAGGGGGCATGCGCCAGCGGGTCGCCATTGCAACTGCCTTTCTCAACAAGCCCGACCTGATTATTGCCGATGAACCCACGACGGCCCTTGATGTGACCATCCAAGCGCAAATCATTCATGAGGCGCAAAACCTGACACGGCGCACGGGAACTGCGATGATCTGGATCACCCACGATCTGGCTGTGGTTGCAGGCCTCGCCGACCGAATATCCGTGATGTACGCAGGTCGGATCGTGGAACAAGGTGGCACGGATGACATCATTGACCGCCCGCTGCATCCCTACACCGTTGGGCTGTTAGGATCGGTTCCTTCGGCCAATAAACGCGGACAGCGCCTGTTTCAAATCGAAGGTATGGCCCCCAATATGCTTGCACTCCCGCAAGGATGCGCCTTTGCGCCGCGCTGCCAGAACGTGACCGATGCTTGTGCAATGGAACCCTCCGTTGAGGATCATGACGGCCGCAGTTTGCGCTGCTTTAACCCACATTCGGGTGGAGGGCGCGTATGACAAACCCCATTCTTGAAATTTCTGGCGTCTCGAAACGCTTTACCAAACGCCTCGATATAGCGGGCAAATTGGCGCAAAAACTTGGTGCGAACATCCGCGAGGAAACCGTTCACGCCGTTGATAATGTCGATTTGGCAATCGCGCCGGGCGAGGTGTTGGGTCTGGTGGGCGAGAGCGGCTGTGGCAAATCCACGCTTGGCCGCGTTGTTGCGGGTATTCACGAGGCCAGCGACGGCAGCATTCTGTTCGAGGGGCGCGACCTGTCTGACATGAACGCCGCCGATAAACGGGCAGCGACGCTCGCCATTCAGATGATCTTTCAAGACCCTTTTGCCAGCCTTAATCCACGCATGCGCGTTGAGGATATCATCGGTGAGGCCCCGCGCATTCACGGGCTGGTGAGTGCTGCGGAGACATCGGATTATGTTGATGATGTCATGAAAAAGGTGGGTCTCGATCCATCGCTCAAGAAACGCTACGCGCATCAGTTCTCTGGCGGGCAGCGGCAAAGGATTGGCATCGCGCGTGCGCTTGCCGTGAAACCGAAATTCCTGGTCTGTGACGAAGCAATCGCCGCCCTAGATGTGTCGATCCAAGCGCAGGTTATTAACCTTTTCATGGATTTGCGGATAGAGCTTGGGTTGACGTATTTGTTTATCAGTCACGATCTGAGCGTTGTGGAGCATATCGCAGACCGCGTCGCTATCATGTATTTGGGCCGTATCGTCGAGAGCGCGCCAACGGAAGAAATTTTCGCAAATCCCCGCCACCCTTACACCAAAGCACTGCTGGCCGAGGCCCTTCGACTGGATCAACGCCAAAGGGTCTTTGAACCTATCATAGGCGAGATACCATCGCCCCTTGACCCGCCCCCCGGCTGCCACTTCAACCCCCGCTGCCCTCTGGCACAGGAAATTTGCCGCACTGAGGCTCCTAAGCTTCAAAAAATTTCTGAAGGCCGGCATGCCTCCTGCCACTTCTGGGACCAGACATGACCGACGCATTTCGCATTCACCGCCCGCAAGGAACGCCAAAGTCCTTGGTTTTTGACAGTCCGCACTCCGGCTCGATCTACCCCGATGATTTTGGCCATTCGATTGACCGCATGATCCTCAGGCGCTCTGAGGACGCCCATGTAGAAGAGCTATTTTCTGGGGTCACCGATCACGGTGCGACGTTGCTGCATGCGTTGTTCCCGCGCAGCTACATTGATCCCAACCGCAACGAAGACGACATAGACGTGACGATGTTAGATGCCGAATGGCCGCATGCAATCAACCCAACATCCAAGACTCTGGAACGCGGGGTTGGGTTGATCTGGAAGGACATGAAGGCGCTTGGGCCGATCTATGATCGCAAATTGTCCGTGGCAGAGGTTTCGCAGCGGATCGTGGAGTACTGGCGTCCCTATCATGCGGCCTTGGCTGATCTGATCGACGCCGCGCATGCAAGTCACGGGTGCGTGCTTCACATAGATTGCCACTCAATGGCCAGCATGGGGGACCGCACAACCGAGGACGGTGCGGTGCCACGTCCGGATTTTGTCGTTAGTGACAGAGAGGGCACGACTTGTGCCCCTAGAATACTGAAATGTGTGGTGAATTATTTGCGCAATTGCGGGTTCACGGTTTCGATCAATGATCCTTACAAAGGCTTTGAATTGGTCCGCCGCCATGGTCGGCCTGCCGAAGGACGCCATAGCCTTCAAATTGAGGTCAACCGTGGTTTGTACATGGACGAAGAGACCCTGTCCAAAAAGCCGAATTTCGTCATAATGCAGAAGGTCTTGTCGGGCTTGGCCGCTGTTTTATTGACTGAGGGGTACTGTCAGATTAAACTCGGTTGAAGCGAGCAGGGTGTATTTGTAGAATCCCCAAATGACAAAACACTCTCCATTCAGGTACTTTAAAACGAGCCCTGAGATCATCCGCTTGGCTGTGATG
>Ga0115570_10002007_pt1 | contig 15882 bp, 17 predicted proteins | sample COGITO_mtgs_1205_3_FD_87294 | JGI IMG/M metagenome (GOLD analysis project Ga0115570, IMG submission 87294) | Pelagic marine microbial communities from North Sea - COGITO_mtgs_120524 | ecosystem: Environmental > Aquatic > Marine > Epipelagic | place: Germany:Helgoland, sampling site Kabeltonne... | reverse complement strand
GTTCTTTTGGTGGGCGCTGAGGGATTCGAACCCCCGACCCCTTGGGTGTAAACCAAGTGCTCTGAACCAACTGAGCTAAGCGCCCTCAAGGGTTGGACGGCAAATATAAACTCAAAAATTGGAGTAGCAAATAATATTCTAAATAATTTCTGAAACTACAAAATTACTTCCACAAATTACAATCAGATCATCAGTGTTTGCAACTGTCTTTGCCGCATTTAGTGCAGACTCAACAGCACCGTATGAAATCGCTTTAAACTCCTTTTCAAGTAATTTATCGCATAAATCTTGAGATGAAAGTGCTCTCTTGTTGTCGGCCGCGCAGCAAAAGTAAGTTGCATTTGGTGATAATAGTGGCAAAATAGCATCCAAGTCTTTGTCTTTCATTACACCAAAAACAATGTATAATCGATTAAAAGTCTCGGTGTTCAAATGTTCAAATAGGACTTTGAAACCATCAGCATTGTGTGCTACATCACAATAAATATCTGGCTCAACTGACAAATTTTGCCATCGACCGAGTAGGTTTGTGTTTGTAACAACCGACTTCAAGCCCTCGGAAAGATTCTGTTCTGTAACTTTCCAGCCCAAAGATTGAAGCTGATTGATAGCGGCACAAACAGTTCGTGCGTTATATTGCTGGTAGAGACCTTTGAGGTCTGATGTATATAATGTACCCTTAAAATCAGATGCGAAATATATTTTAGCCTTTTGTTTTGCCGCTACATGTTCAAAAACTGACTTGGTTTCATCGTTAAATTGTCCAACAACTACAGGAATTCTTGGTTTGATAATACCAGCTTTTTCAAAAGCAATATCAGTCAAATTATTCCCCAGTAAGTTTGAGTGATCCATTCCAATGTTTGTTATAATTGACAATATTGGTAAAATGATATTTGTAGCATCTAACCGACCACCCAAACCTACTTCAATGACTGCGATGTCTACATTATGTTTTGAAAATGACTCAAATGCCATAGCTACTGTTAATTCAAAAAAGGATAAAGAATTATGGCTCAAATACTCATAATAACACGCAACAAAATCGATAACTTCAGACTCAGAAATCGGAGTCCCATTGATCCTTATTCGTTCCCGGAAATCTTTAAGATGAGGTGAGGTATAAAGTCCAACCTTATATCCAGCATTTTGCATAACGGAACTCAACATATGGCTAGTAGAGCCCTTTCCGTTAGTACCAGCAACATGTATGGAGGGATAATTATTTTGAGGATGTCCAATATGGTCACAAAATTTTGTGATATTATCCAAATTCTTAAACAAGGCTCGTGAGCCTTGAAGTTGGTAATTTGGAAGTTGGGCAAATAACCAACTGATTGTTTGCTGATACGTCATTTATTGGGTCAAAGTAAAATTAACCACGACAAAGCCAATTTGAATGGCTGGAGCATTAGGATCTGCCGACCAGCGATAAGTCAAGGCAGTCTTTTGAGCAGCATCATACAAACAAATATCTCCACTTGTTCCTCTTTTACCTGGAATCGCCTGAACAACTTGCCCAGAGCGATTGACATGAATTTCTACAACAACCGCACCTTCTTCGTTGCAATCGGGCTTTACTTTAGAGTTGCTTGGCTTACCTCTACCGTTGAGACCATAGCCAACCCCGCCTTGACCAATGCCTGTAATACCAAAATAAGTTGGAGCATAATTATTACCATTCGGCTGACCTTGATCTGATGACCCTTCTGAAATGCCTTGTCCAGAATTCTCTGAAGTCGGATTTTGGATATTACCCAAAAGTGCGTCTAGTTTGGCTTTTTTGGCGTCTTGTTCTGCTTTAATTTTGGCCTTTTCATTAGCCTTCCTTTTAGCCTCAGCTTCTGCGAGTTTTTCTGCTTCAGAAGACTCGTTACTATCATTATTCAGAACAACATCGTTTGGCTGATTTTGGACAATCACCTCTTCGCTTTCGGGTGATTCTGAAAGACTTGTACTCGGCGATGTCTCCTCTACTTGATTGGACAAAATGTTGTTGGGTAGCACACTAGCCTGCTGAGTTTCACCAAAACCAGTATCAGATTCTCCAAAGTTAACGGTAACTCCATACTCCAAAGGTGGGTCTAAATAAGGTAATCCAAAAAGCCATAACAATAGCATCAACAAAAACATTATTGCTACAGTAATTCTAGCAGATTTTTTTTCGTGAACGGATTTAAAGAAAGGCATGTCGTTAAGGTTTTACGGCCAAAATGACTTTGATTTTGTTGCGGTTAGCGATGTCCATTACATAAGCTACTTTGCTAATAGGTACAGACTCTTCAGCTCTTAAAGTAATAGTTGGTTGACTAGTTCCTGAAATGATGTCTATCAATTCTAACTCTAGATTTTGTTCAGCGACAGTATTTTGATCAACGTAGAATATGAAATCTTTAGTGATGGTTACATTAACCGCTTTTTTGTTCGTGGTTTTGCCGCTGGCACTAGGTAACAAAATATCAATAGCGTTGGTAGTCACCAAAGTAGAAGCCAACATAAAAAAGATAAGTAATAGGAATACAATATCAGTCATAGACGACATATTGAATTCAGGTTTTACCTTATTTCTTCCTTCAATTTTCATGAATTGAATTTAAGCAGGTTCATTTAACAAATCTAAAAAAGCTACTGAGTTTGCTTCCATCTGATGGATTACTTTACTCGTTTTAACCACCAAATGGTTGTGCGCCATATAGCCAATAATTCCAACGATCAGTCCAGCAACAGTAGTTGTCATTGCAGTATAAAGACCATCAGCCAATAGTTTGATATCTATTTGCCCACCTGAGTTGGCAATTTCAAAGATGGATAAAATCATCCCAATAACGGTTCCTAAAAACCCAATCATGGGAGCGACTCCTGAAATAGTGGCTAAAGTGGCAACATTTTTTTCAAGTTTATAAACCTCTAAACGTCCTGCGTTTTCAATAGCTGTATTAATATCATCTAACGGTCTACCAATTCTAGAAATTCCTGTGCTGATCAATCTTGATACTGGAGAATCTAATTGTGCACACCTCAAAGTTGCGGCTTCTATTTTTCCTGAAGCAACAAAATCTCTAATTTGACTCATAAAATCTGGAATCACTTTCAAAGCCTCTCGAATAGCGAAAAGTCTTTCAAAATAAATATAAATGGCAAACGCTAACATGAGTGCTAAGGCACCAATAATAACTTGTCCTGCGAGGCCTCCACTTAAAATAAGTTCAAAAATAGAGAGTGATTTTTCAACAGTTTCATCACCTACCTCTTGAGCCAGCTCAACCGGTTGCATAGAAAATAATAAGATTCCCATTCGTTATTGTCTTTATAGTAATACAACGTAAATAATGATATTCAAGTATGTTTAGAAAATAGTACGCATATAAAAGAATGCCCAAGCTCCAGACAGAAAACCAATTAAAGCAAGCCATGAGATTCTTTTCAGATACCAAAAGAAATTGATTTTCTCCATTCCCATGGCAACAACTCCAGCGGCAGACCCAATGACCAACATACTTCCTCCCGTTCCTGCTGCGTAGGCGATAAAATGCCATAATGGACTATCCAATGGCTGTGAAAACATTCCCAAACTGGCCGCAACAAGAGGGACATTATCAATTACCGCTGAACCGATACCCAATAAGATTACCACCAAATCAGATACTTGAGCTGAAGGTAATTCAGTCCCAACCATTGGCATAACATCTTGCAAAGAATTGGCAAACCCAAACAGAAGACCAAGAGATTCCATCGCCGCTACTGCCATCAGTATGCCTAGGAAAAAGAGGATACTGGGTAATTCAATTTTAGACAATGAATGGTGCAGGGGACTAAGTGTTGCTTTAGCAATATCTTGACCGCCGTCAATACCGGTTAAACTAAACTTACTAGAACTATAGATTTCGGCAAATGCAGCCACAACACCAAGAGATAGCATCATCCCCACATAGGGTGGTAAATGCGTGAATGTTTTGAAAATTGGGACAAAGATAATAGCTCCCAAACCAAGGTAAAGCATTTTAGAACCATGTCTATTCTCTTTAGTATCAGAAACCTCAATTGGAGGAAATTTTCCTCGAAATTCTGGCATAAACGATGCAATAAATACTGGAATAACCATGCAAATTATTGACGGTAAAAGTAGATACTCAATAAGGTGTAGTACTGAAACCTTGTGAGCAATCCATAACATGGTTGTGGTAACATCTCCAATCGGTGACCAAGCGCCACCAGCATTGGCTGCGACTACAATCAAACCAATATACATGAGTCTGGAATCGCGGTCAATGATTATTTTTTGTAAAATAGAAATCAAAACGATAGTTGCTGTAAGATTGTCAATAATCGCTGATAAAAAGAACGCCAAAATAGAGAATATCCACAGTATTTTGCGCTTACTCCGTGTGCGTATAAACAATTTAATTGTTGCGAATCCATTGAAATAATCAATAATTTCAACAATGGTCATAGCACCCAAAAGGAATACCAAAATTTCTGCTGTTTTTCCAAGGTGGTGCAGCAACGAACTCTCCAAAGCGTGAGTCTTTTGATCAACTGAAAAATCAGCAAATCCTTGAATAAGTCCATGAACATCTGGATCAAACCAGCTGCTAATATGGTCAATTCCCATGGATATGAGTGCCCAAGAGATAGCCATCATGACTAAGGCTGGGATAAGTTTATCTATTTTAAGGCTGTGTTCAAGAGTTATAGCCAAGTATCCTAAAGCAAACACTGCAACGATAATGGATTCCATAAAATTATATTAGTTGATTTAAAGCAATTTCAAAAGCAGTTGCGCTTATTCCCTTTTGTGAGCTGTTTTTTTCAAACACATGATTCAAAGCTTTTAGGATGGTTTCTGATATATCATTAAAAATGGCCTCATCTGTCATAGCAACACGCCCTTCCATAAAGTAAGCAAAAACTCTAGCCATCCCACAATTTGAAATAAAATCAGGGATTAATGATAACTGCGCATCAGCATAAGCCATAATTGGTCCAAAAAATATTTCTTGATCTGCGAATGGTACATTAGCCCCGCAAGAAATAACCTCTAAACCAGAGTTTACCATTTTATCTAACTGCGGCTTAGTAATTAATCTTGAGGCCGCACAAGGTGCAAAAATCTCAGCATCCATGTACCAGATTTTTTCGTTCATCAGATCAAACGGAATCATATTATTAGCGACCAGCGTATTATCCTTTTTGTTTAAAAACAAAGTTTCAATGTCTGTGTGTGAAAACCCTTCGCTGTTCATCAAACCACCATCACGATCAATGATCCCAACAATTTTAGCACCCATCTTAGATAAATAGTAACATGCTGAGGCACCAACATTACCAAATCCTTGAATCACAGCACGTTTACCTTCAATACTACGACCACTTAAAGTATAGTAATGTTGAACAGACACCGCTACACCAAAACCAGTAATCATGTCTGCGATTGTTAGTTTTTTCGAAATATCTGGTGTGAAATTAGGATTCTCTATCACCTTGATAACGCCCTGTCGAAGTTGACCAATTCTGTTAATCTTATCAGCTTCTGTAGGTTGAAAATGACCTGAAAAAACTCCCTCTTGAGGATGCCATACCCCACTTTCTTCTGTTATTGGAATAACTTCATGTATTTCATCAACATTGAGGTCTCCTCCCGTTCCGTAATAACTTTTAAGTAATGGACTTACGGCTTTATACCATCGTTCCAAAACCCCCTTTTTTCTGGGATCGCGCGGGTCAAAATTAATTCCAGATTTAGCACCTCCAATAGGTGGTCCTGACACTGTAAACTTAACCTCCATAGTTTTTGCTAACGAAAGAACTTCTGCTTCATTGAGACCAACCCGCATCCGTGTTCCTCCTCCAGCGGCACCACCTCGCAGGGAATTTATAACCACCCATCCCTCGGCTTCTGTTTCGGGGTCATTCCAATGAAATACAATTTCGGGTGATTTTGATTCAAATTTCTGAAGCAAGTCTTTCATAAATACCAATCGTGAATTGACACAAATATAACGAATGAAACAATGCCAAAAGGCATAACTTATGGCTTCAAAAAAATATTTCCTGAGGAGTGGTCATTACTCGCTCCGGTAACGTTTTTTAAACAATTAAACTCATTTCTTAAACGAAGTACGCCTAAAAAAGCAAAAATAATGGCCTCCTTAAAATCTACAATTTGCAGTTCTGGAATGGTTAAATTTTGTTTTGCGTGAAAAGCAATACGATCCATTAAAAATTGATGCTTTGCGCCTCCTCCCGTGACCAAAATATCACCCCGATTTCCAACCAAAGCAGTACCAATTTGCTGAGCAACATGATCTACATAGGTCGCCATTTTATCCGCAATGGGTATTTTATAACGTTCTATAATAGGCCACAAGATATTTTCAACCCATTCTATTCCGAGCGATTTCGGATAAGGTTTTTGATAATAGGCCATAGCATTTAACTCGAAAAGTAAATCCTTGTCATAATGACCACCTCTCGCGGTTGAACCATCCTTATCGTAATCCATATTCAATGACTGAGCGAGCCGATTCAAAACTACATTGACTGCGCAAATGTCATAAGCGACCCGATCATTGGATAACGAAAAAGACAGATTGGCAAATCCCCCAAGATTCAAACAATAATCATATTCTGTAAATAATAATTGATCACCTATTGGAACCAACGGCGCCCCTTGACCACCGAGGGCAATATCTGCAACTCTGAAATCGCAAACCCAGGTAAGACCTGTTCGTTGTGCTACAAAAAATTGATTGCCAATCTGTTTTGTAAATCCTCGATCTGGTTGATGCCAAATGGTGTGACCATGACTGCTAACGGCGTCAATTTCTTTGATCTGATGAGTGTCTATAAATTTAAGTACTTCATCGCATAAATATTCACTGTAAATTCTATCAAGCCTTTCAACTTCTTCCTCAGACCAAAAAAAAGCAATTTTTAGAGACTGTTTGAGTTCGATCGGATAAGTGATGGTCTCAGCATGACAAATATCAAACACCCAATTTCCCTCTATGGGCTTAAAAACTACGTCGCAGATATCGAGACCATCAAGGGATGTGCCTGACATCAGTCCGATCATATGATAACTGTTTTTAATCACGATGGTAAAATTAGCGCATAAAATTGAGAATTTTATAGGTATAGCTTATCTTTGATCAAAAGAAAATCTAATTTCAAAACAACAGAACCTATGAATTTTTCTCTTTCCGAAGAACACCTTATGATTCAAAAAGCAGCCAAGGATTTTGCTCATACGGAATTGCTCCCTGGGGTCATTGAACGGGATGAAACGCAAACGTTCCCTGCAGAACAAGTAAAAAAAATGGGGGAACTCGGATTTATGGGGATGATGGTTGATCCAAAATATGGAGGAAGCGGGATGGATGCGATTTCATATGTATTGGCAATGGAAGAGATTTCTAAAGTTGACGCCTCGGCATCGGTTTGCATGTCTGTCAATAACTCTTTGGTCTGCTGGGGGATTGAGACCTATGGAACTGAAGAACAAAAAGAAAAATACTTGACACGTTTGGCTAGCGGAGAAATCATTGGTGCTTTTTGTTTGAGCGAACCCGAAGCTGGCAGTGATGCTACTTCTCAAAAAACAACTGCTATCGACAAGGGAGACCACTATATCCTTAATGGTACTAAAAATTGGATTACTAACGGAAATACCGCTTCCGTTTATCTGGTTATTGCTCAGACAGATGTAGAAAAAAAACACCGCGGAATCAATGCTTTGATTGTTGAAAAGGGTCAAGAGGGTTTTGTGATCGGACCAAAGGAAAATAAGTTAGGCATCCGAGGAAGTGATACTCATTCATTAATATTTAATGATGTGATCGTACCTAAATCGAACCGTATTGGAGACGATGGTTTTGGCTTTAAATTTGCCATGAAAACCTTGTCAGGAGGTCGTATTGGGATTGCAGCTCAGGCACTTGGTATTGCATCTGGCGCCTATGAATTGGCGCTCAAATATTCTAAAGAACGTAAGGCTTTTGGTACAGAAATTTCGAACCACCAGGCTATCGCTTTTAAATTGGCTGACATGGCCACTGAGATTGAAGCTGCCCGTTTTATGTGTTTAAAAGCCGCATGGGATAAAGATAATAGTCATAATTACGACATGTCTAGTGCGATGGCAAAATTATACGCCTCTCAAGTGGCGATGGATACCACTATTGAGGCTGTACAGATTTTTGGCGGCAATGGATTTGTGAAAGAATACCACGTGGAGCGTTTGATGCGTGACGCAAAAATCACGCAGATTTATGAAGGAACATCAGAGATTCAAAAAATTGTCATCTCAAGAGGAGTGCTCAATCAATAAACCCCGAACTAATCCATGTCAAATCTCACACCAAGAGAGATATTTCTTTGTGATACAGTTTGGTTTTTAAATAGAGGGTTTATATCATATTTTAAATAAACCGCAGTTTCGCCAAAAGCACAGTAACCGCTCAATCCATAGACGATATTTGAAGCATTATACGAACGTTTAATTTTGTCTTTGACCCGATCACCTTCTCTGGTGTATTTCAACTTTTGTCTCGTTCCAATATTAAATCCGGCATAGCCTCCCAGACCTATTTTAAAACGGTTTTGGGATGAACCAAATTCGAAATGTACTGGAGCCACTAAATTAGTGATGGTTAATTTAGATTTTCTTAATTCCAGTGGAAATACCTCGAGCGATGTTTCGTTTCCATTTTGAACAAAATATTGGTTATCTGTAGGCTTTAGTCCGTTGAATTGGAGAGATATTCCATACTTTAAACTAAATACATTAGGAGTTTTTGATATTCGAGATTTATAGGCCCACCCTAGTTCAAAAAACCGAGATCCACCAAATTTATAAGGACTATCATTTAGGCTACCTCCATCTGAAATAGCGTTATTAAATCCTAAAGCAACGACTAAATCACTCTTTGTAAACCATTTTCTATGATAATATTTTGACCTTGATCTTTGATGATATTTGTCTTCACTCATTTTCGATACTTCATGTGCTAATTGAATAGAATCTAAACGCCTTTCGATGATGATGGCGTAAGATTCTGCAATCCGTTCTTTCTCCGCTGCAGCCTCCTCAATTGTCATATTGTTCAGTTCAATCGCCTCATTGATTTTTTCCAAATCGGCTCTAAGTTGTTCTTTTACTTGTCGTTCAATTTGTTGCTCTAGCGATTCTTGAGCTATAATGTGCTGACTTACAAATCCAAAAAACAAGATCATTGAAATGGTAGTAATTGTTTTCATAATAATTGGGTTAAATATTTAGGTTAATTTTTTCGATTGACATAGGCTGTATGTACACTTTTTATCCCGGTAACAAATCCATCAATAATTTGTTTTCTAAAAGACTGATTATTTTCAAATTCTGCTTCCTTTAACAATCTAGCCGCTCGATCAGCTACAGCCAATCGGTCTTGATTATAGTTACGGATTTTGTCTCGATAAGGATTTAAAAGAGCATCTAGATCGTCGTCAGAAATCTCAGGACTTACGAGCTCTGCTTCTGTGATCTGGTTTTGGAATAGAATAGGTATTGATGTTGTTTCGATAGTCGTTTCGTTGACCAAAATAATCTTGCTATCCTTTTTAAAAATATCCTCATTTAAGATGACTTTCGCAAGTGGTTCTTCAACATCATTCGTCTTGATTGTATTGTCAACAAATAAAGATGACTTCACTATATTCATTTCCTCTTTGTTCGGAACGATATTGTCTAACCCCTTGCTATCAATCGACGCAACAACATTCTTCAAATCAATTTTTCCTTCATTTATAGGGGTAGATTCAAAGGCTGCGTCAATTCCTACAGCAGGTACAAGCTGAGTATCCTGACTTACAAACCATACCAAGCCTAAAACAACCACAAACATTGCTGCGACAGCTAAATACTGACGTTTTGAATTGATTCTTTTAGATTTATTCAAGTAGGACTCAAGTGTTTTCCAAGTCTCCTCTTGAGGCTGAATCTTTCTAGACTCTAGCTGCATTTTGATGCGTTGTTCAAATTTTTGTAACGACATAATTGGAATGGTTATCTTTCTTAATCTGAGTTTGAAGCATCTGCCTCGCTCTGTTTAATTGGGATTTCGATGTCCCAATTTTAATATTTAATATTTTTGCAATTTCTTGATGTTTGTAGCCTTCTATACAATATAAAACGAACACAACTCTATAGCCATCTGGAAGCGCATCAATGAGGGATTGATAATAGTCGTATTCCAACGCATCATGTGGTTCAACTTTTTGGATATCAAAAGGTTGTTTTTCGTCCGAAAATAATTGCAACTTGGCTTGAATTCTTATCATTGACAAACATTCTCTGACCATTATTTGCCTGATCCAGCCTTCAAATGAACCTTCGTTTTTGAAAGATTCAATGTTTTGAAAGACTTTCAAAAATCCATTTAACATAGCCTCTTCAGCCTTAGGCAATGACTTTAAATAATACCTACAAACACTCAACATTTTTGGTGCAAACAATTGATATAATTGCTCTTGTGCTCTTCTATCCTTTTTGCAAACTAAGGAAAGAAGTAGATCATTATTTAGGTGTAGGTTAATAATTTTCACAATAAATAAGATGTCCTCTAATAATAAAGACGCTCAAAGATCTAAAATGGTTGCACAAGAATGAAAAAAAAATTAAATCTAATCATACTAATATTTAGAAAAGTAGGAGTTTGTTTTCTAATTTTGTCCGTTGATGATTTTGAATAAACAAAATATAACAAAGAAGGTCTTAAGTATTTTCTTAACCTTTTCTTTATTGACACCGAATCTGATTGAATTCGGACACTCCTTGATTCATAAAAATCACGACATTTGTCAAAACGAATCTCAAACACATTTACACGACGGACAAGACGAATGCGAAATTCTCGGTTATCACTTTAGCCAAGATTATAAGGGCACAAATGAAGCACCTTGGGTGTTTGCTAATGGAATAACTCATAGCTTTTTTGATAGCTTGGAGTCTCAATTGGAGACAGTTTTAGAAGTTTATATTTACAGAAGAGGCCCTCCTCATTTAGGTTAGAATCAGATTTCATAGGATTGTTTATCAATCCCTATAATTCATTTTTAATCTAAATATTATGAAAAACTCATTATTATATCTATTTCTTCTACTTTCCATTCTTTCGTATGGACAAACCTATTCAGGAAAAGTTCTTGATAAAGAAACGGGACAACCTTTGGCTTTTGTTACCGTTTATTCGGTAGAACAACAGACGGGTAGCATTACTGACGAGGATGGTCAATTCGAACTGAATAACGTTCCTCAAACATTGATTTTACAATTGTCGTTCGTTGGCTATGAAACCATTTTAAAAACCGTTAACGTCGAAACGGACGATAATGTATTTTACCTACAGGCTGGGCATATAGATTTGGATGAGGTTATTCTCTCGGCGCCACAAAGTCGATTGAGAAATGACAACACCATTACTATTGAACAACGTGGTATCAGTGCCCTTCAATCGGGAAATCCATTGAGTTTAGCAGCGGGACTGGCAACAATTCCAGGGATGAATCAAATTTCAACCGGAAGTGGCATTGGCAAACCAGTTATACGAGGCCTTTCAGGTAGTCGCATTGTTACATATGTGCAAGGTATAAGGCTTGAAAACCAACAATGGGGCGAAGAACATGGCCTTGGTATTGGGGACATAGGTATTGAAAGTGTTGAGGTGATAAAAGGCCCAGCCTCCTTACTTTATGGCTCTGATGCTTTGGGCGGAGTTTTGTATTTTGTCGATGAACGGTATGCCAAAACTGACCACATTGATGTTACTGTGAATAGTCAATTTTTATCCCGCACTATCGGAACAAGCAATGAAATCGGTTTAAAAATAAATCGTAAAAATGTGAAGCTCAATGTTTTTGGAGGTTACAAATCACACGCCGACTATGGCACACCAAATAACCTTCGTGCGTTCAATACCCGTTTTAACGAGAAAAATTTTAAGGCCGCTTATGGTTTTGGTTCAAACAGTTGGGTGAGTAACCTACGTTACAGTTATCTCAAAAACAACTTTGGGATTACAGAAGAAAATCAGCCTTTCGAAGATAGTACACAAAGAAACTTCATATTACCTTATCAAACCATTATCAATCACAATATTAGTTGGGATAATACCCTATTTGTTGGTGAGGGCAAAATCAAAGGTACTTTGGGCTACACCTCTAATCAAAGGCAAGAATTTGAAGAGACTTTGGAATCAGCAACTTTAGACATGGCCTTGAATAGCTTTTCATATAATCTTAAATGGTTTTTACCAAATAACCGCAACAACATCGACTGGATTATTGGAGCGCAAGGAATGATTCAAACAAATACTAATAATGGGGAGGAACTATTAATTCCCAATGGTCGCACACAGGATGTCGGTATGTTTGTTATTGGGAGCGTTACCCGAAACCAATGGTATGTTCAAGGCGGAGTTAGGTTTGATCAAAGACAAATACAATCTGACTTATATTTGGATGAAGGAGGAGTTTTGTTCGAAAGTTATGAGAATCATTTTGATGCATTCAACTTTGCATTTGGGTTAGCCTACGAATTGGATCAGAGTAGTATAAAACTTAATATTTCATCTGGCTTTAGGGCCCCAAATACTTCGGAGCTACTTTCAAATGGCGTTCATGAGGGAACCAATCAATATGTGGTAGGAAACAGTGCATTAAAATCAGAAGCGGCAACACAAATTGATATAGCTTTGAATATTAATTCTACTCATTTAGACTTTAGTTTTCAACCCTTTTACAATGTTATTAAGAACTACATCTATTTAACACCTTCAAACAGCATCATTGATGACTCACCCAGATTTGATTATACTCAATCCGATGCAATTCTTTATGGTGGAGAATTAGGTTTTCACTATCACCCGCATCAGATTCATTGGTTGCACTTAGAAAGTGATTTGAGTGTCGTTATAGCGGAAAATGATGAAGGTGATTCTTTACCTCTCATTCCTGCGAAGAGATGGCGATCTACCGCAAGGTCTGAATGGACAGATCAATTCATTAGGAGTATTTACTTAACTTATCAATACACTGACAGGCAAAATAGAGTAGGCTTATTTGAAACGAAAAGTCCTTCTTACGGTCTAATAGACGTTGGAATGCAGTTATCTATTCAAAAAAATATAAATGCATCGTTGGGCATAACTAATTTGTTTAATACCAATTATATAGATCATTTATCCAGACTGAAAGCCTTGGATGTACCAAATATCGGTAGAAATTTCTCGGCTAAAGTTACTTGGAATTTAGATCAAATTATCAATTAAAACTGACCAACATCATTGAGGTAGGATAATCGCAGAAAATCTACAAATTCTATGACTTCTAATCGATGGGCGTCATTCGAGTTTAGACAGTCTTTAATATCGTTTTCGGATACTGTAATAGCCAAATACCAACTTCCAGACCTGCTCGAATAAGCATCCTCAAAGAGTGCTTCTTTATCTTTGGCAGTTCGAGACAGGTCTATTAAGATGGGTATGAGGTTAACTGTCTTGGTCGACTTTTCAACCTCATATATCGTAAAATTGTGTGTTTTGCCATTAATTATTATTGAAACATTCCATTGAAAATTGTCGAAGTTGCTTTTAAACCTTTCTTCAATAAAATAGTAAAAATCATTTGCTCCCTTTAGGTCACTGAATACAAAGGCTTGTCGTTTAGGTAATTTTCGTTGAAATTTCCTAGCTACCTGCAATTTGTATGTGTCGATTTTGGGAGCTCTTTGTATTGAAAAGCAAGAAGTCATCATCAAAGAAAACAAAGAAATTAATGCGTATTTCATTGGTCAATTTTTTTTGAAGCGTTTCAAACATCGTGCCGATTATCTGTCGACTATGATACTACATTACTGTTAAGTCTTTTAAGGTCGTGATTAGATAGAAATGTTGTAAATGATTATATATTATCGTAATATTGCGATAAATAAAATAACCCCTAAATATATTTTAAATGAAACTATCCGAAGTAAAAACAATTTTAACCAACTCTAAGACCATTGCATTTCAGTTGACCGATGGAACATTCGTACCAAATCATTTTCACATTACAGAGGTAGGTAAAATCAGTAAACATTTTATTGATTGTGGCGGAACAATCAGAAATGAAAAGCTAATAAATTTTCAGCTTTGGAATGCCAATGACTATGACCATCGGTTGCATCCTGAAAAACTGCTGAATATCATCACGCTGTCGGAACGAGTTTTGGAACTTGAAGATTTGGAAGTTGAGGTGGAATATCAATCAAATACTATTGGAAAATTTGGACTTGAATTTGACGGGACTAACTTCTTGTTGACAAACAAACAAACGGCCTGTTTAGCTGAAGACCGATGTGGCATTCCTAACTCTAACCCCAGTGTTCGTCTGTCTGATTCAAAAGAAGACTCTTGCTGCAAAACAGGTAGTAATTGTTGTTAGAGTGACATTTTCTGCTATTACTGAAGCTAATTATCCTTCAGTTGCCCGTATCTATCAGGCAGGGATTGATTCTGGAAATGCAACTTTTGAAACGTCAGTACCATCCTTTCACACTTGGGACAACGAGCACTTGCCATTTGGACGTATTGTAGCTATAATAAATAATGTTGTGGTAGGGTGGGCTGCGCTTACCAATGCCTCGAAACGCAAGGCTTACTCTGGAGTAGCTGAAGTCAGCATATACATATCGCCAGAATTTCAAACAAAAGGAATAGGATATAAATTGCTAAAAAAGCTGATTACGATAAGCGAGGTACATCAAATTTGGACCTTGCAATGCAGTATTATGATTGAAAATAAGGCCAGTATAGCATTACACAAAAAATGTGGGTTTAGAGAAATTGGATATCGCGAAAAAATCGGTAGGCTTCATGGGGTTTGGCGCAATAATATGATTTTGGAACGTCGGAGTAAGAAAATTGGAATATGACCAATTAAAAGAGGTCTCAACAATGAAATTATTGATTATTCAATCTTGGAATTAAATAAATCATTTTATAACTTTATACTGCAATTAGACCCCAAGTCTATTGATCGGATGAGCATATATAGTCAACTTCTATGAGACAAGCTCTTAAGTAAGTCCCTTATGATATGGAGTACAAAGCATTCATTAACGGTTAAGAATTAAAGACGAAAGGCGATAAAATGCAGTCGAAATCGTTGAACATCGACTCTAAAAAAGAAAGTAAACACAGGTTAAGCCGAAAACTGTTTAGAGTAGGTATTATTTATAATTACAGACAGTCATGTCTTTAATTAAATGGAAAACCAATGAATTGTTTCCCAGTTTTGATTCACTTTGGGACTATTCATTGAACAGAGATTTTTTTTCTAATGGTTTACAACTTGGAACCACAATTCCAGCGGTAAATACCGCTGAAACTGAAACTTCCTTTCAGTTAGAACTGGCCATACCAGGTCTTAAAAAGGAAGACTTTAAGATTAATTTGGACCATAATGTTTTGACCATTTCATCTGAAAAAAAAGAAGAAAAAGAAAGCAAAGAAGAAGAAAAAGTCACAAGGCGAGAATTCAGCTATTCAGCATTTAAAAGGAGTTTTCAACTTCCAGAAAATGTGAACAAAGAAGGGATTTCAGCAGAATATGTCGATGGACTCTTAAAATTAACTTTACCGAAATTGGATTCACCTAAATTGGAAAGCAGAAAACAGATTGATATTAAATAATTATAATTATCAACGTGCGCTGCAGTCTTGTTGCAAATAATTTCTTTATTTCAACTTCAATTTGATTCCACAAAAAAACCCTCACTGTTGTGAGGGTTTGGTATTTAAAGAAAGGCGGTGACCTACTCTCCCACGAGATGCAGTACCATCGGCGCTAATGGGCTTAACTACT
>Ga0115570_10001997_pt1 | contig 15907 bp, 13 predicted proteins | sample COGITO_mtgs_1205_3_FD_87294 | JGI IMG/M metagenome (GOLD analysis project Ga0115570, IMG submission 87294) | Pelagic marine microbial communities from North Sea - COGITO_mtgs_120524 | ecosystem: Environmental > Aquatic > Marine > Epipelagic | place: Germany:Helgoland, sampling site Kabeltonne... | reverse complement strand
TGTGATATCGTCTTTTTAAAATCGAATTAATCTCGGTTATTTCTACCTCGATTATCTCTATGTCGGTTATCTCTACCGCCACGTCTATCATTATTATTTCTATTACTATCTTTTCGCTCTCTTGGTGGACGCTCAATATAGCCTTCTGGTTTTTCAAGTAGTACTTTTCGAGAAAGTCGGAGTTTTCCGTTGCGCTCATCAAATTCAATAAGTTTCACTTTTACCTCTTCACCTTCTTCAAACACACCTTCCATGGTTTCTATTCTTTCCCAGCTTATTTCTGAAATATGAAGCAATCCTTCTTTGCCTGGCAGTATTTCTACAAAAGCTCCAAAATCAACAACTGATTTTATTTTACCTACATATTCTGTTCCCACTTCAGGATCTGTAATAATACCTAGAATCCATTCCTTTGCCGCTTCGATAGGCCCACTTCCAACACCACTAATTTCTACAATTCCAAAGTCACCTTCTTCTTCTATGGTAACAATGGCTTCTGTTTTTTGTTGGATTTCTTGTATCACTTTTCCTCCAGATCCGATTACAGCACCAATTTTATCTTTGGGTATAGTCATCATTTCTATTTGTGGAGCATGATCTTTATAACCAGCATTAGGACTAGAAATCGTTTTCTCCATTTCATGAAGAATGTGCATTCGTCCTTCTCTGGCTTGCAATAGAGCCTCTTCTAATACATCGTATGAAAGACCATCTACTTTCATATCCATTTGACATGCATAGATTCCTTTTTCGTTGCCAACAACTTTAAAGTCCATATCTCCCAAATGATCCTCATCACCGAGTATGTCAGATAATATTGCATACCTACCTTTACTATCAGCTACCATCCCCATTGCAATTCCGGATACACCTGATTTTACTTGAATTCCCGCATCCATCATCGCCATGCTTCCAGCACATACTGTAGCCATAGAACTACTTCCGTTACTTTCTAGGATGTCAGACACTATTCTTAATGTATATGGAAAATCATCAGGGATCATTCTTTTTAACCCTCTTTCGGCTAAATTTCCATGTCCAATTTCCCTTCTTCCAGGACCTCTGTTGGGTCTTGCCTCTCCTACAGAAAAGGAGGGAAAATTATAATGTAACATAAATTTACTGAAACTCTTTTCTTGGTAATTATCAATCATTTGTTGATCCAATTTAGAACCAAGTGTTACAGAGGTCAATGACTGAGTTTCACCTCTAGTAAATAAGGCTGAACCATGAACAGATGGAAGATAATCTACTTCTGTCCAAATTTGTCTTACCTCATTTAAGGCTCTTCCATCTAGACGCTGTTTAAGATCAAGCATCATATTACGAACTGCTTCTTTTTTGGACTTAGCTAAATATCGTTTAACCATGATCATTGTCATATCATCTGTATCCTCAGGAAGTGAATTGATATAGGCATCATCTATAGCTTTGAATTTTTCTGAACGTTCTTCCTTTACAGAAGGAGTTTTTGCAGCGTCGTAGTATTGCTGATAGGTAGCATCCATCACTTGACTTTTTAGTTCGTCAGAATTAGTTTCATGATGATAATCTCTAAACGATTTTCGTCCACCCATCTGATTGCAAAATGCTAGTTGCGCTTCACAATCTTTTTTAATATGGTTATGAGCAAACTTTAAAGCTTCAACCATTTCTTTTTCAGATATGCCATTCATCTCTCCTTCAACCATATTAATATCAGCCGCTGTTCCAGCCACCATTAAATCTACATCTGAATTTTCCATTTCCTGAGCAAGTGGATTTATAACCCAATCCCCATTGATCCTACCTACACGTAAAACTGACACAGGGCCCTCAAATGGAATATCTGTTAGAGTTAGCGCAGCTGAAGCTGCTAAACCGACTAAAGCATCTGGCATTATCTCTGGATCTGCAGATATAAGCTGAATCATTACCTGCGTTTCTGCATGATAATCTGATGGGAAAAGAGGTCTTAGCGTTCGGTCAACTATTCTACAAACTAAAATTTCAGCGTTGGATAAGCGACCTTCTCTGCGAAGAAATCCACCAGGAATTCTTCCCCCAGCAGCAAATTTTTCTTGGTAATCTACTGATAATGGGAGGAAATCTACTCCTTCTCTTGCATCTTTATTTGAAACTACGGTTGCAAGTAATTTTAATTTTCCTTGAGAAACTACAACAGCTCCATGAGCTTGTCTAGCCAATTTCCCAGTTTCTAGAATGACATCTTTGCCATCTCCATAACTTAATTTTTGTGTAAATATGTTCATAATTTTTGCGGCAGTACCGCTCTGTTTTTTTTAAAATGTTACCATTTTTACTTACAATGTTGAACATAAAGAATATCACTAAGTGCGATATACTTTAAGCTGATCGACATGAAAACAAAAAAGTCAACACCAAGAGGTGTCTATCTTACTTTCACGGTTGGGACTTTTTTCAGATTTTGAGTTAACCTTTAATTAAAGGCAACAGGGGTTATTTTCTGATACCTAGTTGCTTGATAAGTTCTCTGTAATGAACAATATCTTTTTTTGCAATATAATTCAACAAAGATCTTCTTTTACCCACAAGTTTAACAAGTGTTAACTCTGTAGAAAAATCTTTCTTATTTATTTTAAGGTGTTCAGTCAAATGCTTAATTCTATAGGTGAACAAAGCAACTTGTGCTTCTGCATGACCAGTATTTGTTGCACTTCCACCAAACTGTGTGATTATTTCTGTTTTCTTTTCCGCTGTTAATTGCATTTTTATAAATGATATATTCCTATACAAGGACTGCAAAAGTACTTTTTTCCCACGTTTAAGAAAAATAATTTTCTAAATTTTAGTTTTAGACTCTATATATCTAATAAGCACCACTCCATTTTCTAATAGACCATTCTATTGAAAGCAAGATAATGACCAACCAAAATATACCTTTAAATTCAATTAAATCATGATAAGAATTTTCTTCAGAAATCTGAGTCTTTGAAGTATCCTGTTTAAGTAGCCTATTTTTAAGACTACTTAATGTACCTGAAGTGTAAAAATATCCGTTTGAGTAATACGAAATTTTTTGAAGTAGTGAATAGTCCGCTTGTTGATTCATCCATTCTTTTTTTTGATCCGATACCATAAATACTCCCTGATCTTTGTATTGCAATTCTCCTAACATGGCACTGGCTGTATACTTATAAATCCCCGGCCTCAAACCATTAATTGATTGACTATATCGTTCATTTTTTGCATTCATTGTATACATCAGTTCATTTTTTTGCTCATCTTTTATGGTAATATGGATAGGTTTATCGAACACTAAGTTCATGCTGTTATTATATAATTCACCTTTAAAAATGGCAGGTTCTTGAACTCCATACTCCGAGGCTGTTGTCGTAACTCGAAGTAATTTTTGTTGATTTTTGACAGTAAGATATTGAATCATATGATTGACAACACCATAGATGACATCATGATTATCATTTTGCTCATAGTCAGATAATTCCCATTTCCATATCCCTTGCCCTAAAAAAATTCCATATCGATAACCAGATTCATCGTGTAAAACACACATAGGATCATTGGTTTCAACAGCACCTATTTTTTGATACATCAACACATCTGAAGGCTTGTATCCCTTAATAGCGCCAAAAGGAGATTTTAAGGGTGACCATTTCTCTATAGTTTTTGCTAAATTATCTATGTTGAAGTAATCAAATTTGGGATTGAATAATGGGAGAGTAAGGTTAAATGATTTCAACTTTGAGTCAAACGATATTCGCTGACTCCCAGAGTTAAAATAAGCCGGATCAAAACGTTCTCCAAAAACACATAAAACTGGGATTTTTGCTAATTTTAATGCCTCAAACCATTGCAATTCCTTGGAATTAGAAAACCAGTCATATAAAATAACTAAGTCAAATTTATCGAATGATTTCAAGTTGTTGATACACAAATCAACTTCATAATTTTCATTGGATGAAATAGCTGATTTCAGCATACCAATATCTGGATGTGGACTATGGCTATAAACCCCAATATTTTTTTTACTATCTACTACTTCTACATAAAATACGGATGTGTTATTTTGAATATTTTTCTCTTCATCAAAAACCGTTAGCTGCACATCAAAACGATTCATGCCTGAACGAGCTGCATGAGAGGTTACATCATATTCTACAAAAAAATCATGATTGGTTATTTCAAAGTCTTTGGAATAAAATTCAATCCCATTTTGGAGCACTAATAGCTTACCCGTTTTCCCTTTGAGTTGAGTTGATTTTATTTCTATACTTGATTTGAAATCATTTCCTAAATAAACCACAGAATTATGAGCCACATGGTGTATTCTTAAATCAGCATGCACACTTGTATCACCAACAGCCAATGTATAAATAGGAGTTCTGTAGTTTTGAGCAATTGTTATTGGATTACTTCCGTTATTAAAAATTCCATCTGAAACTAACAGCACCCCCCCTAAATTTTGATTATAGTATTGATCCTTCACCCCATATAAAGCCTTACTTATATTGGTTTCTTCACCAAAAAAAGTGGGTTGATCTTCGGAATAGGTAAGGGTATTGCTGAACTTGATTCGTTCTATCTGATATTGCTCCGAAAGTTCATTTTTAAATTTATCTAGACTCTGTATGGCTAATTTTCTTGATTGAGAGTCAATATTCATTGATTGAGAGTCATCGAGGAGAAATACCAGTATTGGTTTTTGTTTGAGATACTTTAGGTGTTTTACTACTGGATCCATGATAAAAAAAGCCAGTATACTCACAGACAAAAAACGAATTATAAACAAAATAATTCTGACTCTTTTACTTAAGTGATTTATTGAATTAGGCCAAAAATAATAAGACAACAATGCATATGCTACCCCTGCACCCAAACAAAACAGAATAAACCATATTGAATACCCAAATGTAATGTCCCAATTCACGGCTGTAAAATTAGGTAGTCCTACTAATTTTTATTCAATTTTAAATTAATATCTAAAAATTGAATAAATGTCTGATGAATAGGTAGGGAGAGTATTTTTAGATAATTACCTTTGCAGCGTGATAGAAACAGACATTATCATTATTGGAGCAGGCCCTACAGGGCTATTTGCTGTATTTGAAGCAGGATTATTGAAGTTAAAATGCCATTTAATCGATTATCTTCCACAGCCTGGGGGCCAATTAGCAGAGATTTATCCTAAAAAGCCCATTTATGATATTCCTGGTTTCCCAAGTATTCTTGCCGGAGAACTTATTGATAATTTGATGAGACAATCTCGTCCATTTGAACCAGGGTTTACTCTAGGTGAACGTGCTGAGAGTATAATTAAAACAGAGGATGATCAATTTTTGGTAACTACAGACAGAGGAACTATACATAAAGCACCTAATGTCATGATTGCAGGAGGATTGGGCTGTTTCGCTCCACGAAAACCTGAACTCATAAATTTAGAAAAATTTGAAGACTGTGGTGTCGAATACATTATTAAAGATCCAGAATTGTATCGCGACAAAAAAGTAGTGATTGCTGGAGGGGGAGATAGTGCTCTAGATTGGAGTATTTTTCTAACAGATGTCGCAAGCCATGTTACTCTTGTTCATCGAAGAACTCAATTTAGAGGTGCTCTAGATTCCGTAGAGAAAGTAGAAAATTTATCTAAAACTGACAAACTTGATCTGATTACTGAAGCACAAGTAACTCGATTGGATGGAGACACCAACTTAAGTTCAATCCAAGTAACCCAAAAAAACAAAGAAGTTATTTCTATTAAAGCTGACCATTTTATACCCCTATTTGGACTGAGTCCAAAATTAGGACCTATCAAGGACTGGGGCTTAGATCTTGGTAAGGAAGCCATTTTAGTGAATACAAAAGATTACCAAACTAATGTTCCTGGAATATTTGCTATTGGTGATATTAATCAATATGAAGGTAAACTCAAACTTATCCTTTGTGGATTTCATGAAGCTACATTAGCTGTACAAAGCTGTTACAAACGCATTTTCCCAGAAAAAAAATTAGTTCTTAAATATACTACTGTAATGGGTGATCCTAGTATAAAATGAAAATTTATCACAATAATAGATGCTCAAAAAGCAGGCAATGTCTAGCTTTGATATCAGATACAGAAGTAACAATTATAGATTATATTAAAAATCCTTTATCCTTTGATCAACTTAACGTGTTAATTCGAAAAATGGGTATTCAACCCGAAGAACTGATACGAAAAAATGAAGCTCAATGGAAAGAAAATTACAAAGACAAAGTTTTAAGTCTTAATGAATACATACAGGCCATGATTGATTATCCACGATTAATGGAAAGACCTATTGTGGAAACAACTAAGGAAGCTAGATTATGCAGACCGCCTGAGTTGGTATTGCAAATGCTAAAATTATAGATTACCTGATCGAATATTGAGGTCTCTTTGAGGAAAGGGAATTTCAATATTATGTTTATCTAAGGCTTTTTTTACTACTTCATTCGCTGCGAACATTGCTTCAGCATAATCTACTGATTTTGAGTAGGGCCTAAAAGCAAGATTAACTGCACTATCACCAAAACTTTCAATACCAACGAAGGGAGCAGGAGAATCAAGTATGAGGGGCTCCGAATTTAAAGCATCTAAAATGACTTGTTTAGCCTGATCAATATCTTGACTATATGATATACCTACTAGGAGATCTATTCTTCGATTGTTTTCTTTCGTAAAATTAATCACTTTATTGTTGGCTACTTGACCATTGGGAATAACTGCCGTATTATCATCCGGTGTAGTAACAATGGTATACAAAATAGTAATGGATTGAACGGTGCCTTTTATGCCATCAAGCTCAATTACATCACCAACTTTAAAAGGTTTGAAAAATAAGATAACTACTCCTCCTGCAAAATGAGATAAGCTACCTTGAAGGGCTAGACCAACAGCTAAAGAGCCGGCACCCAGCATAGCGACAAAACTCGTAGTTGCTATCCCTAAAACAGAAGCTACACTAACGAGTAATAGGAGTTTTAAAACAAAACCTGTTAAACTAGACAAAAAAGGAACTAAAGTAAATTCAACTTTGGAATTTTCTAATTTTATTTGAAACCATCGGATAAACTTCCCAATTGTCCACCAACCAACAACTAAAAGTAGAAGCCCAGAGATTAATTTTGGTAGATAAATAGTTGCCAATTCCGCAAAGGCCTGAAAACTTTCTTGAATCTGTTGTTTATTCATATTATACATGCAATTTTAATAAATTATGCATAAATAATAGCACCTTACTTTAGAGATTAAAAATACACAATTATCTTCGTTGAAGTATATTATCATGAAGATATCCTTAAACTGGCTTAAACAAATGATTCAGATAGATCTTCCGTTGGAGGAAATGTGTGAAAAACTAACTATGAGTGGGCTTGAAGTAGAACATGTAAAACCTATCGAATCTATTAAAGGTGGACTTAAAAATCTAGTTGTTGGAGAAGTTATCTCAGTAACCAATCATCCTAATGCAGATTCTTTAAATCTAACAAAAGTCAGCATAGGTAAACCTCAATTATTATCCATCGTCTGTGGAGCTAAAAATATTGCAAAGGGTCAAAAAGTTGTAGTTGCTCCAATAGGTACTACCCTCTACAAGGAAAATGATAGCTTTAAAATTAAGAAAGCAAAAATACGTGGTGAAATTTCAGAAGGAATGATTTGTGCTGAAGATGAAATAGGTTTAGGAAATAATCATGACGGAATTATGGTACTAGACGCTAAATTGGTTCCAGGCTCATGCTTAACTGATATCTACCCTGTTGAGAATGACTATCAAATCGAAATTGCTATTATTCCTAATCGTGGCGATGCTATATCTCATATGGGTATTGCAAGGGAACTACAAGCATTGACAGGCACAAAGTATAAAAAACCAACAATAAAAAAACTTGACACCAGAGGAACAGATAGGGTAAAAATCATTATCCGTGATTTCAAGGCCTGTCCACGATATGCAGGGATATCAATTAGTTCTGTTAAAGTTAAGCAATCCCCTAATTGGCTTAAAAAACGGCTACAATCACTTGACCTGAAGCCCATTAACGTGATAGTAGATATATCCAATTTTATCATGCATGAAATTGGACAACCCATTCATATTTTTGATGCAGATAAAATATCTGAACAACAAATAATTCCACGATTTGCAAAAAAAGGAGAAAAGATAATCACCTTGGATCAGGTAGAACGAGAATTATCTGAGGACCACTTCATCATCTCAGATTCAGAAAAAACAATTGCTATAGCAGGTGTATTGGGAGGTTTAAGCAGCAGTGTATCTGAAAATACACAAAATATTTTCATTGAAAGTGCATACTTCGACCCATCAACCATTCGAAAAACAGCAAAAAAATTAGGGTTGAATACGGATTCAAGTTATCGTTTTGAACGAGGCACTGATCCCGAAATGGTTGAATTTGCTTTGACAAGAGCAGCCAATCTAATTTTAGAATTATCCGGCGGCGACATATCCTCTGACATACAAGACATATACCCAGATATCATGTCGCCTCGACAAATTGAGATTAATTTCAATGATTTCAATGCTTTTATAGGATACGAAATCCCCAAAGAAACAGCACTTGAAATTTTACATAGCTTAGAAATTAAAATCATTGCCAATAATGACATTAATGTACTTTTAGAAGTGCCAAGATATCGAACTGACATTGAACGACCAGTCGACATTTACGAAGAGATCATACGTATATTTGGTTTCAATAATATTCCTATTCCAGAAAAGGTGAATTACGTCCCCTCAGTTATTGAAAAAAATACGCCACATAAATTAAAGACAAAAATCAGCAACTATTTGTCTGCCATTGGATTTAATGAAATCATGAATAATTCACTGATAGCATCACGATTTTATGAAGAACAAGATTTGAATCGAGCTATTCGTATGATGAATCCACTGAGTAATGATATGGATATTTTAAGAATGGATCTTCTAAATTCTGCTTTAAGTTCCATATCCTATAATCTGAATCGTAAAAACACCAATTTGAAATTTTTTGAATTTGGGAAAACTTATTTCAAGGTTGAGAAGCAATACCATGAAAAAGAAATTCTTCAATTAACCTTTACTGGAAATCGACATCCTGAACATTGGAGTACAACAAACACCTCTTTAACTGATCATGAACTTCGAGCAATTGTCACTAATATTGGAAAAAAGCTCAATATAAGTGAGTCTGATATGGAATCAATTATCACATATGATACTATCACGTCTCAGCAAAAAAAGCACCATGGGCTTAAACAAGATGTCATTTCACTTCACATTGATTGGGAGGCTTGCATGGCAAAAACGAATGTAAATATTAAACTTAAAGACATTCCCGTATTCCCAATTGTCCGAAGAGATTTATCTATTGTATTAGATCAACAAGTTGCTTACAAATCTGTTACAAAAATTGCTAAATCATGCCTACATAATAAGCTCAAGGACATTTTATTATTTGATGTTTATCAAGGCAAACCACTTAACCCTGATCAACGCTCATTTTCTGTAGCCTTTTATTTATATGATGAAAATAAAACGATGGAAGATGCAGAGATTGATCAATTGATGCAAAAACTAATTCAAAATTTAGAAGAAAGTCTTCACGCTGTTATTCGAAAATAATGGAGATACTCGCACGTTTAGAACATATCGAATTTAAAATTACTCAACTACAAGAAAAAAATAAAGCACTTAGGATTCAAAACCAAAAACTTCTGGAAGAAAATCAAAAATTGAATAATCAAATAAAAATTTCATCTGAGTCAATTCAAAATATTGAGGAAACAAATAAAATGATTAAACTTGCACAGAGTATTGATAAATCTGAAGATCGCACTGAATTTAAACATAAAATAGATCAGTTGATTCATGAAATTAATCAATGTATCACACTAATTAACCTATAAATTAACACAGAAACAGACGGTATGTCTGAGCAAGAGATTCCCATAAAAGTCAATATTAGTGATCGGTTCTATCCATTACGAATTCCAATAAAGGATGAAGAAAATGTCCGAAATTCAGTGAACCACATTAATGAACGAGCAAGGTTTTATACTCAAAATTTTTCTATAAAAGACAAACAAGATGCATTAGCTATGGTTGCCCTTGAATTTGCTTCAGAAAAATATAAGAGACAACCCTCATCTGATGACTTTTCAATAATAGATAGTAAGCTTAAAAAACTTGAGCAACTGCTCGAAATTTAAACGTCTATACCTATTAGAGATTTTCTAGTTCAAATCACCCGTTCTTTTTCTACAAACAAAAAAGAAAAATGATAGAAGCAATAATTGCCCTAATTGGTCTTGCCGTGGGAGGTGGAGTTGCATGGACCATCGCATCCAAAAACACAAGTACTAAAGCTGCAGAAATGGAAGCTCAAGCTTCAATACTATTCAAGGAAGCTCAAGCTAAAGCAGATGCATACAAAAGAGAACGTGAACTAGAAGCAAAAGAAAAATTCCATAAACTTAAAAATGAGCATCAACAATCTACCAGAGAAAAAGAAAGAGAACTCGATCAACGATTCAATGATTTGAAACGAAAAGAGCAAAGTCTTGATTCCAAAATTGAAAATAACATTCAGAAAGAAAAGGAACTAGATACGCTCAAAAAAAATCTTTCCAATCAAATGGAAATTGTTAAATCTAAACAAGAGGAGCTTAAAGATCAAATTGGTGCACAAATAAATCAATTAGAAAAAATTGCAGGTTTAAGCAAAGAAGAAGCTAAAAGTCAAATGATAGAAGCTGTTGCAAAAGATGCACATACTGAAGCCCTAGCTCAACAAAAACTGATTATAGAAGAAGCAAAGTTAACAGCCAATAAAGATGCAAAACGTATGATACTCCAAACTATTCAACGTACTGCAGCAGAACAAGCCATTGAAAATTCTGTAACTGTATTTAATATTGACAATGATGATGTAAAAGGTAGAATAATTGGCCGAGAAGGAAGAAATATCAGAGCTTTAGAGGCCGCAACTGGAATAGAAATCATTGTAGATGATACCCCTGAAGCAATTATTTTATCTGGATTTGACCCTGTTAGAAGAGAGATTGCAAGACTTGCTCTTCACCGATTAGTTGCAGATGGCAGAATCCATCCCGCTAGGATTGAGGAAGTTGTCATGAAAACTAAAAAAGATGTAGACCAAGAAATAGTTGAATATGGAGAACAAGCAGTTATCGACCTTGGAATCAATGGGCTTCATCCTGAACTAATAAGAATGGTTGGTCGAATGAGATTTAGATCATCTTATGGTCAGAACCTTCTCAAACACAGTAGAGAAGTTGCAAATTTATGCGCTACCATGGCTGCTGAATTTGGTTTGGATGCGAAACGTGCAAAACGAGCTGGCCTTCTTCATGATATTGGGAAGGTCCCCGATACTGATAGTGAAATGCCACATGCTTTGCTTGGTATGAAATTATGTGAAAAGTTCGGCGAACATCCAGAAGTATGTAATGCCGTAGGTGCTCACCACGATGAAATTGAAATGACAAATCTATTTTCACCAATCGTTCAAGCCTGTGATGCCATCAGCGGATCTAGACCAGGAGCTAGAAGAGAAGATAGTGAAAGCTATATCAAAAGATTACAAGATCTTGAAAAATTAGCTATTGGTTTTAATGGAGTTGAAAATGCTTTCGCTATTCAAGCGGGGAGAGAACTTAGAGTTATTGTTGACAGTGATTCATTAGACGATAAAAGTGCAGACCTGCTATCATTTGATATTTCTCAAAAAATCATGAAAGAAATGATTTACCCAGGCCAAATCAAAGTAACTGTAATTCGTGAACGAAGAGCCGTATCTTTTGCTAAATAATTCCAAATACGTATAAAAATCATATCAAAATATGACCAATATCATATTTTAGTCATATTTTAATTCAATTTACCCCCTCAACTTTGTACTGAATAAGTTTTGAGAGGAGATTTAGTTGTTTGGTATAACTCCATGAATTTGATCTTTTTTTCATTATTACATTTTAGTTTTTTGGTTTAAACAATAGGAGAACCATCTATTTTATTTTTGGTTCTCCTTCTAACCAAAAAAGTAGAATTATCAAAATTTGAGTTCTTAAAAATTGGAATCTCTTTTTTTGATAACAAAAAGCCCTTTAACAAGGATTGTAACCTATTAAATAGATCGTTACTAACCTTAAGTAAATTAATATAAAATGAAAATAAACAATCTAACCTTAATCATGCTTCTTGGATTTACATCAAAGACCATGGCAGAAATTGTCTACACAGACATCAAACCAGACATCACTATTCAAAACACGCTTTACGAAATGGACCTTGATAATGATGGAAAAAATGACATCGTTTTTGAAAATACATCAAATTACGAAAATGGTGAAGCATTAGCTCAAATCACATTCAAACATCCTCACATTAAAATTATTGGACAACCCATTTCCGGTAGAAACAATGATGGCGGAGTCTCTCTGCTTCATCTCAACGATAAAATTGACAGGACATCCAGTTTTATTACGAATTATAATGTAACCAATGCTAATGCAGCTATCGCATTTATAGGAAATGGAATAGAATATAAACCTTGGGTAGGTCAATCAAATGAATTTATAGGCTTTAGTATTAAGAATACGATTACCAATGAATTTCATTATGGGTGGATCGAAATTAGCTTCAGCACCGATTTTATATTAACGGTTCATGGAATGGGACTGGAAGATATATCATATACCCCCATTAAGGCAGGACAAAAACTATCCAACCAAACTCCTACCGCTATTCGTATAGATAATTCCAGCATCGATGAAAATCTACCTTTAGGTACATTCATAGGTAGACTCTCTTCAGAAGATGCCGATGTTAAGGATATGCATAGTTATAGCTTAATAAGTGGAACAAATAGCTCAGACAATACCCATTTTATCATAACTGGAGATAGCTTACTTTCCAATACCATTTTTGATTTTGAATCCAAAGCATCATACTCAATTCGAATAAAAACCGATGATGGACATGAAGGGACGTATGAAGAAGCATTTACTATTGTCATCAATGACATTCACAATGCCAGTGTTCAACAACTACAATCAACACCCATTTGCGTATACCCCAACCCCGCTCAAACCTTCATTGAAATTAAAAATATCCCACTAAATAGTTCCCTTAAGCTTAATGCAATAAACGGCTCAATTATCCGAGAAATTTACCCCCAATCATCCTCAATCAAAGTAGATGTTTCCACTTTAACTGCTGGCATGTACTGGCTATCTATTGAGAGCCCAATGAATGGAAAAGAAACTCAATTAATTACTATTGAGTAATTGAATATGTTTTAATAGTTAAAATAGAAAGAGTCATAGGCAACTATGGCTCTTTTTTTTACCCAACCTTTTTTGTAAGACTATCGTATATGTAGTAAACGAATAAATATGAAATATAAAAACTACACAAGATTTTTAAAAAAAACCACCTTAATGTTAGCCAGTATTATATTGATTAACAAGTCAACAGCAGCATCAATTCTCTACACTGATATTGATCCAGATAAATCGTTGGAAAATGATTTTTTAGAAATTGATTTAAATGGAGATGGAACAATCGATATTTCGATTGATAATTGGTCTGATTTCACAAACGGTCAAGCTTATGCTGAAATCACTTTTAGTCACGCTAATATTGAGATTGTTGGTATACCAATCCCTAACAGAACAGATGACGGAAGCTCATCCCCACATGACCTATATGCTTCAATTAATTCTTCCTTAAATTATATTAATAGTTCAAGCGTAACAAACTCGAATGCAGCTATTGCCTTCAAGGGAGATGGAGGCGAAGATTATACTCCATGGATTTGGTTATTGAATAAATATGTAGGATTTAGATTCAAAAAGAATAACCAATATCACTATGGTTGGATCGAATTGAGCTTCAGTTCTAATTTCGAACTTACCGTTCATGGTTACGCCTATGAAGATGTTGCCAATACACCCATCCAGACTGGAGACACAGGAGGCTCTTCCAATTCTGCTCCTACTGATATTAGTTTGAGTAGCAATATTATTGATGAGAATCAGACTGCAAACGCTACCATTGCGACCTTTTCTACTACTGATGTTGATACTAATGATTCACACACCTATAGCCTTATTACTGGCAATGGTGATAATGATAATGGTTCTTTTTCTATCGAGAATAACGCATTAAAAGCCATTACAATATTTGATTACGAAAGACAATCAACTTATTCTATCCGTGTCAAAACAGATGATGGAAACGGAGGTACTTTTGAAAAGCAATTCACCATTACTATCAATGATGTGAATGACCCCCCAACATTTTTAATATTAGTCAACCTAGAAGGAGAAGTAGATAATTCCATTGATGAAGGGGAAGCAGTTGGAAGCATTGTAGCCTATATTGGAGTATCCGATGACGATGAGAATGATGTTCACTCCTTCACATTGGTTGATGGTGATGGAAGTGATGATAATGATCAATTCACTATTGAGAGTTTTGCCCTTAAATCCAACGCCGTATTTGATTATGAAACTAAATCCTCTTACACGATTAGAGTCAAGGCAGATGACGGTAATGGGGGTACTTACGAGCAAAAATTAGATATCAATATCAATGACATTCACAATGCCAGTTCTGATATAATTGCGAACCAAGCGACTCAGATATTCCCTAATCCAGCAAACTCATTACTGCATATTAAAGGAATTCAGCCCAACAGCACTCTCCAATAAGTTTCATCAATGGGTATTGTAATATTCGAAGAAAAAAATAAATCGTCTTATGAAATGATTAATATATCTGAACTACCATCCGGCGTATACTGGTTGTATATTTCAAATACTAATAATACGATAACTACCCGCATGATTACCATTGAGTAATTATTCAAAAATTCAGTTAAGTTTTTTAGTTTAAGCTAACGCATAGACCGCATCTTTCAGATGCGGTCTATTTTTTTTAACTATCCTTTCAGAATCTAACCCCTATTTTTGCTCTCAGTTTATACACCACAGCCCCATGAATAATATAGTACTTACCAACATCAAACAACTAATTGGAATCACTAAAAATTCTAATGAGGTAAAAAAAGGAAGTTCACAAGGCCATGTACAAATGTTAGATAATGCATACTTAATCATTCGAAATGGAATTATTCATGATTTTGGTCCCATGACTGATTGTCCAAACACCGAATTGACTGCCCATGATTGTACTCATAAATTGGTATTGCCCATGTATGTAGATTCGCATACACATCTTGTTTTTGCTAAAAGTAGAAGTGACGAGATGAAAATGCGACTACACGGTAAATCCTACCAAGAAATTGCAGAAGCTGGTGGAGGAATTCTAAACTCGGCAAAAAAGTTGCACGATATGAGTGAACAAGAACTTTATGATGATGCTCACATCCGACTCGAACAAGTCATCAAAAATGGTACTGGGGCTATAGAAATTAAAAGTGGCTATGGACTCAACATCGAAGATGAAATGAAAATGCTTCGTGTGATTCGTATCTTAAAACAGCTATCACCTATTCCAATTAAATCGACTTTCTTGGGTGCACATGCCATCCCTGAAGAATTTAAAAACAATAAAGCAGCATACATGTATCTCGTTTGCAATGAAATGTTGCCTCGAATAGCTGGAGAGAATCTAGCCGATTACATCGATATCTTTTGCGAAACAGGCTATTTTGACTTAGATGACCTAAAACAAGTAATTGAAGCTGGCGACAAATACGGACTTAAAGCTAAAGTTCATGTAAATCAATTTAGTAGTTTCGGAGCTGTTCAGTTAGCATGCTCTCATGGAGCACTTTCTGTAGATCACTTGGAGGTAATGACTGATGAGGATTATGCCGTATTAAAAAAATCCAACACATTAGCTACAGCCTT
>Ga0115570_10001992_pt1 | contig 15944 bp, 10 predicted proteins | sample COGITO_mtgs_1205_3_FD_87294 | JGI IMG/M metagenome (GOLD analysis project Ga0115570, IMG submission 87294) | Pelagic marine microbial communities from North Sea - COGITO_mtgs_120524 | ecosystem: Environmental > Aquatic > Marine > Epipelagic | place: Germany:Helgoland, sampling site Kabeltonne... | reverse complement strand
GCAGAAATTCCATGCATAAACGGTGGTTCACCCACAGCTTTGGAGCGGTAGATGGTTTCCTCTGGGTTCGATCTATCCCAAAGCGAAACGTTGAAGATGTCAGGCCGATCAGAGCAAGCCGGTATTTTATAGGTGGACGGCGCGTGCGTTCGCAAAGTGCCTTTGTCGTCCCAGACCAGCTCTTCCATCGTGAGCCAACCTGCACCTTGAACGTAGGCTCCTTCGACTTGTCCAATGTCCAACGCAGGGTTCAAGGATGCGCCTGCGTCGTGCAAAATGTCCGTGCGCAGGATACGGTTTTCGCCAGTGAGAGTGTCGATCACAACTTCGCTCACCGACGCGCCATAGGAGAAATAGAAGAATGGCCGACCTTCTCCCTTGATCCTGTCCCATGCAACTTTTGGTGTTTTGTAGAACCCGGTTGCAGACAATGAAATACGGTTTTCATAGGCGAGTTTGGCGACGTCAGCGAAGGCCAAAGCCTTGTCACCGATACGTACTTCGTCATTATCAAAAACAATTGCTTCTTGGGCCACCCCAAAATGTCTAACCAAGAAATCAATCAATCGCGCTCGGATCGTATCACAGGCTGCCTTTACGGCCATCCCGTTCAAATCAGATCCAGATGAGGCCGCCGTCGCAGAGGTGTTCGGAACTTTGCCTGTATCAGTCGCTGTAATTTTGACCGCACTCACGTCAATGCCAAATCGCGTTGCCGCAACTTGGGCAACTTTCAGAAACAAACCCTGTCCCATTTCAGTGCCGCCATGGTTCAAATGCACAGAGCCGTCTGAATAGACATGCACCAATGCGCCCGCTTGATTGAGATGAGTAAGCGTAAAGGAGATCCCGAACTTTACGGGGGTAAGTGCAATACCTTTTTTCAAAATAGGATTTTGCGCATTCCACTTTGCGATCGCCAAACGGCGCGTTTCATAGTCAGCCGCTTTTGCCAACGCTCCAGTCATCTCATGTAAAATAAAGTCTGTGACCTCCATGCCATAGGGCGTCGTCTGCGACTTCATCTTTCCAGTTAAACTTCCGCCGGAGGCTCCTGCATTTTCGGCCGGCAGGTCCGCGTAATAATTTGCACGCCGCACTGCCAACGGATCCATCCCCAACGCGTGGGCGACATGATCCATCACACGCTCGATTCCGAGCATCCCTTGTGGTCCGCCAAAGCCGCGATACGCTGTTGCGCTCTGCGTATTTGTTTTCAGTCGGTGACTTTCAATCCGTGCATTTTCGAGCAAGTAAGCATTGTCCGAGTGTAGCATCGCACGGTCCGCGACGGGCAGCGACAAGTCTTGCGCCCAACCACAGCGCGCATACTGGATGAAATCTACTCCGCTGACGCGTCCATGTGCATCAAAGCCTGCTTTGTACTTGATGCGAAAATCATGACGCTTGCCGGTTATGATCATATCATCATCGCGGTCATATCGCATCTTACAAGGCTGCCCCGTTGCGCGTGCTGAAACCGCACATGCGACAGCTAAAGCATTGCCTTGGCTTTCTTTTCCACCAAAGCCACCGCCCATGCGCCGCACTTCGACACGCACAGCATTCATCGGAACGCCAAGTGCCTCTGCGACTTTGTGCTGAATTTCTGTAGGATGCTGGGTCGAGCTATGCACAACCATGTCAGACCCTTCTTGAGGCAGGGCCAAAGCAGCTTGCCCTTCAAGATAAAAATGCTCCTGCGCGCCCATCTCGATTACACCTTCGATCGTGTGATCTGCCTGCTTTATCGCGTTAGTGGCATTGCCTTTTTGATAGATGCGCGGCCCTTCCTCAAAGCGGCTGTTTGCTGCGAGTGCGTCGTCAATGCTCAGTAGGCTGGGTTTTTCGAGGTATTCAATCTTGGCCAATCGCGCGGCTTTGCGCGCGAGCAAATGGGATGTGGCGATCACCAAAAAGATGGGCTGCCCCACATAATGAACTGATCCTTCCGCCAACAAAGGCTCGTCATGTGCAGAGGGGCTAACATCATTGTCGAACGGTAAATCATCCGCGGTGAGGACGGCGGTTACGCCAGAGGAACGACGAACTTCGGTAAGATCAATGCTTTGAATCTCACCATGTGCAATCTCGCTCTGACCAAATGCCAGATGCAAAGTTCCGCGCGGTGTCGGGATATCATCCACGTAGCGTGCGGCACCTGTGACATGCAGCTTTGCGGCGTCATGAGGAAGTGGTTTTGCAACGCTCATGCTTTCACCTCCAGGACAGAAACTTGCATTCCTGAAAGCTCTGCAAAGTACCGCCGCAGCATGTTTTGTGCAGTAAGCAATCTGTACTCGGCAGACGCGCGCATGTCTGACAAAGGAGTGAAATCAATTGCCATCATGCTTGCTGCAAGGTCGATATTATCTTCATTCCAAGCTTGACCAATCAGGGCCTCTTCAGTCTTTTCAGCCCTCATCGGTATCCCTGCCATCCCCCCGAAAACGATACGCGCATTTGTGACGACGCCCCTCGAAATTTCGATGTTGAAGCACCCACACACCGCAGAAATATCCTGATCAAACCGTTTGGAGAGCTTGTAGCAGCGCATTGCGTCTGCATGCTTGGGGATCGTCACACCCTCAACAAGCTCCCCTGCTTTGCGATCTTGCTGGCCGTAGCTGATGAAAAACGCCTCAATAGGCATTTCGCGCCGCGTCGCGCCTTTGCGCAGATGCAAGGTTGCACCAAGGGCGATCAAAGCAGGTGGGTTGTCTCCAATCGGTGAGCCGTTCGCGATGTTGCCGCCGATCGTGGCGGCTTGGCGCACTTGCTCTGACCCATAACGGCGCACCATTTCTGCATAAGAGGGATGATGCTCTTTCAAAACAGGATGAAGCTGCGCCATGGTGACCCCGGCCCCTATCTTGAGATGATCGCCTTGGTCTTGAATGCGTTGCAAATCGCGACAGCGATGCAAAAACGCGATGTCGGTAAGCTCTCTTAACTGTTTCGTCACCCAAAGCCCCACGTCAGTCGCACCGGCGACAAGCGTTCCGTTTGGATTTGCTTTATACCAAGCCGCCAATTCATCACTCGTTTCAGGGGACAAAGCGCTTGCGCTGACTTCAGGCGCAATGTCCTGCACCCAGTCTGGAACATCCTCGCTCGCGGCCGCTTTTGCTGCGCGAATAATCGGTGCGTAGCCTGTGCAGCGACATAGATTACCCGCCAAAGCGTCGTCAAAATCATCGCGCCCATTTCGGTGTGCCGTCACCATCGAGCCAATAAATCCCGGCGTGCAAAATCCACATTGCGATCCGTGATGCTCAACCATCGCTGCTTGCACAGGATGCAACGCGCCATCGGGGCTGCTAAACCCTTCAACGGTGCGGATCGCTTTGCCATGCAATTGCGGCAAGAACAGAATGCACGCGTTCAAAGCTTTCGCGCCGCTTGCGTCCGTGACCATGACGGTGCAAGCCCCGCAATCGCCCTCGTTACAGCCTTCTTTGGTTCCCGTCATCGCGCGTGTTTCGCGCAGCCAATCGAGCAGAGTGACCGTCGGACTACCGTCGATTAACTCTACCGCCTCTCCATTCAGAAGAAACTTGATGCTCATGCCATATGCCTGCCGCGGTACTGGTTTATTTGATAGTGCTGAAGTGTGCGCCCTCGATGCGGCGTAGAAAGCGCTTTGTTTAGATTGTGAAATTCAAACTTAGGAGGCGAACACGTGAACTTGCAAGAACATTCGATCTGGTAGCACGAATTGAATATTATTTTTTCGTGCGTTACGCAGAGATTCGATCTGCCTCGTCCAAGGCAAATGTCACCAAACGGTCTACGGTGCGCTTGCTGGTCACGATCCCGTTGTGATCGCCACTTTCATAGAGCGTGACTTGCGCTGCTGGCCATGTTCTTTGCAACGGAGCAATGTCTTCAAAAGGGGCAGCGAAATCATTTGTGGAATGGAGGAGCAATAAGGGCGCACTTTGAGATTCAGCGACTTTGTACCAGTCCTTATCTAGTTGGTAAGGCGCCCCTAATGCGTCGACTTGCTTGATGAAATAGGAAAGACTTTTACCCGCTAAACCAATCAGTTCGCCACCGCTTCGAATTAAATTTTGTAGTTTCAAAGGTATGGAAATGAATGCGTAGCGCGCACTTAAGGGACCATTTTCCAATTCAAACAAAACCGCATTCGCACTTACACAATGGGCGACTAACAAATGGTAAATTCCATGCTGTTTTGACGCTGTGCGCACGGTTTGCGCAATGGATCGCATTGAACATGTCTCTCTCTTTTTTCCGAGATGTCCAGGAAAGGCGAGAATATCGACGCTAAATTGGTTTTTATGCAGGTTACGTATCAACCTGAGAAATTGTTTGTAGTGCCCACCGTGACCGGGAACGATCAAACACCTTCGCCTTGTGCCTTGAGCATCTGTTGCGTCTAATCTTAGAATGTAGCCTGCACCACATTTTATGACTTCAAATGGGGTTTCCGAATGTCTTACATCTCTCAAAATTTGATGCTCTGACTGGAGATATCGCCGGGCAAATACTTTAGCGGTTAATCTGGGAAAGACCTGCGCTACACTTGGAACCGCTTTGTGAAACCTACCTGTTTGACGCTGCTTCGCGGCCTTCCGACCCGCGAAAGCGGTTTTAACGAAGGTATTCAGCATTTGTTCGTTTCCGACATCCAAGAGAAAGGTTTCATCAAGGAACGACCTACACGTCCGAAAATTTAGCGAAACGCACTATTTTTTGTCAACATTCCAAAGGGAATAGTCCGTAAATTGCTATGTCCTCGATAGTTAGGTTGAGATATGCTTGCGCCATGACAAAAGCTCCTCGATTCATTCACCTTCGCACACACACCGAATATTCGCTTCTTGAAGGGGCGATGCGGCTGAAGAAACTGCCAGACCTTTGTGTATCGATGGACATGCCTGCGGTCGCAGTGACCGACACCAACAACCTCTTTGCGGCGCTGGAATTTTCTGTTGGCGCGTCTGGCAAAGGCGTGCAACCGATTGTGGGCTGTCAGGTCGATCTCGCTTATCTCAAAGCCCAGCCGGGAGAGCGTGAAAAAACGCCTGCGCCGATTGTTTTGCTCGCCCAAACAGAGCAGGGTTACGAGAACCTGATGAAGCTAAATTCCTGCCTTTACGTCGATAAAGGTGGGCAGTTGCCGCAGGTGACGATGGACGAGCTTACCGCTTTGAGTGCAGGCCTAATCTGTCTCACCGGCGGACCTGAGGGCGCAATTGGCAAGCTGTTGCAAGGCGGGCAACGCCCTGCGGCGGAAGCGCTCATGGATCAGATGCAGAGCGCATTTGGGGATCGGCTTTACGTTGAACTCCAGCGTCATCCTGAGAATGGTGGCCTGCCCGAGGCAGAGCGCTTGTCCGAGCGAGGGTTCGTCGAAATGGCCTATGCCAAGGGCATTCCATTGGTCGCCACCAACGACGTCTATTTCCCGAAGTCGTCGATGTATGAAGCGCATGATGCACTGATTTGTATCGCGGATGGTGCCTACGTCGATCAACAAGACCCGCGCCGTAAGCTGACAGCGCAGCATTATTTCAAGTCGCAAGAAGAGATGGTCACGCTTTTTGCAGACTTGCCGGAAGCAATCGAAAATACTGTTGAAATAGCCAAGCGCTGCGCGTTTCAAGCTTATCGCCGCGATCCGATTTTACCGAAATTTGCCGACGATGAGGTTGCCGAATTGCGCCGCATCGCCAACGAGGGCTTGCAAAAGCGCCTCGCCGTGATTCCCCATGCGGTGACGGTGGAAGAATACCAAGCGCGCCTCGACTTCGAGCTTGGGATCATCGAAGGCATGGGCTTTCCAGGTTATTTCTTGATCGTTGCGGATTTTATCCAATGGGCGAAAGACAATGGCATTCCCGTGGGACCTGGGCGTGGTTCTGGTGCGGGCTCGCTCGTTGCTTATGCGTTGACTGTCACCGACCTTGATCCTTTGCGTTACTCGCTGCTGTTCGAGCGTTTCCTCAATCCTGAGCGTGTCTCGATGCCGGACTTCGACATCGACTTTTGCATGGATCGCCGCGAAGAGGTGATTCAATACGTTCAAAAGAAATATGGCCGTGACAAAGTTGCTCAGATTATCACGTTCGGTGCCCTTCTCTCTAAAGCTGCAGTGCGCGATATCGGGCGCGTTTTGCAAATGCCTTATGGGCAGGTGGATCGTCTCTCCAAAATGATCCCTGTTGAGGGTGTAAAACCTGTTTCGATTGAGAAGGCCTTGGCTGATGAGCCGCGCCTGCGCGAAGAAGCGCGCAATGAGGAAGTGGTGAAGCGCTTGTTGGATTATGGTCAACAAGTTGAGGGTTTACTAAGGAACGCTTCCACCCATGCGGCGGGTGTTGTGATCGGCGACCGTCCTTTGGACGCGCTTGTTCCTCTTTATCAAGACCCGCGCTCGGACATGCCTGCAACCCAGTTCAATATGAAATGGGTCGAACAAGCGGGTCTTGTGAAGTTCGACTTTTTGGGTTTGAAAACCCTCACGGTCATTCAAAACGCGATGGAGCAGATTACAGCGAGCGGTCGCCAATTGCATATCGCGGCGGACGGCACGGAACTGTATCAACCACCCGCTGGCACGGTCGATGATATCGGCGCGATCCCTTTGGATGATGAGAAGAGTTACAAGCTTTACGCCAGCGCCAAGACTGTCGCGGTGTTTCAGGTGGAAAGCTCGGGCATGATGGATGCCCTCAAGCGGATGAAACCGACCTGTATCGAGGACATCGTCGCCCTCGTGGCGCTGTATCGTCCGGGTCCAATGGAAAACATCCCGACCTATTGTGAGGTGAAGAACGGGATCAAAGAGCGTGAATCGGTGCATCCGCTTATCGACCACATTTTGGAAGAAACCCAAGGCATCATCGTTTACCAAGAACAGGTGATGCAGATCGCGCAGGTCATGGCAGGTTACTCGCTTGGTGGCGCTGATTTGCTGCGTCGCGCGATGGGTAAAAAGATCGCCGAAGAAATGGCGAAAGAACGTCCTAAGTTCGAGAAGGGCGCAAAAGAAAATGGCGTGCCAGCCAAGAAGGCGTCCGAAGTTTTCGACCTTCTTGAGAAGTTCGCGAACTACGGTTTCAACAAATCCCACGCGGCGGCCTATGCTGTGGTCAGCTACCAAACGGCTTGGCTGAAAGCGAACCATCCGGTCGAGTTTATGGCCGGCGTGATGAACTGCGATATCCATCTGACCGACAAGCTCGCTAACTATTTTGAAGAGGTGAAAAAGGGCCTGGATCTGCCTTGGGTACCGCCCTGCGTGAACCGTTCTGGCGCGACGTTTAAAGTGACCGATGGCGCGTTGGTCTACGCGCTGGGCGCTTTGAAGAACGTCGGTGTCGAAGCGATGAAATTGGTTGTGGACGGGCGTGGAGACAAGCCGTTTAGCACCATCTTCGATCTTGCGCGGCGTGTTGATTTGAAACGCGTTGGCAAGCGTCCTTTGGAAATGCTCGCGCGCTCTGGTGCGTTTGATCAGCTTGATCCCAACCGTCGCCGAGTGTTTGATAGCCTTGATGGGTTGGTGAATTATTCACAGGCGATTTTCGAGCAGAAAAACTCTAATCAGGTCTCATTGTTCGGTGAAGCGGGGGATGATCTTCCAGAACCACGCCTAAGCCCTGTCCAAGACTGGATGCCCGCGGAACGCTTGAACGAAGAGTTTCGTGCGGTTGGTTTTTATATGTCTGGCCATCCGTTGGATGACTACATGGCCCCTTTGAAACGTAAGGGTGTGATGACGCTCGATGAAGTGACGGCCAAGGCAGAAAACGGCGCTTTGGTTGCGAAACTTGCAGGTGTTGTTGCGGGTCGACAAGAACGTAAATCAGCGCGCGGCAATCGTTTTGCGTTTGCGCAGCTGAGCGACACGAGCGGCGCGTATGAAGTGACGTTATTCTCTGACACGCTCGATAAATGTCGCGATTTTTTGGAGACTGGCGCGAAAGTTGTTGTGACGGTTGAAGCGACAATGGAGAGCGATCAGTTAAAGCTACTGGGGCGTTCAGTTGCGCCGATTGATGTGGTTGTTGCGGATGCGGGTCAAACGAGTTTACGCATTTTTGTCGAAAATTCAGGTGCGGTCGCGAATATTGCGTCTGTGCTTACCCGTGCGCAAGAAACAGTGAAGCAGGGCGCGCGTGGCTCTGTTTTGCTTTGTTTGCTCGACAGTGATTTGCCGGGTGAAGTGGAGGTGGACTTGGGACGTGAGTTCCCGGTGAATCCGCAGATTAAAGGTGCGCTCAAAAGCCTGGATGGTGTCATGCAGGTCGAAGAGGTTTGAAGTGCGATTTTTCTAGAAAAATCGATGCCTCCGGCGGGGATATTTTTAAAGAGAGGAAGATCAGTGCGGTTCGCGGTTTAGCGCAGCTTCGGCCAAGTCTGGCAGACCGGTTTTCTGATATACCTCAGCAAGCATCCTATTGAGCGGCACCCCATCAGGATCAAATGTGCGCCGCATCTCCAAAACTTGCTGCGCTTGCGCGAGCCGTTCTGTTTTCATCAAAGCATCCAAATGAACTTGCTCGAATAGATCGCGTTGGGCGTGACTGCCGCCAATCTCTGCCATGCGCGGCAGTGCGTGGCCAAGTTCGCGAACCGCCATTTCAAAATCGCCACGCGTATATGCGAGCAAGCCTTCGCAAGCAGGCAAAGCGACGTTGCGCCAAACTTCTTGCTCAAAACTAGGGGCACTGGCTTTCTGCTTGATAGCGCTGATCAAAGTGTCGGCCATTGGATCGTTTGAGCGACCCAATGCGTAGAGGTATTGCATGGTTAAGAATGGCAGCGTCGTGTCGGCACCGCGCAGGGCTATGTGACCCGCGACGTCTTTCCAGCGATCCTCCACATCGATGCCCGCAAGCTCCATGCGGGCTAGCAGTGAGGCCGCGCCGATCTGATCTTGCGCAAAATTTTTCTCAAGGCCCCAAACATGCGTGTCATAAGCTGCCCGCACTTCGTCGTGCTTGCCCATAGAAATGTAGAACAGCGCAAGGTGCCACCAGTTATGGCTGTACATAAAGCTGTTGAGGCCGTCCCAGCGCGGTGCCATCTCTTCCATAAAAGCAGCGCCTTCGAGCACGCGGCCTTGGGTCAGCATCACATGTGCAATCGCGTGATGTGCCCAGGCATCGGTGGGTTCGATTTCTATAGCGCGGCGCGCACTGGATTCGGCTTGCTCTAACTGATGGCACTGCTCATAGCCAAAGGCGATCATGCCATGCACGAAAGGTTCACCGCTGGCGGCGGGTAGTGCTTTCAGGCCTGCGCGCAACATGGATGGTGCATCGCCGGTGTTGAAATAGAGGTACTGCGCGAGTTTGATGATGACCAGATCGCGTGGATATTGATCAGAATGCGCCTCGCACAGGCGCATGGTTTCAGGGACATTTCCCGAGGCCCACGTGCTGGCGATATTTATCGTAGAGCGTTCACGTGGATTGGCGTTTTCAGCGTTTTGCGCACGCGAAATATACGGCGCAGCTTTGTCTGCGGCTACGGGCGCTTCGAGGAACATCCAAAGCATGCCTGAGTAAGCGTTTATCAACGCGCTGGAAGGCGTTTTATCTGCGGCAGCCAAGATGTTTGCGGCCTTCGGTTGATAGGCAAGGAAACCATGCACGAAGTCGTCGATCGCTGCCGCGTCGGTCGGTGAAGTCTCAGAGAAAGTATTGTCGAAGCGATCAGTTGTCATTGTTATGCTCCTTCAAAAACGGAATGAGGTGGGCAAGCACTTCGGTCGGTGCATCCCAATGAACCGAGTGGCCCGATTGCGGTATCGTGTGAATACTAGATTGCGGGATTTGTGAGAGCAGGTCTAGCGCTTCGCCGTGTGGCACGATGAGATCATTTTCAGCGAGAAGTGCAAGTGTTGGGACATTCAGCTGATGCGCCATGTCTTTTGGCGCGTATTCTTTGAGGGCATCGAGTTGGTGTTGCATCGCGTCAAGAGATTGCGCGTATGGGTAAGCGAGGCTGGCGGCAACAGCCCCTTCGATCTGTTCGGGTTTGTCGAAAAAACGATGATGGAAAAGCCACGGAAAGAGGCTGCGTAACCAAAGTCCTTCTGGGCCGTCTTTTCGAATATCGCACAAAGTTTGGAACAGGTGCCAAGAGCGTTTTAAGTTGAGCGGAGCACTGCACAAGAGCGTGAGAGATTTGATGCGTTCATGTGCACAAGCGGCGAGTTCGGCGGCGATGTAGCCGCCCATGGAATGCCCGACGATATGAGCTTGTTTGATCTGAAGATGATCCATGAGCGCCAGTATGTCAGACGCATTTTGCTGTGGTGATGTTGGCGCGAGCTTTGGTGTTGTGCGCCCTGTTGAACGGTTGTCGGGGCGGATGACTGTGTGGTTTTCAAGCAATGGCGCAATCAGCGGGCCCCAACTTGCGCTATCGCTAAGCATACCTGCGATCAGGATTACAGGCGTTCCGTTGCCATCCTTTTCAAAGTGCATCTGAATATCGTTCAATGAGGCTGTTGGCATCGGTTAAGCCTCGTTCTTTTCGCGCCATGTGGGGAGTAAATCGCCTTTGGCAGGGCTTGCTTCATAGACAGCGCGCGCGATGGCGCGCGTGACGCAAAGGGCGGCTGCGTGGCCAATCATGGCAAGTTCGAAGTCTGGATTGGCGAGCTCTTTTTCGCCGGTTGTGGTGCTAAAAATCAGATCACCGTCCATGGGCGTATGCGCAGGAACGCAGGCGCGGCCAATGCCGTCATGCGCGGCGATTGCCACTCGTTTGCATTGGGCTTTGCTGAGTTTGGCATCTGTCGCGACGATGCCGATGGTTGTGTTGGCATACTTTAACATGGCGGTGATTTTTTCTGAGTTGAGATCGCGGCCTAGACCGGTGCTGGGATCAACACCTTGTCCGCCAAACTCTGCGTCGATCTCAAACGGAGCGGCCCAGAAATGACGCTCGCCCGGAGTTGTGACAGAGCCGATTGGATTGGCGATCATCAGCGCGCCAACGGTTACGCCGGAATCTAGCGTAAGCGAGGCCGAACCTGTTCCGCCTTTTAGCATTGCACTCATCGCGCCTGTGCCAGCACCGACCGAGCCAAGCGTAAAAATGGCGTCGGCGCTGCTTAACGCGGCTTCTCCGAGGGCAGGATAGGGGCTGGCGTCCCAATGTTTGTTACCGCCATTGATCAGATCGAAGATGATTGCAGCTGGAACAATCGGCACGCGCACAGTGTGGACTTGAAAGCCGCGACCCATATCCCGCAATCCCTGCACAACGCCACTGGCGGCATCGAGACCGAAAGCGGACCCACCTGAGAGCACAAATGCATCGACGCCGGGGGCGGATTTATCAGGATCGAGCAAGTCCGTTTCGCGGCTGCCCGGTGCGCCGCCCATGACGTGCACCGATGAGACAAGTGGTTTGTCCGATGTCAAAACTGTCGTGCCAGATTTAAGGCTTTCGTCTTGGGCATGGCCGACTTTGAGGCCTTGCACATCAGTTATCAGGTTTAAGGGGCCTGGTTTCATGGGGAAGGAGCCTCCGGCGGAAGTTTATTTCGAAAGATGAAGGTGGGGTTAGATACAGCGGCCACCATCCACTTCCATGCAGACACCTGTGATCATGCTCGCTTCGTCAGAGCACAGATAGCAGGCGGCGTTGCCCATGTCCTCTGGGGTGGAGAAGCGACCAATTGGGATGGTGGAGAGGAATTGCGCGCGTCGCTCGGGCGTGTCTTCGCCCATGAAAGAGGCGAGTAAAGGTGTTTCGCCTGCCACAGGATTGAGGGCGTTCACACGGATGCCAAAGGGCGCGAGTTCTACGGCCATGGATTTGGTGGCCGTGTTCATCCAGCCCTTTGACGCATTGTACCAGCTGAGGTTCGGGCGCGGGCTAACGCCAGCGGTTGAAGCGACGTTGAGGATGTTGCCGGATTTGTTGGCTTTCATGTGCGGGATGACGGCTTGGGCAATGAGGTAGACAGATTTACAGTTCACTGCGAATACGCGGTCAAAGTCATCTTCTGAGATCGTGTCCATAGGTGCGGGCAAATGGGTGACGCCTGCATTGTTGATGACGATATCGATTTGGCTGTGCCTTTGGAGCGTTAAGTTGATCATCGCTTGAACGCTTGCTTTATTCGCAACGTCGACAGTGCAGGGCGTTCCGCTTATCTCACGGGCGATCGAGGAGGCTGCATCGCTGTTGATGTCCGCGACAATCACATGAGCGCCTTCAGCTGCAAACTTTCGCGCAATACCCGCGCCGAAGCCTGATCCTGCACCTGTCACAATCGCTGTTTTACCATCAAGTCGCATCTTATTTCCCCCGAATTTCGCGTGGCGGTTTTTCTCGCCACATTATGTAGAGTGCTGCGCAAGCGCCAAGTAATCCGCCAAAATAGCTTGCCTCATGCATGATAGCTGCGCGCACGAATCCTTGTGGGTCGGAAAATGCATCAAGTGAAGGTAAATAGCCAACAAGCGTGTTTATGTCTGCGATATGCGCGAAGCTGAGGCCAATGAAGGCGCAGATCGCGGTGATTGATAACGCAACTGTTATGGCTTTGATCCCTGCGTAAAAATAGCGTCTGCGACCCGGTTGAGTGAAAAACCCATACAGGAATGCAGGAGTGCCCATAAGAAGGCCCATCCACCAGCTGGCGAGCGCGCCGACGATGCTGGCACCGATCCGGTTTTGCGCGGTTGGATCGATGGCAAACTGCGGAAATTTCACATCGTAAAAGTAGCTTGCGCCTACACTAAAGCTGATCTGATTGTGCAACGCTCCAAAGATTGCGGCAGCAAACATCGCGCAAAAGCAAAGCAATATGAAGACCGCAAACCTAGCCATGTTTTGCCGCAACTGTTTTGAGGGTTGAGAAGCCATAGAGGGCTTCGAACCCTTTTTCTCGGCCATGTCCGGATTTACCGACACCGCCAAAAGGCAGTTCTACACCGCCGCCTGCACCGTAGTTGTTGATGAATACCTGACCGGATTTCAGAGCTTTGGCGAGACGCATTTGGCGCGCGCCATTCTCTGTCCAGATGCTTGCCACGAGGCCAAAATCGGTGCCGTTGGCGATCTTGATTGCATCGGCTTCGTCTTTGAAAGGGATGATAACTTGAACGGGGCCAAAGATTTCTTGCTGTGCAAGTGGGTGGTTTGGATCGGTGCAAAGCAAAAGATGTGGCGCAACATATGCGCCAGTCTCAGGCGCATCGGCGGCGATTTGGCCAGTGGCTGCGAGTTGCAAGTCCTCACCTTGTTTTAAGAAGCCTGTGACGATCTCTTTCTGACGCTGGGAAATAAGAGGGCCAAGATTGAGGTCATTCATGGCGGGGCCAACCGTAAGGGCTTTGTAGCGCTTTGACATGGCTGTGACGACCTCATCATAGCGCGAATGATGCACGAGGATGCGTGAAGAAGCAGAGCATGTTTGCCCTGCATTCTGAATGCCTGCGTTCACGAGGAACGGCAGAGCCTCAACGAGATTGGCATCCTCAAAGACCAGTTGCGGGGATTTGCCACCAAGTTCTAGCGTGACAGGGATCACATTCGCGCCTGCGGCTTGCTGCACCAAAGCGCCTGTTTTGACGGAGCCTGTAAAGGATATATGCCGCACGCCTGCGTGGCCTGAAAGAGCGGCACCAGCTTCGGCACCAAGGCCCGGAACCACGTTCAAAGCGCCATCAGGAAGACCCGCTTGGCGTGCAATTTCTGCGAACATGAGGGCGGTCAGACAGGCCTCTTCAGCAGGTTTCAAAACTGTAGCATTGCCCATCGTCAAAGCCGCGCCAACAGAGCGACCTATGATTTGCATCGGGTAATTCCAAGGCACGATATGGCCTGTCACGCCATGAGGTTCGCGTAGCGTGTAGACCGTGTATCCATCAAGGTAGGGAATAGTTTCGCCGTGCACTTTGTCCGCAGCACCCCCGTAAAATTCCATATAGCGCGCCAGCGCAACAGCATCTGCACGCGCTTGAGTAAGAGGTTTTCCAACGTCACGGGCTTCGAGTTCTGCTAGCAAATCCACGTGTTCTAAAACCAGCTGTCCAATGCGGGTTAAAATGCGACCGCGCTCCAGTGCTGTGGTTCTACCCCACTCCCCATCTAAAGCCGTTTGTGCCGCCGTGACGGCGGCGTCGATGTCTATTGATGTTCCACGCGCGATGTGTGTGAACTCGCTGCCGTCAGATGGATCAACTAACGCTAGCGTTTGGCCTTCTTGAGGCGCGCGCCACGCGCCGCCGATAAGGCAATGAGACGGATTGAAGGGCAGGTCAGGCAGGGACATTAGACAAGGCTTTCACATCAGGAAGAGTTGGGGCAGCGGCAATCAGACTGGCGGTGTAGGGATGAGATGGGTTGGTGAAAACTTGTTGTGTGGCTCCATCCTCAACGATTTCACCGTTTTTCATCACAAGTACGCGGTCGGTGATCGTACGCACGACGCTCAGATCATGGCTGATAAAAAGGTAGCTGAGATCATGAGTTTGCGTCAATTCAGCGATCAGGTCGAGGATTTGTGCACGGATTGACACATCTAAAGCGCTGACGGCTTCATCAAAAATAATGACCTCGGGACGAATAATCAGCGCGCGTGCAATGGCGATGCGTTGGCGTTGCCCACCGCTGAAAGCGTGGATGTATTTGTCGGCGTCATCAGGATGCAGGCCGACAGCGAGAAGCGCGTCGCTCACTCGGTTTTTACGCTCCAATCCTTGGGGCGGATTATCGAGTAGATGGAATGGTTCCGTGATAATGCGCGCGACTTTGTGACGGGGGTTAAAGCTGCCGTAGGGGTCTTGAAACACCACCTGCAAACCAGAGCGCAGCGCGGCGGGCATATCTGGTGCAACTTCTTGCCCGAATGCCTTGATGGAACCACCTTGGAGCGGTTCTAGCCCTAGAATGGCGCGGGTTAGGGTGGACTTGCCACAACCGCTTTCCCCGACCAGACCGATACGCTCGCCTTTGTGCAGCGTAAAGCTGATGCCGTTCACGGCGCGGGTATATTCGCGCTGGGCAAAGAGCGTTTTGCGCGGCTTGGGATAGTCGCGCACTGCATCTTGAACGATCAACAAAGCATCATCCGCTTCGGGCGCTTTTGGCAGGTTCACTTCATGCGCAGAGGCAGCGAAGAGCGCGCGTGTATAAGGGTGCAGCATATTTGCGAAGAGTGTCTTGGTCGCGCCAGTTTCGACAACTTCGCCGCTGCGCATCACGACGATCCGGTCTGCCATATCCGACACCACGGCAAGATCGTGCGTGATCATCAAAAGGCCCATGCCAAAGTCTTGCACGAGATCTTTCAAAAGCTCCAGAATTTGCGCTTGCGTGGTCACATCAAGGGCTGTCGTCGGTTCATCTGCGATCAAAAGGCGCGGGCGAAGGGCGATTGCCATAGCAATAACCACGCGCTGTCGTTGACCACCCGAAAGCTCGTGTGGGAAGCGCGAGAGGCTGTAACTTTCGGGCGGCAGACCAACACGGGCTAGCACCTCTAGGGCCCGTTTACGCGCCTCATCGCGACTTTGGTTGGTGTGAAGAAGGATCGTCTCCATCACCTGGTCACCGATATTTTTCAACGGGTTGAGCGCGGTCATGGGTTCTTGAAACACCATGCCGATGTCATTGCCGCGCAGCTTGCACATTTCGGGATCTGGCGCGTTCAGTACTTCTTGGCCGTCGAGTTTGATTGAGCCTGTAGTGACAGTTCCGCGCGGCAAAAGCTGCATGACAGAAAAGGCTGTTAGCGATTTTCCTGAGCCACTTTCGCCCGTAATCGCAACAATTTCGCCCTGCGCGAGGTCCAGTGAAACGCCGTTCAAAATAGGGTTGCCGTGAATGCTGAGATCGAGGTTTTGGATGGACAACAGGCTCATGTGCGCTCCACCCGAATGCGAGGGTCGAGCAGGTCGCGCAGACCGTCGCCCATAAGGTTCAAACCGAGCACTGTC
>Ga0115570_10001987_pt1 | contig 15961 bp, 12 predicted proteins | sample COGITO_mtgs_1205_3_FD_87294 | JGI IMG/M metagenome (GOLD analysis project Ga0115570, IMG submission 87294) | Pelagic marine microbial communities from North Sea - COGITO_mtgs_120524 | ecosystem: Environmental > Aquatic > Marine > Epipelagic | place: Germany:Helgoland, sampling site Kabeltonne... | reverse complement strand
GGAGCTACGGCTAGTACTTTTGCAGCCTCCTTTTACACTTCATTGAAGGAATTTGATATCTCATCATTTAGCGATGAAAATCAAAATGAAATAACAAAAACCATTTCGATGATTGCCAAACACAGCTCACAAATTAACAATACCGATATTGCAACACAACGGGAACATTTTGAAGCACTAAGCGTTTTAATGGTAGATCTTGTTAAAATTACTGGTACTGGATCAAAATTATATATTCAGTATTGTCCAATGTATAAATCAGGTCAAGGAGGTTCGTGGTTGAGTGCTAACAAAGAAGTTAAAAACCCTCTTTTTGGCAGTATGATGCTCAACTGCGGTATGGTTACCGACGAAATCAACTAATTCAAAACCCTATTACATAAGGTTTTGGCCTTAACTGAGTTAATTCGAAACTTAAATTGTTATGAAACAAAAAATCATTGTTATTACGATTGCAGCAGTGCTAGGTCTTGCAGGCGGTTATTTCATTTTTAGCGGTAATGCGCCAGAGATGACCGAAACCCACAATCATAGCGAGACTACTACGCAAAATCAAATGTGGACCTGTTCGATGCATCCTCAGGTGATGCAGAACGAGTCAGGCTCTTGCCCTCTCTGCGGGATGGATCTCATTCCTGCCGAGTCAGATGGCGCTGGTCTCGATGCCAATCAGTTTAAAATGAGCGCTAATGCGATGGCTTTGGCTAATATTCAAACGACAAAAATTGGATCGAATCATTCAAACTTAAACAGCCTTCAGCTTTCTGGGAAAATCGTTGAAAACGAATCGATGAACGCCGTTCAGTCCAGTTATTTCAATGGTCGTATAGAAGATCTTTTCATCAACACAACTGGCGAAAAAGTTACAAAAGGTCAAAAATTAGCCACAATTTATTCGCCTGAATTGGTTGCTGCGCAGCAAGAACTGCTCACTTCAGCGAGTTTTAAATCGACTCAGCCAGCATTGTATCAGGCTGTCCGCAATAAATTGAAACTATGGAAACTGTCTGAAGGTCAAATCAACAGCATTGAACAGTCGGGAAAGGTGACAGAATTTGTCCCCATATATGCCAACACCTCTGGAACGGTAACGCATAAAATGGTAGAAAATGGCGATTATGTAAAAGCTGGTCAGCCGTTGTATAAAATTGCCAACCTAAGTTCTATTTGGGCAGAATTTGACGCCTATGAAGCCCAAATTTCTCTATTAAAAATAGGACAAGGGATTACCATAACCAATAACGCCTATAAGAATCAATCCGTCGAAACCAAAATTTCCTTTATTGATCCGACGCTGAATGCGCAAACCAGAACTGTTGTGGTAAGGGCAGATTTAGCAAACCCTGATGGATTGCTCAAGCCTGGAATGTTTGTTGAGGGGTTTGTAAAAGAGGCAAGTACGTATAATAAGAGCCAAATCATCATTCCATCGAGTGCTGTTTTGTGGACAGGTAAGCGCTCTGTAGTCTATGTGAAAACAGATGTTAACAGTCCCGTATTTGAAATGCGTGAAGTGACATTAGGCTTGTCAATAAATGACATGTATTTCGTTACATCGGGTTTAAGCGAAGGCGAAACCATTGTTACCAATGGCGCATTTACTGTGGATGCAGCGGCTCAGCTCAATGGAAAAAAATCCATGATGAATCAAAGCGTAAATAATGACAACGTTACGAACGTTCCTAAAGTTGATGTTACTGAATCATTTCAAACCAGCTTGCAACTTATTTTCAAAAGCTATATTGACCTTAAAAACGCATTGGTCAATGACGATCCTGCGAAAGTTCAGAATGCCGCAAAAACACTTTCCAGTCGTTTGAATTCAGTATCAGATGATACGGTTTCGCAAACCAAAAAGGAATGGTTCAAACTGAAAATAGCAATCCAACAAGCCAGCAAAAAGATTTATAACACTGAACAATTATCTGACCAGAGAGAAGTGTTTATCGTTTTATCTGTAAATATGACGACTGTTGTAGAGCGATATGGCGTCGGACAGACGGTTTACAGTCAATATTGTCCCATGGCCGATAACAATCGAGGGGCAAGTTGGTTGAGCTTGGAAGAAAGCATAAGAAACCCTTATTTCGGTCAAAGCATGCTTAAGTGTGGCAGTGTCATGTCCATTTTAAATTAAAATTTAAGACTGTAATTAAAACTTTAATAATTATGAAAAGATATAACATCTGTCAGAGTTGCAGTATGCCGATGAAAAAAGACCCACAAAGTGGCGGAACCAATGCCGACGGGACGAAAAGCAACATGTACTGTTCATTGTGTTATGGCAATGGTGCCTTTTGGAATACTGACATAGACACGCCAGAAAAAATGCGTGAATTGGTAAAGGGGAAACTAATAGAAATGGGATTCCCTAGTTTCTTAACCGGTTTTTTTACAAAGGGCATTCACAAATTAGAACGCTGGAAGAAATAAGTGTCAAACACATGAATTGAAAACTTAAAAAGGGGCATGATGCCCCTTTTTAAGATTCTAATCAATTTGAAACTAGAAGTTATAGCCTACAGAAACTGAAAAAGTATTATTTCTCACTTTCAAATCGCCTTCACCCGTATAAGAGTTTGACAATTGTGGGAAATATCTCAATTGGCCATATACATTGTCTGTAAGCATATACGACGCACCTACAACAGCAGATAAAGCAAAATTTGAAAAATCGTCAACCGATTCCTCTAAAGAAAATCCGAAAGCCGGACCAATTTGTAAACTAAAAGCATCGCTTAAAGCATACATTACTGGAACAGGAATCAATAATCCATTAGCAGACTCACCTTCATCACTCACAGAGACGAAATGTAGTTCTGGACGCATCATCAGAGTCTCATTTAAATCTAGAGTATAAGTCAACCCAATATTAAATCCACTAATAGCATCACTAGTGATTGACCCACCGTCACCTGATAATTTAGTAGTACTACTCAAGTATCCTGCATTCAAACCAAATTGTGCAAATCCCGTTGATGAGACTGCAATCAATAATAAAAATAGTAAATAATTTTTCATTTGTTTAATTTTTAATTAGTCAAAGTTACTAAAAAAATAATACCCAAAATAAAAATTAAAAAAATTAAATATTTCGAAATCCGATAGGTACTAGTGATCAAATTTGTATACCCGTCCGTAGATTCTTCCAATTAATAAGTCAACGAGGGTCAGAACTGTAAATTAAATGAGTCAGCAACTTCATACAATGCTGGAATTGGAAACATCAAGGATGAAGTGCTCTCACCATCTTTACTTAAAGAAGCAAAATGCAACTCTGGTCTCAATAAAAACGTATCAGAAATCGAGGTTGTGTAAGTTACGCCCAAGCTAAATCCTGAAAACGAATCGGTGGTCGAAGTAAATCCAGATCCTGAGAATGACACAGATGTGTTGACATATCCTGCGTTCACTCCAAATTGAGCAAAACTAGAAAACGAAAACAAGGTAATTGCAATTGCTAAGAATGATTTTCTCATGATAAGTAGGTTTAAGGGTTTGTCAAATTTAATAAAAAATGGGATTATTTTTTTTTTATGTGAAAAAATTTTAGTGTTTTTATGTTAACCCGAGCTACTTTACCTTATCTGTAACTACTTTATAAGTAGGGTCTTCAAAAACGTTGATGTCGATAATTTCTGAGGCATTTTCTAACAAACGTAAACAATCCACACTCAAGTGTTTCAAATGAATTTTTTTGCCTTCTTTTAGATAGCGTTCCGTTAATTTATTTAAGGCTTCAATGGCAGACATATCCACTACACGGCTGTCGGCAAAATCTATAATAATCTCTTTAGGGTCATTTTGAACGTCAAATTTTTCATTAAAGGCACTCACCGAACCGAAAAATAGTGGTCCGTAGATTTCATAGTGTTTAATCCCATTGTCATCCGTATGTTTTCGGGCTCGAATTCGTTTAGCATTATCCCATGCGAAAACTAAAGCAGCAATAATCACCCCAATAATCACAGCCAAAGCCAAGTTATGAAGTAATACGGTTACTAAGGTCACCATCACCATGACAAAAACATCTGATTTCGGCATTTTATTGAAGGTTCTAAGACTAGCCCATTCAAAAGTACCTATCGATACCATAATCATTAAACCTGTTAGAGCGGCCATCGGAACTTTCTCAATCAATCCTGAGCCAAACATCACAAAAATCAAAAGCATGACTGAAGCTACAATTCCTGATAATCGAGCACGTGCTCCATTTGACACATTAATTAAACTCTGACCAATCATAGCGCATCCACCCATACCTGAAAAAAGGCCTGACAGAATATTGGCAAGCCCTTGAGCCAAAGATTCTCTGTTTCCTTTGCCTCGTGTTTGAGTCATTTCATCTACAATATTGAGGGTTAACAAACTTTCAATCAGACCAACACCAGCCACAATGGCCGCGTAAGGAAAGATAATGATCAAGGTATTCAAGGTAAAAGGCACCTCTGGAAAATGAAATGGTGGAAAACCACCACTTATAGAAGCTAAATCGCCCACGGTTTTAGTATCAATGCCTAAAACTGAAACCAATCCAAAAATAACCAATATGGCAGTCAGAGACGCTGGAATCACTTTAGTCAATTTTGGCAATATATAAATAATGAACATCGTAAGCAATACCAGTCCCAATAATATCATCAAAGGAGTTCCAATAAGCCATTTACCGCTAGCATCTTTAAACTCATTTAATTGAGACATAAAAATGATTATTGCTAAGCCATTTACAAAACCAAAAATTACTGGTTGTGGAACAAGTCTGATAAACTTTCCTAATTTAAGAACACCTGCCAATAACTGAATTGATCCTGCCAGAATTACCGTTGCAAAAATATACTCCACGCCATGAGATTTTGCTAGAGTTACCAAAACAACAGCCACAGCTCCAGTGGCACCCGATATCATGCCTGGACGACCTCCAAACAAAGAGGTCACCAAACCCATAACAAATGCCGCGTAAAGTCCGGTTAAAGGTGACAAGCCGGCAATTAACGCGAAAGCAACAGCCTCTGGAACCAAAGCTAAGGCAACGGTAAGACCAGAGAGGACTTCTATTCTAAAATTTACTGTTTGAGAAAAATCAAATAAATTTAAATATTTTTTCATGATGTATATATCGGACGAATGGCTTCGTTTTTATTTAAATAAAAAGGAATTTCAGTTTGATAGCGCTTTAAAAGATCATAATTAAAAGCCAAGCTATCTTTAATAAAGTGAATCATGTGCTTATTGATTCGTGCAAAAATAATAGAACCGCCTTAGCCGAGCTAAGTAATTCGTATTTAGATCATAGAAAAATAACTGGACGGCTCAATTTTCGACCTGTTTTTAGTCAATCGAGGCTTTGTATGATTGAATTGAAGGTCGAAATGTAAAAATAGATTTACTTTTGACTTAAAATCATCACTATTGAAGACAACACAATTTCTCATCATACTTATTTACACATCGAGGCTTTCATATGGTCAGATCAATCCAGCACAAATTGAAATTATTCGGGACGCTTATGGTGTACCTCACATTTATGCCCCGACCGATGCAGAAGTGGCTTACGGCTTAGCCTGGGCACAAGCAGAAGATGATTTTACCACCATCCAAACAGCCTACTTGGCAGGAAATGCTCTATTGAGCAAAAAATTGGGATTAAAAGGGGCCTCTGCCGATTTCCTTACCCAATTCATTAGAGCTGAAGAAACTGTTAATCGTTTATATCACACACTTAGTCCTGATTTTGTCAAAATTTTAAATGGTTTCAGTGAAGGCCTTAACGCTTATGCAACCAATCATAAAGACGAAGTCTTGTTGCAAGATTTATTCCCCCTTGGACCTAAAGAAATTTTAGCCTATACCCAATTACAACTTTTTATTTCAAACGGTGCAGACCAATTGGTTAGTAATATTGTAAATGATGTATTACCCGAATTTAAGCCTCAAATCGAAAATGACACAAGGGGTTCGAATTTAATAGCAATCAGCCAAAAGCGCAGTGGATCGGATGAGACGTTTTTAGCGATCAATACCCATCAACCCCTCGAAGGTCCAATGTCATGGCTTGAAGCACATCTGATCAGTGAAGAAGGGACAAATATCATTGGGGCCACATTTCCTGGTGCACCTTGTATTTTTACTGGTGCCAATGAGTATCTCGGCTGGACCCATACCGTTAATTACCCCGACAAAGCAGACGTCTATGCTTTGCAGATGAATCCTGAGAAGAAAAATACATATATCGTTGATGGCGAGATCTATCAATTAGAAAAACATAGGGCTAAAATTTACATTAAACTGCTTGGGATGAATATCCCTATTCATAAAAAGTACTTCACTAGTATATATGGTCCCACCCTTAAAAACAAAACCGGAACTTATGCTATTAGAACACCAAGCACAACTAATATTAACGCCGTTGAGCAATGGTGGCGTATGAATAAAGCACGGTCCTTTTCCGAGTTTTATGAGGCGTTAGAAATGAAAGCCATTCCTGGATATAATATTGGCTATGCCGATAAGAATGATACCATATTTTATATTTCAAATGGTAAAATTCCCATTCGAAGCGAAGCTTATGACTGGAGAGGTGTTGTACCAGGAAATACTAAATCGACCTTATGGGACACCTACTATGACATTAAAGACTTACCTCAAGTGATCAGTCCTGAGGCCGGCTTTGTTTATAACGCAAATCACAGCCCTTTCAAATCGACTGGGCAAATGGAAAATCCTAATCCTGAAGATTTTTCTAATACTATGAACTTTGAAACATACGACAACAACAGGTCGACGCGTCTGTTAACCTTATTAGAAGCTGAAGATTTGATTGATTACGAGCGTTTTAAAGCCATTAAATATGACCGACAATTGCCAACACCACTGCAATATAATTTTATGAATCTCAACCCGTTGTTTGACATGCTTCCTAGTGATTATCCAGATGTGGCCGCACTTCTGCTAAGTATCCAAAATTGGGATCGGATGGCTGACGCCTCCTCTTATGGTGCTGGATCCTATGCGGCTTTGTATTATCAATTGGCCAATTATTATTCTCAATTGGGAGAAGATCGTAAGTTTACTCCGAGCCTATTGCACAAAGCATTAATTCAAACCCAATCCTATTTAATGAAACACTTTGGAAGAATCAATATTCAATTGGGAGAACTTCAGTTGCTGGTTCGTGGAAATAAAATGTTACCCATTTTTGGGCTTCCTGATGTAGTTACTGCAATGCGCGGTGAGCCATATCAAAATGGCAGATTAAAAATTACCCACGGCGAGTCTTATATTGGTTTAGTACGTTTTACTCCTAATAAAACTTACTATGAATCGGTGTTGTCATATGGAAACAGCCGACGTCCAAATAGTCCTCATTATGCTGATCAAATGGAATTATATGCAAGCTTTAAAACTAAAAGCATGTCATTTGACAGAGCCGATGTGCTTAAATCGGCCAAGCAAACTTATCACCCTCAATAAAACATTGAGACAATAATGACAACTTCTAAGTTCCTTTTAAAAGAAATCTAAGGCAATCGTCAAAACTATCGAATACCCTAATGTCTGGCACCAAATTAGGAATCACTTCAATTTTCTCTAACAGCACCGCAGGTTGTTCGTTAAGACCTACAAACGAAACGGAAATATCCTTCTGATTCAAATCTAAGATAATATCCTCAAGAGTGTATAAGCCTGTCTGGTCAATGTAGGGTACTTTGTCCATACGAATGATAACGTTCTCAGCTTCTTTTGGAATCTGAACTGTCATTTGTTTGAGTTCGGAAGTAGCGCCAAAAAATATTGGTCCATTGAGGTGCTTGACAAATATTTTATCCTTCAAACCCTTCATTAAAATTTTTTCGTCGGGCCACATCTTGTCATTGGAGTCGTCTAAGGGCTCAATCACGGTTTGAGAGGTTGTAACATCTCCCATTTTTTTCATAAAAATAAGAGCTGCTAGGATTAATCCCAATCCGACTGCGCTGACCAAATCCCAGAAAACAGACAAAATCAAAACCAATAACATCACAAACACCTCACTTTTTGGCATGTTCTTAATTGCTCTTAAGCCTTTATAATCCATGACTCCGATACCAACGGTCACCAAAATACCCGCCAAAACTGCTGCAGGAATTTTAGACGCCACTGGACCTAAAGCTAAAAGAATGACCAACAGCAAAAGCCCAGCAATAACGCCAGACAACCTGGTTTTTCCTCCTGCATTGATATTCACTACGGTACGAATCGTTGCACCCGCTCCTGGAATACCTCCAAAAACAGCAGCTACAGTATTCCCGATCCCTTGGCCTATCAATTCTTTATTAGGATTATGTCTTGTTTTGGTCATATTATCGGCCACAACAGAGGTCAACAAAGAATCAATAGACCCTAAAAGCGCTAAAGACACAGCTGTTAAAAAATAGGCGGATAAAGAGGCCAGATCGAACATTGTAAAAATCTCCCATTTGGGCATGGGGAAGCCCTCTGGAATTTGTGGAATGGCCTGATATTCCAATCCAAGCAATATTGCGCCACCCGAAACTACAAATAAAGCCACTAAAGTGCTCGGGATTGCGGTAGTAATTCTCTTAAAACCAAAAATGATCAATATCGTTAATAAGGCCAATGCTAACTCTAAATAATTAACTTGACTTAATGCCCTAGGTAATGCGGTTATCGACCCATAAACTGATTTTGCTTCATCACCAGCGAGCAGTTGAGCCTCTTTCAGAATGTCATTTTGGGTGATGCGCTGTGCTCTTTTTTGTATTTCAGTAAAATCTTCCAGAACCAAGTAACCTTCTCCAGCCTCTTCTTTAAGAATTTTCTCGAGAATGACTTCTTCAGACTGAGCCTTAAAAGAATTGACATAAGTCATGTCTTCTTTTGGATAATAGCCCAAAACAGGCAATAACTGTGTAGCAAGTATGATCACTCCGATAGCTGTCATAAAACCTGAAACAACCGGATAGGGTATATAACGAATGTATTTACCAATTTTAATCGATCCAAGTAATATCTGTATCAGACCAGAGAGGAAAAAAACGGACAATATCGCTGGAAGCGCAACACTCATGTCGCCATCATTGGCTGCAATAATTCCAGAAATAATAACTAAGCTCACGGCTGTCATTGGCGCCGTTGGTCCACTGATTTGTGTGGGTGTCCCTCCAAAAAAGGCAGCGAAAATACCAATAAAAATTGCACCATAGAGGCCTGCATCTGGGCCTAATCCCGAGGATACTCCAAAGGCTAATGCCAATGGCAGCGCCACAATTCCTGCGGTTATACCACCAAAAAAATCTCCTTTAAAATGTTTGAATATTTGCTTCATGATATGAAAACGTTAAAAATCTAAAAAAATGAAATTAATTTAGGTAATTGCTTACCAATGAGTCACTTATTTTTAGACTTCTGGGGGAGGAAAAAGAATGTCTCCAAGAACGTCACAATGGCTTTCATTCCAAATGGGCAAAAGATTCTGGGTGGTAAAAAATGAAATATAAGACTGGGTGCTATCAGATAACAATTGATATTCATAATCAAATGTATCCCATTCGGAATCTTGGCTAGAATCCAAAGACATGAACACAAAATTACTTTCTTCAATGTTATAAAGGCTAACCCTAATAACACTCGAAAAAAGGAAAACTGTTAATAATAACAAACTAAGACTTCGTTTCATTTTTATCATAAGGCTTCTAAAATAACAAAAAACATTGGATATAACATCAAGCCAATAGCTTTAAAGAGCAACCAAGATTCTCAACAAGAGGTTTAAGTCTAAATATATGATAAGATTTCATTTTGATAATGCCTTGGATTACGACACCTTTTCGAGCTATAGAAACCTCGTAATCCAAGAAATGATTGATTTGAACACCCTAATGAACCATCCAGATACCATTGGTCATGTGGTTCATCGTGTTAAGTCTCTGAAAAGCGAAAATATCGGTAATGGTCTGGCTAAATCATTCGCAAGTTACTTGTCACCGTCCTACGTAGACGCAGAGCAAGTTTATAAGGGCATTATGAATATTTCAACCTGTTAAGAAGACAAAGCCCATCGTCTTCTGATGGGCTTTGTTATAAAATAATGTGATTCAATATATTAGTTGAATCGGTATTGTAATAACAATTCGTTCGTTTGTCCTGCATTTGCAATACCTACAGTTGTGCTGGTTTCATAAACATAACCCACTGTGATGTTATTCAGGTTTAACTGAACAATTCCCGCAGTTGAACCAGAGGTACGGTAAGTTCCACCAAATCCAATTGATTTGTTTATATGAACCATGGTATTAATATCTAATACAGCTGGTGCACCACCAACATAACGTAACAACATACTCGGCACTACACGAAGATCATCACCTCCAAACAAAGAACCGTTACTATTTACATACCAATCGTAACCTACTGCCGCATAAAAATGTGTCCTATCAGTAGCCGATGATACCACACCATCCTTTTCTTTTGCACGTTTAGTGCCAAGAAGTTTTGGTGCAGAAAGAGATAAATACCAGTCTTTGAATGTCACATAGGCTCCCATACCAACGTTTGGAAGGAAGTTATTGATGGAATTGATCGCTGGATCAGACATCAAATCATAGGTTTGCAAACCAGAGGTGTTTATGTTGTAAAAGTTACCGCCTGCTTTTAATCCTAAATAGACATTTAACTCATCGGTGAATGGCAAATGGTAAGAAAAGTCAACACCAACCATAGTTTGAGATTCTATAAAAGTTCTATCTCCCATGATAGAAAACCCTAAGCCCACACGATTTCCTGAACGGGTTCCAAAAGACACCATTTGTGTTTGTGGCGATTCCTCAATTTGTGACCATTGCTCACGCATGGAAAAAGTCGCTTTGGTCCCATCAACACCGGTTGCTGCCGGGTTGAAAAAATTCAAATGATCCCAGTATTGTGTGATCAACGATTCTTGTTGGGCAAAGCCTAGCCCTGAGGTCAGAACTAAGATTGTTATTATAATTTTTGTTCTATTATGCATAATTTAAAATCCTTTTTAGATTAACGTGAAATATATAACCAACCTTGAAGGTCTACAGTGCCGTCGCCTTGCAGATCGATCATATAATAATATGATGTTCCATCGGGTAAGTCGCCACCATTTTTGGAAGTTCCGGTCCAATTATTTTGATAGTTGGTCGCTGAGAACACTTCTGATCCCCAACGGTTATACATTTTGATATTGTGATTAGGATGGTTTTCTATATTATAAATCACCCAAGCGTCGTGAACACCATCTCCATTTGGAGAAATGGCATCCATTATATTCACTTCAACAACATCACAAACATCTCCTAAACCGTCGAAATCACGATCCTCTTGATCAGGATTAAAGGTCATTGGACAGTTATCAATATCGTCAGTCACACCATCATTATCATCATCATCGTCACAAACATCTCCGATACCGTCTCCGTCATTGTCTGCTTGATCTGCATTGGCAATAGTAGGACAATTGTCCTCCAAATCTAACCAGCCGTCTTCGTCCGAATCACAGGCTCCTACTGTTACAATAGCTGTGGCTGTTGATTCATTTCCAGATGTGTCTGTTACAGTCAAGGTGACTGTGTTATCCCCTATCATACTGCAGTCAAACTGACTTGGTGAAATGCTCATGGCAGCAATAGCACAGTTGTCCGATGATCCGTTGTCAATGTCTGCTGCTGTAAGTTCAATAAATGGATTGAAACCTATTTCGATTTCCAAGTCCTGTGTCAAGACTACGGGAGCGGTGGTGTCTTCAACAGTAACTGTAGCAGTTGTTGAAGATTCATTGCCTGATGCATCCGTTACCGTTAAGGTAACGGTGTTGTCACCAACCGAGTCACAGTTAAAGGTCGTTACATCTAATAACAAAGTATCGATACCACAATTGTCTGACGATCCGTTATCAATATCAGCGGCTGTAATAGTCGCAGAACCTGATGCGTCAAGCTGAACAGTGATGTCTTGACCTACTGCCGTAGGAGCATCTGAATCGAGAACTGTTACAATAAATGAGGCAACGGAAATATTGCCGTAGGCATCTTCAGCTGTTATTTCTATGGTATTTTCACCTGCATTTGAGCAGTCAAAACTAGACTGACTCACACTAAATGTGAATGGACTAGGGGGTAGAACATTATTTGCGGGGGCTCGAAGGACCATGTCATCATCGTTCCCGTCAAATTTTACCCAATAAAGCATCCCATCCGTGTCTAAATCAATATGGTAGCCATATCCTCCTGGATTTAGTCCGCTAACAGCATATAATAAGGTCGGTTCCTCCGAACCATCAGCCGGAACACTATAAACATCCCCTGTCGTATGTTGGACAAAATAGATGATTTGAGAAACTTCATCGATAGTGATCCCTCGAATTTCATTTGGAGTATTAATAAAGTCATATTCAATCCCAGTACCATCTGTATTTACTTTTCCGATACCCCAATCATTAAATTGTGCAACATAATATAATACCCCATTGGTTCTATCCAGCGTAATTCCGGCTATAACGTCGCCATAGATGCCATCATCTACAAGAATAGAAGTAGAACCATCAGTCATATTGCCCGCATAAAGATCAGCATCTGAAGTGTAGTATACAATATCCCCGTCAATCTCAAAATCATGCCGCTCGCTGCCAGAATCAGTTCCTGGCACGTATGATGCTACCCCGGAATTAATATCATATAATATAACCTCACTAGAGTTCCCACCTGCATAATAAAATAGACTATTATCTTCATTTACTTCAGCTCCTACAGGTCCATAAGTGTCGTCGGTTTGATAAAGAAGTTCAGGCTCCCCAATCCCACTTTTTGGTGCTCGATACAAATTACCATCATAAGTTCCGGTGAAATAAATCCAATCACCACCACCGTAAGCACCGTTAACTAATGTGTTTCTACCTGCGGCAATGCCTCTGATTCCTCCGAAATAACCGGTGTAAAGCGCTTCAGGCTCTACTTCTTCTAAAATATTACAATTATTTGAAATCCATGATTCAATTAGGGTAAGATCCAGCTCTGCACTAAGTCCGGCATCTAGAAGAAGAGTTATGTTTTCAGGAGTTATTTCAGGACCTAATCCATCTAAAATAGTAACAGAAACGGTCGCTGAGGTTTGATTGCCACACAAATCCGTTGCGGTTATTAGCACAGATGATTCCCCCAAGTCATCACAGCCAAATACCATTTGGCTAAAAGTCAAGGTAACTTCTTGAGGTGTTGTGATTTCATCGCAGCTGGCCCATGAAAAAGCATCGAATACTAAGTCTGCTTCGGTGAGCGTAACTGATCCTCCATTTGATTCGTTTAAGGTAAAAGATAGATTATTTGCCGGAACAATTGAAACTTGAGAAAAAATATTAGGCGCTATAAAATCTTTAGTATCAGTCTCTGTAAACAAACCATTAACCGGATTTAAAACCTCAATTGATGTTAAAGCTGAAAGATCAACTTCCAAGTACCTATTGGAACCGTAAGTTCCACCAAGTAATATTTCACCAGAATTAATCATGTAAAGCGCTTGAGGTGGAACTCCATTAGTGTCTACAGATCCTATGAACTCTACTGTGGCTCCGTCAGATGAAATGGAGTAAAAAAGACCACCATTAATAGCATCATCAAACATCGTTGCGATAAATCGATCGTTGACTTGATCATAAACAAGTCCTGAACCATATGACTCAAAATTCACATTTGAAAAAGGCTCTATCAAACCTGTTGCCTGATTAAAGATTCCAATCTCACCCGATTGAAATAGAACATATATTAAATTAACCTTAACAGCCATCGCAAGGGCATTATTACTGCCAAATGGACTGGTCAAAACACCTTGACTCACCAAAGTGGAAACACCTGTGTCAGTATTAAGAGTATACATGGATCTTCCTCCGTCTTCTCCATCAGAACTACCGATAAAATGCAGAGTGCCATTAACATATTCTGCCGAAAAGATATTCCCTCCATCTGCAGTTGTAACCGAAATATCTTGATCTACAATTCGATTGACGCTATGAGAGTTTGAGTCGTACGTAAAAGCCTCAAAAACGGATGTACCCCATGGCTGGAAGGCATAAGCAACGGTATTAGAAGAATCAAATTCAGAAGTTGTTCGGTAATAGGACAAAGATCCTCCAGATGAACCTCCACCCCAACCTGTGAACATAACGTAAAGATAAATATCGTCTTCGATAAGATGCAGAACTAGTGGTAATCCAATTAGATTAGATGGACTACAACCAGCTAAAGAAATTAAAGATGTATAGTTTAAGGTAAGCGCATCTCCCAGAGATCCAACTGCCCATTCAGTACCAGTTACAGTAGCGGCACAACCTGCACCGATAGATGCATCATCAACAGCAATATTGAATAAAAATTGATTATCCGCACGAGTTAAGATGACATTATCAGTTAAAAAGTCTTGATTTTGAGATAAGGTCCAATCAGCAAATCCCGCCTTTTGAAATTCCGTTACTGAACCATCCCAAATAGTTTGACCCAAAGTTATCATAGATACCAATAGAGCAAGTGGTGAAAGTAATTTTTTGAACATAATATTACATTAAAGTTTTTGTCAATATATAACTTTTGAAGCTATTTAGTCTCAAAATTAAATAAATTATTTCAGAAAATTTGGATTCTGCGTCAATAGTCGAAAGACTTTCGGATATGATATTTGAATACCAAGTACAGCAAAAAGCATAAAATCATCGCCATTTTGTTCATCTTCATCTAAATCAATTTCTTTCAAGTGATTGATCAAACTAAATGAATTCAAGTAACGTTTTAAACTTCTCGGATTATAACCAATGGTGTGCTTTACTGCTTTTGCGTACAATTCTTTTTCTTTTTCGGTAATCTCTATCCCTAGAGTTATTAATTTTTCAACTAAGAAATTTTCAATATCATAAGTCCCTGTGGGCATAGAAAAAGGCATTTGAATGATCATGTCAAAAAAGGATCTGAATTCACGTTCATTTTCTTCCGTTTTGGGTCCAAATTTGCTCTCTAAACCTTTGACAACTACATCATAATCGATGGCCAAAATGAACACACAATTAGAGATGTCAAATATATTTTTTAAAGCTTCTAATACCTCAACAGCATCACCAGGCGGAATTCGATCAAGATCATCCACGAAAAAAACCACCTTTTCAATATCTTTCGAATCTCTAATCAGATCATTGATCAAATCAGAAATCAGCGCTTTAATTTCGGCGATTTCTGCACTATTTTTATGTTCGCTTTTCAAACCATCAGCGGCCTCTTTAAAATTGGCGCCAGTGTAATTTGCAACAACTTGGTTAGCTATGCCTCCCAAAAATTTAGCTGCTGTTTTAAATTTAGCTTGACTTTCGTCTTTTATGGTCCAAGTGCCTTGTCTCTCACAAGACTCTTTAAGTTTTTCTAACATCCCGCGCAGTACCCCAGGAGTGGTTTCATTAGCGCCTCGAAACATACTATATTCCCAAGTATTGACCCATGAACATGCAATGTTCTTTGTTTCAAAATCTTCGAGAAGCAATGACATCAGTGAGGTTTTCCCAGTTCCCCATTCTCCTTGAAGTCCGACAGTAATTGGGGTGTCGCTTCGAGAAATAAAATTGGATAGCGCCATGCTGTATTTTTCAACTTTTAATAGAGCGTCCGCCTTTAAGGAAATAGGTTTGTCTGTGATTGAGCTCGTTTAGTTTAATATGTTAAAAAAATTAAAAAGAAGTAAATTATATTTTAACTAAACTAAGTCAAATAATTAATTATCTTAACCCACAACTAGTCCATAATAGATTTAGAAGCACTTTGGTATTCATTAAAGAAAATGGATCATAATATTGAGACAATTAAACTTGACGTTACTAAAGTAAATTATCAATAAAGATGACGTTTTTATTTTTATAGAAATCATTCCAGCCTTATTATTTATTAAAGATTTTGAAAAAATAGACGTGATT
>Ga0115570_10001971_pt1 | contig 16062 bp, 14 predicted proteins | sample COGITO_mtgs_1205_3_FD_87294 | JGI IMG/M metagenome (GOLD analysis project Ga0115570, IMG submission 87294) | Pelagic marine microbial communities from North Sea - COGITO_mtgs_120524 | ecosystem: Environmental > Aquatic > Marine > Epipelagic | place: Germany:Helgoland, sampling site Kabeltonne... | reverse complement strand
GTTCGAGTCTCGTCCGGACCGCCAACAAAAAAGCCTTCTCATGCAAGTGAGAGGGCTTTTTTATTTCATAGAACCCATGCTCAATGAGTAGCCTTAAAAAGCGCTTGAGCTTTTTGATGATTCATCTAATTCACTTATTATCAGATTACTTAATAAGAAAGTATATCATTGATTTCTAACCAAACTAACCCTATGAAATCAATTCACTATTTTTTGATCGCTGGAATCTTATTGAGTTCTTGCGTAAACTATGACACTGCAGAAGGCACACCTGAATGTGTTTCTAAAAAGCTTAAAACTTTTGCTTCATGTGGTGATGGAGAAAAGTCTGTCTACGAATATGAATACCAAGATGAGCTGGTCTATCTATTTGACCATAGTGGTACAACGGAAAATTGCCCAACAGGATATCCCGTTTTTGATGCTACATGTGATAAAATTGGAACTCTTTGGAATGACGAATTAGAAGGGGAAGTCAATGGAGATTTGTGGAACACCGCAGTATTGATTCGCAAGGTATTTCCCGCTGATGATTAAGGTCCAATTCTTTAATCAGCCTGAGATTTTGGCTTAGCCGCCACCCTCGAGCGCGCTTGAGCGCATTCGCATTTTATGACAAAGGTCCATATCAATTCTCCTTCAAATCATACAAAGAAGGTGAAGAGTAGTAAGCCTTGAAAGTGATTGCTTAGAGTAAAGGTTTTTAGTTATTTTCACGAACATTTGCAGATTATTAGCTACGTGAAAAAACTCTTCTTTTTGGGTCTTTCGTTATTATTAGCGCTAGGAGCGAGATCTCAATGCTTGGTGAATATTAATAAGCCTGATACTGCGTCACAAATCTGCGGAACAACGGATTCCCTAGATGTTGGTAACGCTTCTGTAACTCCGATCAATAATACGTTTAACAATGGCTCGGTTGGCTTCGGCTGGTCGGTCACAAGTGCTGCTCAATTCAACAACCCTTGTGGTGTTGCTCCAACTACTTACCTATGGATGGGACCCACTAGCACTGCTCCTAGAACACTGGCTACTATACCAATAAACGTCAGCTGTGGAGGGCAAGTTTGTTTTGAATTAAAATTTGCTCAGCAATCTAATCCCTCACCATGCGAAGGCCCAGATTTGGCAAATGAAGGAGTTGACCTGCAGTATAGAATTTTTAGTGGGGCTTGGACAAATATCTTTTATTTCCAACCAAACCAAAATGGCAATAATAATGCGGCTTGTTTCAATTGTGGAGATTATACAGCTTGGGCGACTTATTGTTTTACTATACCCGTAGCTGCGCAAACCGCCACCACAGAATTTAGATGGATACAAACCAATTCATCTCAGAATCTATTCGACCACTGGGGATTAGACTCCGCTGTAATTACTAATAACTGTGCTGAAGTATCTCACCTTTGGAATACAGGCGACACGACAACCAGTATAGAAATACTTTCATTGGAAGATTCCACCTATTGGTGCAGAAGAATAGTAAATCAACTTGACACCTGCTTTGACACCGTGAGAGTGATCAGCGAACGACCTGATCCGCATTTGAGTATTGTTCCAAATATTCCTATATGTGAGGGAACTGAAGTTGAATTAAGAGTTGATTCTGTGTCTTGGATTGACTCTACAGTTACCTACAATAAACTCTGGACTCCTTCATCAATGGTGGTTTCTCCCAATTTTGACACAACCTTATCTCACCCAATAACGCAAGACACTGCATTTACGTTAACCGTCACCCACCCTCAATATTCACAATGCTCTGGATATGATACTTTAAGTGTCGAAATTGATAACAACCTGGCATTTGATTCTATTACTATTCTCGATGAATATTGCAACAATTCTGATGGGCTAATACAAGTGATGATGACCGGTGGAACTGGACAATATTGGTACGACATAAACAACACTTACAATACGTCTGATAGTAGACAAAATTTGCTTGCCATTACCTATCCTATCCATGTCTTAGACACCTTGACTGGATGTGAATTAGACACTTCTGTAAACGTTCCTTTCAACATAGGCATTCAATTGGATGATCTGTGGTTCGGAAGCCCCGATTGTCCTGGCGGAGATACTTCTGCCAAGGTTTGGTCTGTCAATAACTATAGTGCTATAACTTACCATTGGTATAAAAATGGAACTCAGTTTAGAAATAATACAACCGTCTTAAATACCGACTCAATCAATGGGTTAACAAAAGGAAATTACACCGTAATCATAAGCGATCAAAAATGTGAGGACACTGTTGAATTTGTTATAATTGAACCCGACACTTTGATGCTGAGTTTAACAGGCAGTGACACCCTTTGTAATGTCCGAGAACTAGAGCTTATACCTATTTTAAGTGGCGGCACACCGCCTTACACTACTGATTGGTTTAGTACAATTTCTCCTACATATTTTGTGAGAGGAAACCAAGATACTACCGTATTTGTATACTTTGAAGATAGCAGAGGTTGTATTTCAGAGACGTTCTCTTACGACCTTTATTTACCCCCATCCATCGAGACTAACCTCAGAGACACTGCAATCTGCAAAGGCTCCATTGTATTTCTTGATCCTGATACTAAGTTCGGTACGGGTAAGTATGCGTTTACTTGGAATACAGGATGGACCAGTGAAACACTACCGACAAATACGCTCTCAAACAAAACCTATTTTCTGACGGTAGAAGATGGTTGTCTATATCCTCACCTCGACACAGCAGCGATCAGAATATTTCAACAACCCGATCCCAAATTGAGATGGGATCCCGTGTGTTTACCTCAAGAAATGACTGTGTCGACCGATGTGGGGTACAAGAATTATTATTGGTTTCTAAATGGTGATTCTATATTTAGTTCGAATGATCATAAAATCTCCTTAAACCTTGACGGAGTGACACCTATTCATTGGCGTTTTCAAACGGAAGATGATTGCTATGTTTACGGTGAGGACACTTTAGTGGCTTACGCACAGCCATCTGCAGACTTCGATTGGGATTATAATTTATACGATCCTTTGTACAATAACGAAGTGGTATTTTATAATTACTCCACTGATTATTCAGAATTAGTCTGTTCTTTCACTGGTGATAAACAATATGGTGAAGTGGCCACTCACATATATCCTGAAGCAGGTTTTTATTCAATCAAGCTAGAGGCCACTAATGGATTTTGTAAAGATGATACTGTCCGTAATATTGAGATAATACCTGTCGGAAACATTTATGTCCCGAATGCATTCACACCAAACAATGATGGTGTGAATGATGTATTTAAACCTTCAATAATCAACATTGAAGAAGACAGTTATCAATTTTCAGTTTTCAACCGTTGGGGTAATCTTATCTTCGAAACCACAGACACAAATCAAGGGTGGAGTGGCAATTTCAAGGGGACTGCATCCCAAGAAGGTATTTACGTTTACGTGATTAGGGCAAAAACCAAAGATGGTAGGTTGTTAGATTTAACAGGAGAAATTACCTTAACTCGCTACTAGATAGTAGATACCTAAAGGCAGAGCTTATTATCTAACTAAAGCTTAGCTCCCACAGCCAACACAGTCGATCTCCGAGCTAGTTGGCTTCACACCATTTAATTTCATTTCCAGGTTATGGATCTTATCTCTGGCTTCCATGTCTTGGAAAAGGTCTCCGGTTAATGTTGCTTTAAGTCCATCAATTTTAGTTTGCAATTCTTGGTTCATAATCTTCATTTTATCTATCTTATGAAACTAAGGAAACTGTCTTGCTCGACTAGAAAACTTATCCCTACTTATTAGGAATCCATTGTGAATAAGAGAAGTGTTTTGTGCTAAAACCCTTTAAATCAGGTTAAAACGGAACACTAACCTCGAGGGTTATGACTTCTTTTGTTATTGGATGTAAAAACTGCAACTGCTCTGCATGCAGATGTAAACGGTCTGAAATAGTACCGTATAAATCATCGCCTACAATAGGTGTATTTAATCCCAAATGATGCGCAGCATGCACACGCAGTTGATGCGATCTTCCGGTAATTGGATAAAAATAAACTCTTGATTTTCCATCCTTCACTTCGATCAATTCCCATTTTGTTTTAGCAGACTTTCCGTGATCATAACACACCAACTGCCTTGGTCGATCATCCAAGTCTACGCGCAATGGCAAATCAATTTCACCGCTGGTTTCGGTCAATTCTCCATCTAGTAAAGCTATATAACGCTTCTTGACACTACGTTTTAAAAATTGTCGCTGAAGGCTTTTATGCATCTCCTTGGTCTTGGCTAAAAGCAAGATCCCTGAGGTGCTCATATCTAAGCGATGGACAATCAAAGGTCCGGTTGATTCAGGATAGAGCAGTTTGATGCGGCTATATACTGAATCGATTATTGTTTTTCCTGGAACCGACAAAAACTCCGCGGGTTTATTCACCGCTAATAAATAATCATCTTCATGAATGATTTCGAGTGTCTTTCCTTCTGCAGGGTTGGTGAGCATGGGATTTGGATCAACATCCAATCCTTTCAACATGTGTCCTAAAATAGGTTCGCACTTCCCTCGGCATGCAGGATAAAATTGCTGGTGCTTTCTTACTTCTGACTTTGGCGAAGCTCCCCACCAAAACTCAGCCATTGCGATGGGTTTTAAATCATGCTGATAGGCATAATGCAACAATTTAGGAGCCGCACACTCCCCTGCTCCAGCGGGAGGTGTTTTCTGCTCTGTATCTTCAAAAATGGAAAGTAAACTCCGCCACTCTTTATTACTGTTCAAGAATTTATACTGATCAAACAATCGCCTTTGCAAAGCTCCTGAGCGTTCTTTGCGTTCCTCTTTCAACGACTGAACCTCATTCGCAAATGCATCATATTCTGCTTGTGCCTTTTGCACTGTCGCGCGCCAATGTTTGGCTAATCGTTTATATTGATATTGATCGTCCAAACTCAACTTTACCAACTCTGCCTCTAGCATTTGATATTGCTCAGTTGTCAATTCAAGTCTAGCATCCTCTCGCTTCTTCTTTCGAATCTTCTTTCCTTGCTTGATCACCAATCTCTGCTCCGATAATTCTTGATCAGACTGGAGCGTTAACTCATTCAAAATGAACGAAGTCTTGGATAAACCTGGGTTTTGTTCTAGCTTCACCAAAGCAGCAGTCATTACATTCAGCTTATCTTCCTCTTTCCTGTAAAAGCCATCCTTATGCAACAAATCAAATACAGGTGGCACGAAAAAAGGATGATGGTTTTTACCCGCCAATTTCCCGGAAAAGGCCGCTAAAAAACCCAATTTATTCTCAGCGTTTTGCACCACCAACACGCCAAACATTTTTCCAATGATCATTCCTTCTTGATCAGGATTCAGTCCAAAATTGTGATCCCATTTATGTGTTGAGATGTGCAGCTGAAGCTGCTTCACCGCTTCAATACTTAGCGGATGCGGTTCATAATAAAATGGAAAGGTGAAACGCTCTGGTAATGAAACGTCATCCACTTTTCGATCAAATGATATAAAGCAAGAAGGCTTAGTTGGCATGAGAATGCAAAGGAATAAAAGAAGCGGATGGTCTGCAGACTTATTCTTTGGTCAACAACCTATTTAACAACATTACCGTCAACAACCCGAACAAGCCAGCTCCTGCGATAATCATAAACACATATTGATGCCCTTGAGCGCCAGGATACGTATCTAGTAAATACCCCATAACTGGACTGATAAATACATCAGGCGTATAGCCCAATACTGAAATCACACCCACCGCAGTTCCAGTTGAAGCTACTGGGATATTTAAATCATCAATTACAGCAAAATATACTCCACGCAAACCGTAAATACCTACTACAGTGAAAACCATAGTAGCGAAAACCCAAAAAACAATCGTTTCGAGAAAACCGGCAGCAATCATTGCTCCTCCAATTATCATTATCAAAAAACAAGCAGCGATAACCTTTAATGAGCTAAATCGATCAGCGGCAAAGCCCGCTAAAACCGCAAATAATGGCCTTAACCATAATGCGGCAGTGCCTATTGATGCTGATTCAACTTCGCTGAAACCTAGCACTTCATTGGCATACAACGAAAAATCATCCGTCATTTTATATCCGACATAAGCAAACACAATCAATAAACCTTGCAGCCAAACCAAAGGATTCTTCAAAACAAGCGACACTTGATTTGATGCCATAGAGTGATCCAAGGTTTGAACCTTGCCTTCATTGCTTGGCATGAAGAATGCAACTGCTAATCCGATCAAAAAAATGAGTGCTGAAGACGCTAATATCACGGTACGCATTGAACCATTATTAGAAGATGAAAAGCTCGAAAGAAGACCTAATGCTAGCAGTCCGATAAGTGCAGCAGTGAGTCCACGTCCACCTTCTAAAAGCCCAAAAGCACGTCCTTGAAATCCCATACCACCCCACAATCGTGTAGCCTTAATCATAGCCGCCCAAAGAAGAAAAATAGTGGTGAAACCCCAATAACCATAAAGAACCAAGAAACTAGTCGCGGTCATTTCAAACAAAAATGCGCTTCCTCCAAAAGCTGTCAAACACAAGGCTGAAGCAATAAGTATCCGCGGTGAAAAACGATCAGCTAAAGGACCGCCAAAGAAGTAAGAAACAATCGCAACAATCCCGTAAACTGAAAAGGCAGATCCAAGCTCAAGGTTTGTAAGGTTAAATTCAGAAAGAATTGATGGTCTGAATATTCTTGGAAGTACAAAGGGCAAAAAGAATATTGCCTCACCAGAAACAATCAACAAGAATAGCACTAGCGGATTTCTTTGAGCTTTAGGCATGCCGCAAATATGTACAACTTGAAAAACAACGATCATTGTAGGAATGAAAAACCTCATATTATTCATTCTTTTTATCGCCTAATTCACTGCAAATGGACAACAAGTTGTGCTTCACACAGCTTATTCATTACTCTATTCTGAAGAACACGAACAGGCCATGTGGGTAGCTTACACGCTCACTAAAGAGGAGACGATAGCTCAATTTTCACGTTCAGATAATTTCAGGCCTGATCCTATGATTGAGAGCAAATCTGCAGATGATCTAGACTACAAAGGATCTGGATTTGATCGAGGTCATCTTGCTCCAGCCGCTGACATGGCTTGGTCTGCTGACGTCATGAGTGAGTCATTTTTTTACAGTAATATGAGCCCTCAAAATCCATCTTTTAATCGTGGGATTTGGAAAAAATTGGAAGAGCAAATCCGCTCATGGGCAGTAGTTTATGACTCTATACAAATTGTCACAGGTCCTGTTCTCACTGCTGATTTATCTCAAATCGGACCGAATAAAGTCTCTATCCCAAAATACTATTACAAAGCAATTCTTGACAACCGTGAAGGGCGCCAGCAAGCGATTGGATTTGTAATGGCGAATGAGAAAATCATATGGCCTATTCGCAATTATGCGGTCAGTATTGACAGTGTAGAAAAAATCACCGGAATAGACTTCTTTGAGGGTCTAGAAGGTGAATTAGAACAGAAGTTAGAATCAGAGATTTGCACCGATTGCTGGGATTGGTCCATTACGAAAATCTCGAACCCTAACCCATCTCACTCTAATTCAACTCAATGCCAAGGCAAAACACAAAACGGAGAGAGATGCTTGATTAGAACTAAAAATGAAAGTGGGTTTTGTCATGTTCACCAAAACGAAGTACCTGCAAAAGAACAAGTATCGAAACGGTCAACTACTGTGAGATGCATTGGAAGCACCAAAGCAGGCAATCAATGCAAGCACATGACTTACAGCCCGAATAGTAGGTGTTTTCAGCACGGTGGGGATTGATCTATTCCGCGATAATAGTCATACCAATGAGTTCATCTCGAGTGCTGGCAACTACGACATAGATTCCTTGCGCCACTCTATCGTCAGCTAAGATCACTAGTTTGCCATCAACCAATTTTAGACGTTCACTGATGTAAACCTCCTCGCCTTGATAGTTTCTTAGAACTAGAAGCAACTTCTGATCATGATAGTCAGAAAGGTTTATAACTTTAGTATTCGGGTCATTGGGATCGATTGGAACAATCATGGTTCCCTTTTGCACTCTGTCCAAGCCATAGAATACTGGAGCTACTCCAGAAAAAGCGCTGTCTTTATCTCCAATGATTTGCTTGATTCTATAATAAGACCAACCTAAATATGGATCATAATCAACTTCGAAGTATTCCATCGCCTTTGGCTCATCAACTCCTCCATCAATTAGCTTAAACGTCTCAAAGGTCTTAGCATCTTGACTGCGCTGAATTTCATACGTAAAAATTTAATTTCTCGAAAGCGTTGACCAAGTAATCTTAATATGATCTTCATGACCGTAAACTGTGAAGTCCGTCAGTTTTGAATTTTGGGTATTCCAATCACCAGGGTTTGGTTGGCTGAAAAACAATTCAATAAAAAATAACAGAATGAGACTTAAGGTTTTCATAAAAAATTCAGCGGTCAATGCGACTGCTTATGCATTTTAAAGGTTGCAATATAATGACAATTGGCCTATACGTGAAAATCATGCCAAAGGGTTTCCTCGTGTTCTAAAATACTCAACCAAGGAATAAAGTGAAACAGCAGTCCATGCTCCTTCCAGAATAATAAATGGCCAGTAATTCAAGAAATAAGATGCAAATCCAGCCACCACTGCACCTACTAGGTTTAGTAAAATATACGCCAATCCTTTTGAGTCGATAACATTTAGTGCCACCAAAAAATAAGCAAGCAACAAAACAAAGACGCCAACTGTTCCTATCCAATCAGTTAAATTCATAAGCGCAAAGTAAACCTAGTTTAGCAATAGCGAAAGCATAAGATTCAGAATGAAAGAGGCATTGTTCCACTTACAAAAGGACAAACATCTTAGTGAGATCATTGATCTAGTATCACTTCGTGTTCCAGAGCAGCACCCCGATGTGTATTTCACCTTGCTTCGCTCGATTGTTGAGCAGCAGCTAAGTCTAAAAGCTGCTGCAACTATTTGGAAACGCTTTCTTGATTTGTTTGATGACTACCCTCACCCCCATATTATTCTCAGTAAAGACAATGATTACATTAAAAATTGTGGACTTTCCTATCAAAAGGTCAATTACATTAAAAACATTGCCCAATTTGCAATAGATGATGACTTAAGCGATGATTACATCAATAGCCTGAGCGATGAAGAAGCCCTGAAATATCTCACACAAATAAAAGGCGTTGGAAAGTGGACGACAGAAATGATATTGATGTTCTCGATGGGAAGAAAAGACGTGTTTCCAGTTGACGACTTGGTCATTCGAAAAGCCATGATCAGTTTGTATGATCTTAAGAGCGAAAAACGCGCTCAAATAAATGAAATGGAGAAGATAGCAACAAACTGGAGCCCTTTTAGAAGTTATGCGTGCTTCATTTTATGGGATTGGAAAGATGGGAAGTAGGCCTAAGTGCTAAGAACACTTAACACCAGGTCTTCTTTGTCAAGAAAAAGCCTAATTTACGCTTAACAAACAAAAAAGAACATGCATAGAAGTTTAGAAGATTTTGAACAAAAGCTTAAAGAGTTTTTTGATCGCCACGACCCAGATAAAAAGTCTATATCACATGCTATTGCTAAGCATTTTTTGAATCATCAGGACGAAGTATTTGAGCACCTTTCTGATTTGTATCATGAGAAAGAAGGAATTCACGTTACAGAAGACTCAATTTTCAACACATCGTTTGGCCCTAGCTCAGGAGCAACCCCTTACTAGCGTTCAAGTATGAAGGCGACCAACATCGTCATTGGAGCGATTTTCCTAGTTTTTGCCTTTTTAATCACCTGATATTTGGTGCTTTTCATTCTTTGAAAACTCCATACATTGCAAGCTCTCTATGGAAACAAACGAGCTATTAGAAACTGCCGCGCGTTTTGTAAATAATACCAACGCAAACATCTTTTTGACAGGAAAAGCAGGAACAGGTAAAACAACCTTTCTGCACGAGCTTGCGAAAAAAACACACAAAAGATTCGTTATTGTCGCCCCCACTGGAATTGCTGCATTAAACGCAAAAGGTGTTACTATTCATTCGCAATTTCTACTTCCGTTGGGCACCTTCTTACCTGTTCGAGATCCATCTGGAGAGCACTCTGATGGCGCTAGAGTTTTCACGCAATACACGTTAGCAAGAAAGCATCCTTTGAATGCAGCAAGAAAACAAGTTCTACGTGATATCGATTTGCTGATCATCGATGAAGTGAGCATGCTTCGGGCAGACGTGTTAGACGCCATTGACTATCGATTAAAATCTGCCAAGCGCAATTACAATGAAGCATTTGGTGGTGTGCAAGTCTTGATGATAGGCGACTTGTATCAACTGCCTCCTGTGGTGAAAGACCACGAGTGGTCGATACTTAGAAACCATTATCAAAGCTCCTTTTTCTTTGATGCGCTCGCTTTGAAAGAAAGTGGATTTGTCTACATCGAATTGGAGAAAATATTCCGCCAACAAGATGATGTATTCATCCGTATCCTGAATAATTTGCGGAACAACATTGCAACCCAAGACGACATTGCTGAGCTCAATAAGCACTATCAAGAAAACGTAAATAACAATCCTATTCCCGAAGTAGTGACCCTCACTACGCATAACTACAGGGCTGATGATATTAACAGATCAGCTCTTAATGCAATTGATAAAAAGGCCTTCACCTACAGCGCTGAAATAGAAGGCGATTTTCCTGAATCAATGTATCCAGTGGAAACAGAACTTCAACTCAAAGTTGGAGCTCAAGTGATGTTCATTAAAAACGACAGTTCAGAAGGTAAATATTTTAACGGGAAACTGGCTACCATTAAAGATTTAAATGGACTGAGTATTACGGTAGAACTTCATGGAGAAAAGGAAGATTTTGTTCTTCGTCAAGAAAAATGGGAAAATAAAAAGTATACAGTCGACTCAAAATCAAAAGAGCTCGAAGAAGAAATAGTAGGATCATTCATGCAGTTCCCGATCAAGCTCGCTTGGGCTATTACGGTTCATAAAAGCCAAGGACTCACCTTCGATAAAGCCGTTATTGATGTCGGAAAAGCGTTTGCTCCTGGTCAAGTTTATGTCGCCTTATCTCGCCTCAGAAGTTTAGATGGATTGATACTAGGAACACGCATTAACCCACGAGTGATATCCAGCGATGCTCAGGTCATTGACTTTAGTAAACGTAAAGACACTCAAACTGACTTAGGCGAGCTACTCAGTAAAGGCCAACGGCATTATCTCTATCATTTAGTAGAGTCGGCATTTGACTTTTCAGCAATCGTTTCTCAATTGGCGCAACGAAACTCAGACAAACTTTCTAAGACAGAATTTGAAGATGAAAGCATGCGCTCAGCTCTTCAGAACATCGAATCTAGGTTTACTAAAGAAAAAGAAAATACCGAAAGATTTAGGCGACAACTCTTTGGGTTAATACAGCAAGCTGAGCCGCCTCAATTAATTGAGCGCATAGAAAAAGGAAGCGCCTACTACACCAAACTTTTTGAAAGTAGCCTCACTGAACTTTTTACGCATATTGCAGAGGTAAAACAGTTTACTAAGACCAAAACATACCTCAATTTTCTCCTCGAAATTGATCAGTTACTGATGAAGCACTTTATGGAGATAAATACAGTATCCTACATCACAAAATGCGTGCTCGATGGAACTGAAATTGATAAAACATCTGATGCTCATGCAACAGTGAAAACCTTCAGACAAAAATTACTTGCCGACTCTGAAGCTTTTGCCGAAGACAAGGCGTCATCTAGCAAGCTAAAAACTGGTAAAAAGAGAAAGGGCACGGGAAAAAAAGTGAAAGGCGAAACCTATAAAGTGAGCTTAGAATTGTTCAAAGAAGAATGGACCATTGAGCAAATAGCAGAGAAACGAGGCATGAGTGAATCCACCATCGAAGGTCACGCTGCCAAACTAATCGGTGATGGTGATTTGGAAGTAAGCCATTTTATGCCCGAAGACATTACAAAAGAAATATCAAAGGCAATTGCTACTTCTGATGGAAAAGGGATCGGTTCAGTAGTAGCTTCTTTAAATGGTAAATTCACCTTTGGACAAGTTCGAATGGTACTGGCTGTAATGCAGAGAACCACAAAAAATAAATAATAGAAATCAGCCGATACTGAAAAAGTCTTTGAGGCCACTCAAAATACTCTGAGACGATAAGAATGAAAAATAAAACGATCAAGAAAGCGACAATAGAAACGCGAATTGCAACCTTTCGCTTGTGCACTTGGTCAAATTGCTTTGTAGCTTCTAAATAAACTGGCACTGAACCTAACGGATCAATAATCGCAATCAAGAATAGTATGGTGGTGAAAATCTCCGTCACAATCAAAATGTACATCCAAGGTATAAGTCAGCGACTTCACCCCAGAAATGTTTATCGATTCTGAATATTTAATTCATCTCTCTCTCAAATCCATTGAAAGGTGTTTACGAGGGTTTTATCTAAAAACACATCAATTACAAAATAAAACACCAAAGAATAGGGTTAATTCAAAATAATAACCTAAGTAAATATGATTTATCGATTCATTATTCTTTGCGCCATACTAATCTTTTCATTTTCAATTCCAGCGCGTGCCGAAGTACAAGCCATTGAGCATCTGTTAATCTCAGGAAAGCTCAATCTTGATATATCGAGCCTAGGAAGTCACCGTGAAAACTGTATAAGAGTTATCGCAACAAATCTTAGTAATGAAGCACTATTTACTAGGATAGAACCCGGAAGAATTCTAGTATCAAATGACATTAATGTTCAGGACATCATTGTTACCCAAGAAATGATAATAGCTCTTGCTCCAAAGGATGAGGTTACAAAACAAGCCTTTGGGTTTTGTTGCCAAAACCAAAACTCTGGCCCGAGCGAAGGCACCAATTTCAAATTAGGTAAGATGAGCTCATATGGTTTACTCGACATTGCAAAATACCTCAATAAACACAGAGAGTTAAATGGTGATGTTCAGCAGCACGCCATTTGGGTGATGTCAGATTGCTCGCCAATAAGTTCAATATCACAATATGATGAGGAAAGTCAAGAATTGGTAAGAATGATCTCTGATAATCTTGGAGTAAAAGCTCCATGGTACATCACCGAACATCGATTAAGCGCAGATCAACTATTCTCTAAAAAAGTAGATCGAATCAGGGGCAAAATGGATTTTAAAGTAAGTGAATACGACAAAATCAAAGTGATCGTAATGGATCAAAACAATCGTGTTATAAAAATCATTCTATCTCCAACTGTATATGGACCTGGAAATTATCAATTACCATTAGACTTATTCGTGAACTTTTGGGAATCAGGAGACTACAATGTTGTCTTTCAAGGAGAAAAAGGAGATGTAATTGGTAGTTATGATTTCACCATTTAACATTCATAGTCTTGATAAAATTAGCACCTTACGGCTTGTTTAGATTGACTTTAGAAAACAGTGAAATTGACAATTATACTCCACAAAGATTTCCTCAGACTGATCATCGTAGTCTTCACATTCACTCTTTCTCTTCAGACGTTCGCGCAGAACACATCTCACCGAAAAGGAACGATTTCAGCCTATTGGGGGTACAATAGAGGTTGGTTTTCTAATTCAAACATTCGCTTTTGGGGAAGCAACTATGATTTTACACTTGACAAAGTTTCCGCCAAAGACCGACAATCAAAGTTTGATTTAAACACCTATTTCGGCATTTCCAATATCACTATTCCGCAATACGACATAAGACTTGGCTATGCCTTAACTGATCATTGGGATATAACAATGGGCACTGATTATATGAAATACGTTGTCGTAGAAAATCAAACTGCGGTTATTTCCGGGGAAATCGCGGAGAGTAATTCGAGGTTTGATGGCACATATGATAATGACAAGATTCTATTAAGCCCTGATTTTTTACACTTCGAGCATACGGATGGTTTGAACTATTGGAATATTGAGGCAAGGAGATTTGACGAAATTCTTTCTTACAAAAAGGTGTCTTTTAACCTAACAGAAGGAGGCGGAGTCGGTGTTTTAATACCGAGAACAAACACCACTTTATTGAAGAATGACCGTTATGATGAGTTTCATTTGGCAGGATATGGCTTAAGCGCAGTAGTAGCTGCAAACATTACGTTCTTCAAACATTTCTTCATTCAAACCGAGTTAAAAGGAGGCTTCCTCCACATGCCGGATATACGGACTACTATGTTTCCTGAAGATAGAGCTAGTCAGCACTTCTTTTTCACCCAATGGAATGTTGTTGGTGGAGTACAGTTTGATTTGACTCCGAATAGATCAATTTAGACTATCTAAATAGTCTACCGTGAAGTAGGCAGGATCAAGTTTCACGTTAAAACGATAGTCTGTGTAATCGAAGCTCTCGTACAAGCCCTTTTCATCATAGTTAGCGATGCGCATTGGCATTCCATGATCAGCATCAATAAATAACTCTACTATTCTACCATAATGAGAGGGAACCTGAAAAGTTTTACCCCCACAATCTTCATCATATGTGTGAATATGATCGTTTTTCTCAATGATTAAGTAAGCTGAAACGCTCAATTTTGACGCTATACTCAAAACTGTTTCTCCCTTTTGAGCATTATACTCTTTCCAATGGAACTCATCGGTTTCAGCTCTAATCAAAATTTCTTCATTTCCTTCTCGAACAACTTTCGAACACTGAAAACTCTCAGGCATTCGCTTATACTCTCTCCTTATTATCCCGAATATAAATTCACAGCCAGCATCAGAAATGGTGTAATGATTTAAGCCTCGAAAAATCTTACCCTGAATATCAAGCATCAAATTGGTAAAAGGAAAGCCATTCGAAATGTACATCGCTTCTTTTTCAGATACTTCAGGATCGTAAAGAATGTAATGACCTTTCTCAGCCATTCTTCCCGCCACTTTATAGGGGTGTCTTGAAATCGTGAAATCAAACTCCGCCCGATCATCTTGATCTATATGACGCTCAAACTTCTTGGAATGGTATTGCATATTTTCAATAACCTCCCATTTGGAATATACATACTCAAAAGTCTTTTCACAATCAACCAATTCCTGCGAAATACCAGAGAAACTTAAAAAAATAAAAGGAATAAGCAGCCTAACTTTCATAGAACGAATATAGCATTGGCGAGAATGCTGAAAGCAGAATACGTGATTCTAAATCAAGAATAATGTGAGCGTAATTCAATTATTAAATCGCACATTAGGTATCCTACTCAGATATCGGTTTGATACCCAATAACTCTAGTGCTTGATCATCATTCCAATTGCGCATACCCTTTGACTGGTGGATCAATTCTCCTTGAGAATTTATAACAAACGTAGTGGGTAATGCAGATGACGCTATTTGATCAGGCGGAGCATATTGATAATAATACACAGGTAAATCCCATTCCTTCCGAGCTAAATGTCCTTCCACTTTTTCGCGTGATTCATGGGTTAGAAATATATACTTCACTTTTCCATTAGTCTTCTTCATCAAGTCGATAATACTAGGCATTTCGGCATTACAAGGAGGACACCACGTAGCCCAATAATTCAGAAAAATCGTTTGACCTTCAAAATCATTTAAAGACCGAACCTCTCCATTCTTATCCTCAAAATTCCAAGCCAAAGTCTCGCTCGATAACACCTGAGACTCATTGGAATGAAAGTCACCAAAGAGGCCTGTTTTCAACATTAATCTCTGAAATAATATCCGCCCATCGCTGGTTAGCATCATGACTATAAAAACTAAAAACAGGATATCTGTAGTTTTTCCCAAAATAGACTTCGCCTTAAATTTCTCCCACTGGCGCTTCAAAATATTCATGCGGCAAATGTGCGATAATTACGATTGGACTTATGTGCATTATGTTACTTAGATCACATAAAAACCTAAAATGAATAGGTCTTTTCGTATGCTTGTAAGAATAAGTAAAAACCGCAAATTAAATATCAGAATGGGAGAATATTACAAATCAAACGACCAAAGAAAATTGGGAAAAATCGCTGACTACGATAAAGAACTTGCTGATAAATTTTTTGACTGGTATGGTGCTGTATTCGAGGAAGGCGCTTTAACTGCCCGAGAGAAGGCATT
>Ga0115570_10001970_pt1 | contig 16081 bp, 8 predicted proteins | sample COGITO_mtgs_1205_3_FD_87294 | JGI IMG/M metagenome (GOLD analysis project Ga0115570, IMG submission 87294) | Pelagic marine microbial communities from North Sea - COGITO_mtgs_120524 | ecosystem: Environmental > Aquatic > Marine > Epipelagic | place: Germany:Helgoland, sampling site Kabeltonne... | reverse complement strand
TTCAATGCTTTTTTTAAAGAGAAGCAAGCACAGTATATCTCTTTACAGGGGATAGATATTGCAAGTATTGTACGTAGAAGTGGTCTCATTTCCTTTCGCATAGCCCTCATTCTTACCGTACTCAGAATTATGGAAACAGGTGATTTATCTACTGAATTGGAATGCAAGGACCAAGACTTTAAAACTGCCCTAGATATAGCGGAAGTGCTCTTAAAGCACAGTGATAAAGTTTACTCTCAAATGCCTAAAAAAGAGAAGTTTCAAAAACACAAGAATATTCGTCAACAGTTTTTAGACGTTCTTCCCAAGACCTTTGACCGTAATCAGTATTTAGAAACAGCTGAGAAGTTGAGTATCCATGCAAAGACTGCGGAAGGCTATATTAAAAAGTTTGTAGAAGCCAATCTACTTGATCACCCCAAACACAACCACTATATTAATCTTAAAAAAGTAGAAGAAGTGGAAACCAAAACCTGAAAATAATTAGGAAATTAAGGATTCTGAGGATTCTAAGGATTTAGAGTAACTAGGGATAGTTTATCCTTGAATTACTTGATTTCCTTAGAATCCTTAATTTCCTCAAGTACTTTTTTCTTTACATTCCTTTGCTATCAACACATTACATCTCAGTGCCACCGAAATATCCAAGATCACAGGCACTTCTTCTGAGACAATAAACAAGTATTATGTAGGAGCAGATATTGAGGAGATTCCGAAGAAGATGAAGAGAAATTATTAAAAATGATAAGTTGATATCAATAAAATGTTCTGTTAGTCAATGCCTTATTTTATTTCTAAAAGCTAGCACAACTCTCTTTACTTAATTACCCTGATCATTATATTCAATCAGCATAATCTGACCAAAACACTATGTGCTCTGAATCATCTGTATCTAGATATTCCAATAATTCTTCTTTATTAGCTGAAGGGCCCTCAGAAAAATCACTTCCCTGCAAAGTATAGATTCCACAAAATTCATAAACAGCATTCCAGCCAGAATGAGCCATACCTTCTTGATCATATTCAACAGACGCAATTATTTCTCCAAAATCATCTATCGAATCAACTAATTTTGAATCTAAATGATCCAAAATTTCATCGACTACCAAAGGATGATTTTCACAAATATTAGTTCTCCAATCTAATGGATTCCAAGAGAAGCGAACATCATCTGCAGACAAATCGATATCTCGATCAAAATCATAAAGTGCTTCCTTTAACCATTTTAAAAATACCTTTTTATGCCGATGAGTGATGCTATTGTTTGCACATGTTTGAACCCAAAACTGACTCCCCATAATTTCCCTTTGAATTGCTTTATTATTACTAAAATTCTTGGAATATAATTTTACATTTGCTTTATCATATACTTAGGTTAATGATTCTTAACACATTAAATGACCTGATAAAGCACACGGTATTGTATCCATGTAGTCCAAATTAATACATCAGATTAAACTACTTTATTTCGAATAAAATCAAAACCAGCCTCTAAACAGGGTCTCAAACTCTGATCATTCACACCTATTTGCAAATAATTACCCGCCAATGACTGAAAATAATCCAAACCTCTGCCCATAACTATTCTCCATCCATTGGATGTTTCTATTTGTCGATCATGAATCGTGTCTGAAAAATCGAAAGTAAATTCAATATCATTTTCGAATAAACTATCAGATATTTGCTCAAATGAGCTTTTGTTTTCAGATTCTTGCTGATAATCATCTGATGCTGTTATTAAATGGATTTTGTTACAATCACCAATTTTAACGAGGAGTTCGGCCAGTTTTAAAAAATTTGAAATTTGATGATTCTGTCGAATATAAGGATCTTGGATAATAACTTCTTTTGCTCCAACCAAGTAATTCTTAAATACGTCCTCATAACTATATCCTACATCACCATAGTGAATTTTTAAATGCTTTTCAATTGGTCCCTGATTATCATTAAATTTATCAGAATTCCCCGTATTTTCAGCTTCTATTTTATTTTGACTTTCATTTTTTATCAAAAATTCCGCAGCAGTTGACTGCCCTTGCAAAACTTCTTTACTTTCTGGACAATAGACGATAACTTCTTTTCCCTCACTAGTAAAATAAGATAGATCTACACCGCTAAACTCATCATCATCTTTCATCTTATTCATTTGCTCCTTAACTCTTCTTCTACCCTCAATTGCGTATTCCAATATTTCCTCAAATTCTTCATCTGTTGGATTTGCATCTGGATGTATGATTTTCAATAAAGCCATAGCACTTTTTTGGATGGCTAAATCATCTCTCCCCTCTACTTTTAATCCGAGCTTCATTTTATTAGACAGAACATTACTGTATGAGCTATTGTTCTTGAGCATATAATGAAATGCTTCAGCGAAGTAATCTGTGATAAGTCCGTAATTGGACGCATACCAACGAGGATCCATCTTTGGAATTTCCCATCCAGGCAAGTAAAACCAAAATCGATCTTGAATTGCAAAATCAAATGCCCTTGGCAAGGTCAGAAATAAAGATTGTTCTGAAGATTCAACAACTTGAGTTACTGAATGATCGATATTACCTACAAACGCAAAACTAGCATTAGCAATAACTTCTCTTCCTCTACTGAAACGACCTTTTGCCATGTAATCTTTCATTATTTGAACAGTGTCAGTATCAGTAATTTTCAGATTACCAACTTCATCAAAACCAATAGTATCCCAATAACCTACTAAACCTACTTTTTTACGTGCGTTGTTATAAAGCAATGTGGATGTGCTCGCTTTTCCTCCGCTAATCAATGTACAATAAGGTGAAAATTCACTGTAAAAATGTGACTTGCCAGTACCTCTTGGGCCCAATTCAATAAAATTGTAATTCGCTTGAACCAGCGGCATTAAACGAGATAAAAAATGAAATTTTAGCCTTTTCCCCTCAGGAACTCTTCCTTTATATTCAACAGGAAGACGATCAATTATTTCAGGATTTATTCCAACACTTCTTAAAACTATATTAATCCATTCATCCGTTGTGAAATTTTTCCGACCTTCCAAAAAACGATTAAAATCAAACCGAGACAATTGTATGGGTTTTAAATCTTCAATATAAAAAGCATAATCATCTTCCTCATTATCATTATATCCAAGCGTAACTTCTGCCCAAACACCTCCTTCTAGTAGTTTTTCATTGTCCTGATAAAACTTAGAGTTAATTTGAATTCTATTGGATCCAAAATTTTCCATTTCGGCCCAATATGCTTTCTCACGCTCCTTGTATTTCACGTGAATTCTATCAATAAACTTATGCCTACCATTTTGCTCAACCATTGATTGCGCTTTATTTGACTCATCAGGTCTCACATAGTTTTTCTCAACTATTTCTAATACAGCTTTTTTGCCCTCAATTATTTCATCCGGGTCATCTGTAGCACAGTATTTTGCAAGGAGAAATTCCAAAACAAAAGAAGGAACATTAGCCGCTTTTTTAATATCATGGACTAAATCCTTTCTAACTACTTTACCTGGGTAGAACTTGTTTAATTTAATATCTAATGCATCCATAGTTTACATATAATCAGTTTTCAGTTGCAGCTCAGATAGAATTAAGCCAGACGATGGAGATTTTGCATAGACAATAAATCCTCCCTCAAAATTTTCGTTTATTATTATTGAGAATTTCGTTGATGATCCCTCAGCAATTTCTAGATAGCCTGTTGTTGAGTCCAAAAACTCTGATGGTGTTGGATGTCCAATGTGTTCCCCTTTGCTTATTATTTCAATCTGCACATCAATAATACCCCCAAATAGCGATGAGCCAAAAGCAGCTATTTCTAAAGAGGGTGTTCTTGTTGTAATTACACCACTATTTTTTCCTCGGTATGTTAAATTTATTTGAACCTGTTCTTCCTTTTGGGTTTTCTGTGGCCGATACGTTAAGCATGGGGTAATTATCTCTTGTAACGAGATTCCTTCGTGAAAAAATTGCTTCCCACTTTCGTAGGTAGCATAATTTTTTAAAAACAGAAATTGATCTACCTCTGAAATCACTCCAATGTCGTCCGCATTCAACTGTATATGGTCTGCATTGCTAGCTCCTATGCCTGCCAAACAACGTGATTTTTGTAACGACCATTCACCAACAGGTTTTTCACTTTTATTGCCCGCTTTGAACTCATTTAACAGAACAAATCCATGATCTGCTGCCAATACAAATTCTTCGTATCCTTCGTGTTTCAGTGTACTGGAGATCTTGAGTATTTTCGTTAATGCCTTCTCGATCAGAATTTGTGCATTGTCTGGAGAGTTTTCGCCGGCTTGATCCATTTCTATTGTTGTAACGAATAGCAAATCGGTTTTTTTGTATTTGTCAGAAAGCACATCTTTTTCCCACGTCCATGAAGCCTTATCTCCAAGAATGCTCAATGCATATTTCATGCGTGCATCACGTGATCCCGATTCTACATCAGCAAAAAAAGGTTCTAATTTTCCATTTTTTAGTTTTAATGACAAATTCGTAGATGCTTTGGGCATCAATGCTGCCATGGCAAATTTTGTAACCGCCGGGGTAAAAGCCAACGAAGGTACCAACTCAACATCAAATGATACTCGCTCCAATCTAGATTTTAATTGCTCTGCAAGTTCATACCTCAAGGCATCCACAAGAAAGTAGACCGTCTTTCTTCCAGAATTCACTAATGGTCCGACTCTCTTATCAAATAAATCAATATTACGCTGGATTGATAAAGAACTTAATCCCTCTTTTACCACATACTCCAGAAATATTTTTTGAACCGAATCAATAAACTCTAAATAAGCATCAAAAGCATATTTTTGTACTTCTTTGAGTTGGTAGGAAAGTAAAATAAGCTCAGCTACATCCTTATTCAACTCTCGGTGCAAGGTGTCTAGCTCGTACAATTCCTGTGTATACCATTTCACTATTGAATTGATATCTGTATACTTTTTAGACTTATCTCTAAGCTTCTCAGTCAAGCGTTTTATTGAAAGCGCTTTACGACCAATTAACCAAGATGACTTTCTCTCATGATCATAAGTTCCCCATATAGAGTTAATACACTGATTTAATGTCGTCTCGGCATCATTGATATTGTCCGTAATTAGCTGATCTTTGAACAGATTGAAAAACGCCGTATCCTCAAAGGCAAATGTGTTAATCAAGCCTAAATTAGTCTCGTTCTCAAATAGATTAGGAAGGGAAAGCTCTTGGCTGATGCGTTTGGCTTCTTCCACATATATTTCCTCTACATCCTTTCTTTTGCGCAATTGGCCACAAACTTCTTTAATTAACTGGATCGCATTAGACTGAGCTACTGGAACATCTTTTAACTGTCTTGGAAGGTCAATGGGTAAATCATGGACAAATTCACTGTATAAAACCAAATTCCATAATTCTCTTGAAACATCTTTAAATTTTTGTTTTCTAAGCGAAACTCCTAATATTTTATTACAGAAGGCGTTTAGGTCCTTGATCCAGATATTATCTGATTTTAAGAAATCTAACTGCGAATTTGAAGGCACCAACATAGCCATCAATATCTCGTTACTTGAACTCGCGTTCAAGCCACTTTTTAGTTTTGGATAGGTATTTCCTCCTTCAAGGGCATCAATAGAGTCAAAAGATGGAAATTGTTCTTCTTTGAAAAACGCTTCGATCTTTTCTTCTTTTTCTGGTAATGCTGCGATGCACAACTGTTTATAGTCATCTGCTGCTTCATCTGGAAATATTCGACCGCCTGAAGAGAATATAATAAAAGGATCAAAGGTTAAATCGTCCGCATCTTGTTTTGACTTAAATGGAACATACACAACAACTTTAGCCTCTTTATTCTTAGGCATTACATTTACCCAATATTCCAAAGCATTTTCTCGAGCAGTAATCACATTTTCTGACGCATCAAAAACTTGAATATTCTCATTTTTAAGACTATTTACAATTTCCTTATATAATAGATTTGAATCATAAACAACGAGTCCTGAAGCCGATTCTAGTTTTTTCTTAAAATGTTTTTGTATGTATTCTCTAATCATACTAACTTGATTTGTATATCTGCTTTAATCTCCTTTTCTATTTTTTCTACTTTTCCTTTAAGCTTTACCTCACAAATTTCTTCCAAGCCATGGGCAATGGCCATACTTAGATCTTTCATGCATTTATTACGCACACGATCTGGCCAAATGCTGTAAGCTAAATGCGCCCAATCGTATTCTCCTTTTTCCAGTTTTTTCCAGCAATCTTGGGTTGCTTTTTTCCATTTAGTATGTTGGAAGAGATTGTGTAAAGGAGCCGCTGTAATAAGTACCCCATCATCCTGGTTAGGTTTGTAAGGCAACTGAGCTACTCGCAATAATTCTTCTTTAAAATCCTCTAGTTCAACTAAGAATTCTTTTTGATCATTGAGTTCTTTCGCTGAACCCTTCATGTCTAAAACCTCTACTTCTTTAGCTATTTCCTTAATTTTAGGATCGACTAGCTCATTGACGATTTTAAACAATGATCCATCATTCAATTTTGGGTAATAAATCCAAACGTTAAACTTCCCTGAAGAGACTCCTAAATTCCAATAAATGGGAGAAACTCGTTTATTTCTAGAGTAATCTTTTAAATGAGCATCAAAGAATTTAGAATGTTTATCAAAAATATCTGACAAATTATTTACCTTAAAATGTTCTAACAACTCTTCTTCAATGGTTCCGAAAGTATCTGGCCAGAAGTATTTGATGACTTCTTTTAGTTTACCTACAATCGGATTGATATCTGAAACTGAAGCTACTTCTTCCAATACTTCGATTGGATAAGGCATCTCCCATATCTTCTTTATCTCATCATGATATTCAAGCAGAACTAGGTCTAAGGTAGATTCTTCAGGCCCACGAAGGAATGGGCTATGTTTTCTTGCCTTAAATATATCTTCATCACTCCATTCTCGATTCCAATATTTAAGGACTCTTATATCCCATCGATTAAAAACACAACCTGTCAACATAGAAAACAGACCATCAATAATGTGTTCCATTCCTTCTTCAAAAGCAATACCTTCATTTCTATTTCCTGATTTTGAAATCAAACTTTGAATCTCATTGATTCCCTCTGATGTAATTTCAAAATGATTATAGACCATCTCATTGAGTCGCTCTAAGTCTTTTAGGTATTTGTTTCGATTTTCCACAAGTTCATTTTGCCGGTATTTGACGTATTCCATTAATGAATTAAACATTGTAAAATCATTATTTCTGAATGCAAGGTTCTTATCATCCGTAGCGTATGGAACTTTTGTGGTAATGTATTGTCTCAAGGTAATTTCCTTTAGTCTGGATGTCAAACTTTCAGATAATTTTAGATACGGTAACTGATTTACTATCCCATTTATGAATTTTGGCCTTTCGATCCATTCCATACTCAACTTCAAGCAATAATCAATGTATTCCGAATTCCAAAGTGATGCAATAGCCATAGTTTCAGATAGATTATTGAAAACAGCAATAAACCGCCCACTTGAAGCGAGTACACCATTTGGAACAATATGCGGCTGGAAGAATCCGGTCCTAAGAGCCCAACTTAATCCTGGTTTAAAAAAATGTGTTTCCCCCTCAATTGACCTTTTTTTCATAAAGACATACGCTCTTAGCTCTTTTCCATCCCCTGCCCAGTTCACTACAAAGTTTCCGTAGTAGTAAAATCGACAAGAGGTATCTGTCATTAAAAACTGATTCCACTTAACCGAATTGGAAACCTCCCAGCCATTTCTCGTGAATCTTTCGTTGTTAAATGTCTTTAATCCAACATTAGCCTTTCGTTCACTATTTAAAAACCTTTCTGATTTTTCAAATAATTCTGCTGTTTGGTCGTCAATCCAGTAACAAAGTGGCTCATTTGAAATATTCTTGAAGGAAGAAGCCTTTTTTTGATAGAAATCAAATTCTCGATTTTTAATAACTTCTTTTAAATAAGTATCCTTTGATGTTGAGTTAACAATTCGATAAAAGTTTGAATTCTGATTTGATTTTCCCTCTCGGATTACATAAGCTGCGACTTCAACCATAGCATCCAGAACCTCTCCACCTAAATCTGCAAACTGTTCAATAAAATTATTAGTAAAAAAGTCCCTGGATCTCCATTTACTAAAAGACCCAAGAAAAAATATCGTTCTTGTGGAGATACTACCTAATCTACCTTTAGTACTTGTTAATTGAAGCATTCTATCAATAAATACAGTTGCTAAGTCATATCTACTTAACGAAAAGTTTGAGTCTATGTATTGTTTAGAATTTTCGGAAGCAGCGCCAAACGGAGGATTCATCACAATCACATCATATCGCTTTCTGCACAATTCAATAAAAGCAAAACCTCTAGCAGTATCCTCAGCAAATAATAGTTTCTGAAAAGCATCTTCTCCTTCTGCGTTTTCTGCAAAACCCTTCAGAGCTTTTAATACTTCTTCTTCTGCAGTATCAAAAAAGTCTTTGGTTATTTTTTGGCCTTTACCGTAAATAGCCGCCATTTCTGCCGCTTTGCCTTCTGCTGGAGAAGCAAATAAGGTACTTTGGGCCGAGGTATTTTTATATTCCTTGTATTCCTCTTTAGCTATTTCTATTTCCTTTTTGAGTTCTTCTTCAATTTTCAACAATAACCCTGTTTCACCTGCTAATTGCATTTTATCCCAAATCACCCTAACCAATTTACCAATTGGTCCTGGTAAGCTCTTGGTGAACTCACTAAGTAAATGGGCATCACCAGGCATAGGTTCTGCTATCACTAAGTTACTCTTACTTATAGCTGGTCTATCTGCTGGTTGTAAGCCTAATTTATCGTAACTCTTTTGTGCCCTTAACCACAAGCTCAAACCAGCAATTTGTATGGCCCTTGGGTCAATATCTACACCATGTATATTGTATCGAAGAACATATCCTGGAATGCGTTTAATGAAATCATCACGCATGTACTTGTCTCGCAAATCTGTCATTAATTCAGGATGATTATCCCAAGCTTCCAGATAAATTTGTTCAAATAAGTCAAAACAATATAATCCAAAATGCATGGAACCACAGGCAGGATCTAACATTAATATTTCCCTTGGGTCTTTTAATTGACGGTATTCTATATAATTCGCTCCATCAATTTTAGCTTCAGGTATTTCTTCTCCTTTTTCCAAGAATATCTCTTGTTCCCGCTTCACCATGTATTGGCAAGAATCTACCAAGGCTGTATGTCCTTTGGTCATCTCAAACCACTGTCTACCAAGGCTATTATCCACCAAGAATTGAACGACATAGCGTGGTGTGAAGAATTGGTTTCTTACAGCAAGCTCTCTACTGTTTCTTGGAGTACCTGATGCTTCACGCATTTCTGAAATCTCCTCACGGCTATTGTAGTATTGATAGATCCAACCAATGGTTTCATCCTCCGTCCAAAGATTGATGGGTTGCTGCCCCTCTTCACGATAAATATTTAAATCTTCATCATTAATGACGTCTAACAATTCCAACAACACTTTTTCTGAAGGAAACAAGAGTGCATAAGGCGAAAACCGATCGAAAACTGCAGGAAGATCAATTGCCAATTCATTAAACACATGTCCGATATACCAATTGTATCTTGTAAATTGCTCAGCTGTTCGGGCTCCACCAGTTAATTGATCGTACACCAAAAATCCTTCAGAATTATATACTTTTCGAATGGACTCACGAATGATATTTCGCTCTTCAGACATTCGAACCGCTGCAAAACGGTTCAATATGGTAAACGCCTGTTCTCGCACTAACTGTCTAACTGCTTCAGGAGCTTTGTCATTTCCTGCAATGCCTTCCTCTAAGTAATGAAGGCGTTGGCGCAGCAATCTTGCCGTTTCAATAACGGAAGCCTCACGTGAGGTTAATTCTTCCACTAACAAGCAAGAACCATCTGGACGAATGCCATAATACTGCTGTAATTGGCTTTCGAACTCCTTCATCAGTAGCTTCTTCGCTGACTGAACAATCGATTTTATCTTAATTCTTGCTCCCTGAGTTAATGCCATGTTACCAGTTTATTTCAATTTCATTTCCAGCATTCAACTCTCCTCTTGTACTGTCTAATTCAGAGATTAGCGTATCTAATTGTTGTTCGTTAGCTATCGTTTTAGAGAAATTAGATAAATCTTTAGCCACCTTTTTACCGGCCCCAGGTTTTGGTGTAGCAACAGGTTTTGCTTTTAAGTATTCCTTTATTTGATCTCGAACAGCTCTAAATGTGTTTGTAATTGTAAAGTTTAAGTTGAGGATATCCTTAATTCCATCTAAACCTTGTTCATTCTCTATCACCAAACTATTCATAGTGGTAGAAAGCTCCTCTTTCTGCCCTGAGCTTAATTTATTCCAGTCTTTACTTGATTTTATCTGAGTGGTTTCTGCTTCAATTTTTTCGTTTTCCGAATTCAACAGCTTCTGGCAATAGTCAGAGCATAATGCCTTGATATTAGAAATGGCATCTTTTAAATCTGATGTTCTGTCAAAAAACTCCTCAGCATTAGTAATGTCATGAACCGAATCAAAATCAATTTTCGAATTTTCTTTCAATTCCTTAGGTATACCAGAATCAGGTAAGGCATCAATACTATCCTTTAAATCATTTGCTTCTTTAAAGGCCTTCTCCATTCCTTCTTCAAACCCTTTATAAACATTCGCTATCCATTTCAAATTTTCAAACAGAGCTGAGTCTGGTTTGCCTAACCTAAAAGCCGCATCGGAACCCTCTCCTTTTAACACTTCTGCTATTCCTTCCTGCACTTCTTGTGCTTTCTCTTCTCCAGGTAATTTGTTGTATTCTAATTTGGTTTTGATGGATGAATATTTCGTTTGAAATTCGGGGAAATGTCTACGCACTACTTCAGCAATTTTATCTTGTAAAGGAGCCACCGACTCCCCTGTTAATTGAGCTAAACGTTTAATGGATAAAGCCAGCATCTCCATCGATGGTTTCTCATTGGCCTGGTATGCGGAGACACCTATTTTATTAAACCCATTAACGTTTTTGAGTGCTTCAATTGCTTTAGGCCCTTTTACCTTAATGTCGTCTCCACTTATTCGGAGTTTAACATCAGAAGCAATAAACATTGCCGAAACTAGGAACCTGGTAGTGTCCTTACTCCAACCGTAAGGTGCTGCATCAAAATGCTCCAAAAGTTTTCGGCCTTCTACTTGATCTTCTTTTATGATAAATTCTCGAATAGATTTTAAGGCTTCTTTATATAATTCAACACCACCATCACCCTTTATTAAATCAAAATGATTTAGCGCAGGTGGTAAAGATTTTAAATCAGGAAAATTAAGTAGTTTTTCTGCATCTGATCCTGGCACAGAAATAGGAGCTTGTTGATATTTATCAAACACCAATTCAGCTACCTCCTTTAATTTACCATTTACACATTCTCTGAATTTGCTACCGTAGGAAACTACAGGTTTATTAGCTCCTCTGAAAATAAACTCTCCTTTTTCAAATCCCTGGATAACGATTCTTCGAACTTGATCTTTCAATCGCTTAGCTTCCTGGTCTTGGCTATTTAAATAGTCATTGATTTCTTTGTCAGCATACCTATTCCTAGTGTTGTAAATACCCTCGTTTTTAACGATTTGAATGATGTCATTCGCAATGTCTTTTTCAATTTTTCCAGTTAAGTAGATACGAGAACTTGCTATATTATCTGTACTGCTTTTTGCTAATTCTTCAACTGTTTTAGCATATTCAGAAGGATTAGACAGGATGACCTCCAATTGAATTTCTTCATTAGCTTCAAGTAATTTAAAAACTTTTCCTTCTTGGTTTAAATTAACACCAGTTCTAATAGTCTTTGTATTCAGTAATCTTGCAGAAGGAACAGGCGAAAAAACATCTTTAATTATGTCTTCATAAACCTTTCGGATATCACCAGATGTTGGTAGTATTTTATCCTTTTCAATTTCAATATTAATGATGGCATCAGTCATGAATCTCAACTCACCATCAATTTCATTCAAGGTACAACCAGGAGTGGTTTTGAGTTCCTCAACTATAGTAATTACTTTATCAATAATTGAATCATTAGAAGCTTGTGGGTGCATTAGTACCGCCACATTTTTGGTCGATAAATGGAAATCATCCAATAATTGCAACACGGCAATCGATTTTGACACTTTTACTTGTTCAGATGATTCTCCGTGCAATGCAACTATTTTATCAACTGCACCAACGATATGACTGTATGATTTTCTTATGTCGGCCTTAAGTACATCATAGATGTGATAGGTCGTTGCTAATTTCCCTAGTTCAGATTCCGCTAAGGGTTCACTTTCTGATTCTAACTGTTCTGTTAATACATCTTGAATGACTTTAATTGCAGATCGAAGACCTACACCGCCAGTTATCTTCGCTAATCTCCCTAGAAGAGAGATTATTATCTCAAAATGTTGCGGTAAAAATGGATACAAATTGATGAATAATTTCTCATCTAACTCATCCTTTACATACATCGTACGTTCGCATTTCTCCAACTTGGTGTAATGACGTAGTTTCTCACCGTGAGATTTATAAAGGCCTTTCAATTGGTCCGAAAAGTTACTTGACTTACCTAGTATTCTTTGTGTACAAATTTCCTTAATATCTGAAGCTTCTATTTCTACAGTTATTGGAAATCTTGCGTTTAGCTTATATAATTTATCAGAATTAAGCCGTGCTCTCGCGTTGTCTTCCGTTAAAGTTTGTTGTGCTGTAGCTAGAAGCCAAACCTTACCATTTGCAAGGTCTTTAATATTTTCCAAGGTGCCTTGTAAGGATGTAATAAGCCCGTCTTTTGCTGAAATATATTGTCCCACTTCATCAACAACAAAAACAACATTTTCCTTTCCTGTAATTCTTCTTATAGTTTCAATCATGGCAATGACTTTTTCCTTATCACTGCTCATGTCATCAAGGCGTAATATTTTAAACGCCTTTTCATCACGCCATATATTAGGATAAAATTCATGAGCCAGATGACTGGCAATTTCCTTTGCCTTTAACATACCACTGCCACCTTTTCCTGATTTAATTAAATCCCAATCTTCATTGTATTTTGATTGAACTATTTCCTTAAAAGGTTTAAGCTTACCGTCAGACGAAAGCATTCTCTCAAATTCGGCAAGTTTTCCATCTGTAGAATAACCGGCTACTTGATTTACTTTTGCGACTAACAGTTCTAATATTGGAGGCAATGACCCTCCTTTTATTTGTTCCGTTGCACAATCCAAAAGAATTACAGCAGGATCATATGTGGAAACAATTTTCTTAAAGACCTGTGTTGTAGGCCCAGAATCGATTCTATTTGAAAGTCGTTCTAGAAACAATTGTCCATCAACCTTAAAACCTTTTTGAAGTCCGTATGCCAAGTACTTAGCGAATGAACTTTTACCCGAGCCGTAGAAGCCTGAAACCCAAATACCAATCTCACTTGACCCCTCTTGCATGCCATCGTGCAGCGCATCAAGTATTTTGTCAAAGTTTTCTTTTAACTTTTCAGTTACAACGTATTCAGAAACCTCATCTTTTAAGTTGATTTCTGATGCATTACCAAAAGTCACAACTTTCTCTATTGATCGATAGATGTCTTTATCTGAACCAAATATTTCTTTAATCTTCGTCATAATCTTCTATTCTAAAAATGTTTTGATCTATAATTCCCATCTTCTGGATAAAAACCAAGAAACTTAAGTGCTGAACCAGACATCTCTCCTGGATACATTACCACAATTGGTACCTCTACTTTTCCGTATATCTTTTGTTCAACAGGGCCAAACCGAGTAAACGGGTGAATCGCTTCTATATCTGTGATTAATAAAACACCGTTTTTTTCTTTTTTCACTTCTTCTTGTTTGCTTAAAATAGCTTCTTCAAGTACTTCCTGATTTTTAAGATTTTCTCCTAGACTATCATAAACTTCCTTCATCTCAAATTCATCTTCAACAGCATCTTCTCCCGCCTCAACTCTATAATCATCTTGTTTAAAGAATTCTGTTAATACTTCGTGAAGAGACAATACCATGAAATTAATCCCCTTATGTTTTGCAATGTCAATCCAACCTTCATTCAAACTGCGCTTAACATATTGAATCTTTTCAGAACCAAATGTCAAATAGCAAATAGTCTTATCACCGCTATGATCATGTCCTTTTGGTTGGACCAGATAATCCAATAAGTCCCTATATCTTTTATCTACATTCATTTTCTAAAAATTCTTCCATATTATCATAATTCCACCCAATTTTTAATATCTCTCCTGAGAATTGAAATATGAATGTCCCTCGAAAAGAAATTCTTTCAGCAATAGAAGCCAATGAACTCGAGTCAAGATCTAAAATTTGCCAATCACGATGATGAAGAATTTCCATATCAGGATATCCTTGAAAATGAAGTTCATGCATCAAGTAGTTTACGGTCAGGTCAATGGCACGGAAAGGCAATATGTGTTTTGACTTATCAACTAATTCGAAATCTATCAAACAAGCGTTGATATGTTCTGAAACTTTTTCAATTGTCGAACTAGACCAGAGCGTTTGAATACGGCCATCACCAATTGCAGAACGAATAAATGCTTTTGGATCCTCAGCTGTTATTTTTGGCTTACCGCTCTTTGTATGCGTATAGTAAACTTCAGAAATAAAATCTGCTAATATTGGATTGGCTCTACATGTGTAAATTAGAAACAGCTGAGTAATTACATCCATACTGACGTATTCATCTCGCATAGACTTAATGTAGGTTGTAACATCAAGTTTTTGATCTAAAAACCTTGTTCGAAATATGTTTCTGACTACATCAATCGTTCTATTATCCGTACTCTTTGAAAGTAGCCCTTCTTCTAAAACCCTTTTTTGAAAATCCTGAGCAGATTCACCTACATTATATGCTTCTATTAGAACGAGCATCTCTTGTATGAGTCCAGTGCCTTTTAGGAGATTCGAATTATAAGTTATTTCATTTTCTATCACCATTAATTTAAATATGGGTGCACTTGGTAATCATTTTCAAAGGCATTCAGATATTCTGCAGCGAAAACCTCTAAAAGTTCATGGTCCAATTGATCTGATGAACCTATGTTTTTTGGTCCACCTTTACCATCTGATGAAAGATTTGCTGCCAATTTCTTTAATAATTGTAATGCGTTTTCTTCAGGTTCGAAAGAATGAATAGTCGCACTTTTTTCATTATTATCAACTAATTCTTCTACAGACATTGGTAGTCTGAAAAGGTGGTAGTAATTAGCTCCAACTTCATTGTCCGTAAGGTGCCTTGATGAAATATTCGCACACGAAAATTGCGTATTTGCTGACTTCGGAAAAATATACGTTAAGAAATCCTTTGAGCTGGATTTATGGAAATTAGTATTACACCATTTTTTGTCTTCAATAAGATAACCAACAACAAACCGTAATTTTAATAAATCCCTGATGAATTGTTCCTTCATTTTAAACTCATATATTATTTCATTAATCAATTTACATATAGAATTCTGACTTTAAAATATTAAATGATTTGTAATTAATATTTACTCCATACTACCCCACCTCCAACAACTCCTTCATGATTCCCTTCATCTGAAGAGATAAATCCACGAGCTTGTTCTTGCGCTTGAGTTCCCCAATATACCTCCACACTCCAGCTTTAAATATAGGATTCAATAAGATCCAATAAACGCTATAAAATGCCATTGCAAAGCCGAGGGTACCTCCGACATCCTCTGACCGAGAATTTCCTAAATAAAGTCCTAAGAAGAAGTAGCCAACATATGCATAAGATTGCCAGCGCTTCGGAAATAGAAATACCGCATCTAGACTAAAGAACATCAGTAGCAACCCTATTAAGGTCTGCTTACCCATCACCGAATGTCTAACCATAGCCTCTGTTTTTAGAGCCTCATCTAGGGCTTGTAAGAACTCGTAAAGATCCTTTTGTTTCTCTTCTATAACAGTAGCTTTCTTTTCATCTCCAAGCTCTATAAGGGCTTGCTGAACCTTCTTCAAGCCACTCAAAGTATCTCTGTATTTTTGAACCAGATACACCAGTTCGGTTAGGTCTATGGATCCATCGCTTTGTGCCTCCTC
>Ga0115570_10001964_pt1 | contig 16115 bp, 12 predicted proteins | sample COGITO_mtgs_1205_3_FD_87294 | JGI IMG/M metagenome (GOLD analysis project Ga0115570, IMG submission 87294) | Pelagic marine microbial communities from North Sea - COGITO_mtgs_120524 | ecosystem: Environmental > Aquatic > Marine > Epipelagic | place: Germany:Helgoland, sampling site Kabeltonne... | reverse complement strand
GCTACAACATCATCTTCTGTGTAATTGGTATAATCTCCATTTCCAACGGCAGTTCCTTTTCCAATTGTAAAAAGCTCTAATAATTCTCTAGAATAATTTTCATTTGGCGCAGCATCTGAATTTTGATTTCCACTCAGATATATTAACATATTGGTGTCTACGGTAATTAATTTTACTAATTCCTTAAAATTTTTTAAAGAATTGGTTCGCAACACATTCATGTAGTAATATTCTCTATGAGGATTTGTGTTTTCGCTCACAAAGTGGTTATGCCAAAACAGCGTTAGTTTTTCTCTAATAGACATTTCGGCATTTTGCATTTGCAGAAAAGACCAAGCATACAACGAACGATTTCTCGATTTGTAAATTTTAGTTCTATTTTGGCCGGCCGTAATTTCTGGATATGCAGGCGCATTTACCCATGTTTCTCCGTATGAAGCTCCTGGGTCGTCTATTTCGTCATTGCTACTATCTGTGCCATCGAAAAGAAATTTTAAAGGAGGACTCGGTAATGGTTTTTCTTCAAAGAGTGCATCTATAGTTGCAGATAGACCTAATGTAACTGAGGATGTAACAAGTTCTTGAGTTACTCCAAAAGAGGTTCTTTTGAGTAAATGTCTTGCTTCTTTTGAAGTCCAACTTCCAGAAAAAGTATCTAAATAAGGCATAGTTTAGTGTAAAATGTTGAAAACTAATTATTAAGATCTCTCAAATTTAATGTTTTTATTTGAAATAATAAATTAGTTAACCACAATTAGACTAAATCTTTAAGTGATTTTTGGCGTTGAATTCTAGACTAAATAATCCTTAGCTTTTTCTAAAGCTTCGGGAATTCCTCCAGGATTTTTCCCTCCAGCAGTTGCAAAGAAATTTTGTCCACCTCCACCACCGTGAATTAGTTTTCCTAATTCTCTAACTACTTTTCCAGCATCATAACCACGTTCTTTTGCTAGTTCTTTAGAAATATAACAGGTTAACATTGCTTTTTCTTTTGATGGTGCTGTGGCAAATAACAGAAATAAGTTTTTATGTTCTTTTCCAATTTCAAAGGCTAGGTTTTTAATTCCATTCGGATCTAAATCAACTTTTAAAGCTAAGAATTGAACTCCCTGTATTTCTTGCAATTGCTTTTTTAATTCTCCAGATAGGTTTTGCGCTTTATCTTTTAATAATTGCTCAATTTGTTTTTGTAATGAAGCGTTTTCATCTTGAAGTTTCTGAACAGCTTTTACAGGATCTTTAGTATTGTTGAGTAAATCTTTAATTTCAAATAGAGACCTATTACTTTCAAAATAAAAATCTTTTACAGCATCATTGGTAATTGCTTCAATTCTTCTTATTCCCGAGGCTACCGCTCCTTCAGATTTAATTTTAAAATGCCAAATATCACTCGTATTTTTAACATGCGTTCCTCCGCAAAGTTCTATAGATTTACCGAACTTGATGGTTCTTACTGTATCTCCATATTTTTCTCCAAATAAAGCCATTGCACCATCAGCAATTGCTTTTTCCATAGGAATGTTTCTTTTTTCTTCTAAAGCAAGTTTGCCTTCAATTCTTCTGTTTACAAAATTTTCTATTTCACGTAATTCATCCACAGTTAATTTTGAGAAATGAGAAAAATCGAAACGTAAATATTTAGAGTGTACAGCAGAACCTTTTTGTTCTACATGAGTCCCTAAAACTTCTCTTAAAGCCTGGTGCAGTAAGTGAGTTGCAGTATGATTACATTCTGTTCTGTAACGTTGTTTTTTATCAACAACTGCATTAAAAACCTCATTAATGTGACTAGGTACGTTCTTTGTATAATGAATAATAACATTATTTTCTTTCTTGGTATCTAAAATATAAATAACATCTCCTTGAGTGGTTTCTAAATACCCTTTGTCTCCAACTTGTCCTCCACCTTCTGGGTAAAATGGAGTTAGGTTAAAAACTAACTGATACATTTCGCCATCTTTTTTAGAGGTAACTTTTCTGTATCTAGTAATTTTTACCTTCGCTTCTAAAGTGTCATAACCTATAAATTCTTCTATTGCGTCTTCGGCTATAATAGTCCAATCATCTGTAGACATTTCACTGGCAGCTCTTGATCTATTTTTTTGTTTTTGAAGTTCGCTTTCAAATCCTTTTTCATCTAAAGTTAAACCTTTTTCAGAGAGAATTAAAGAGGTTAAATCAATAGGGAAACCATATGTGTCATACAATTCAAAGGCCTTATCACCAGAAACTTTATTTCCTGAAGTGTTTTCTATAATTCTATCTAATAAAAGCAAACCTTGGTCTAGAGTTCTTAAGAAAGAAGTTTCTTCTTCCTTTATAACATTCTCTATTAATTGTTTCTGTACTTTTATTTCAGGGAAAGCATCGCCCATTTTGTTACTCAATACATCAACCAATCTATAAATGAAAGGCTCTTTCTTATTTAAAAATGTAAAACCGTAACGAACAGCTCTTCTCAATATTCTTCTAATTACATACCCTGCACCTGTATTACTTGGTAATTGTCCGTCGGCAATAGAAAATGCAACGGCTCTAACGTGATCAGAAATTACACGAATAGCAATATCTTGTTCTAGGTTTTTATTGTATTCAACATCGGTAATTGTTTCGATTTCTCTAATTATAGGAGTAAAAACATCTGTATCATAATTAGATTGTACGTTTTGAAGAACCATGCATAAACGTTCAAACCCCATTCCTGTATCAATATGCTTGTTTGGTAACCCCTCTAAAACGCCAGAAGCTCTCCGATTGTATTGCATAAAAACTAAGTTCCATATTTCTACAACATGAGGATGATCTTCATTAATTAAAGTTCTTCCATCTACTTTCGCTTTTTCTTCTGCAGAACGGATGTCTACATGTATTTCAGAACAGGGTCCACAAGGTCCTTGCTCACCCATTTCCCAGAAATTATCCTTCTTATTTCCTTTTAGAATGCGATCTTCATCAATATATTGTTTCCAAATATCAAATGCTTCTGTATCCATATTTAGGTTATCATTATCATCAGAACCTTCAAAAACAGTTACATATAAAATGTCTTTATCAATTTTGTAAACTTCCGTTAATAATTCCCAAGCCCAGGCAATTGCTTCTTTCTTAAAATAATCGCCAAAAGACCAATTTCCTAACATTTCAAATAAAGTATGGTGATACGTGTCATAACCAACCTCCTCTAAATCATTATGCTTACCCGAAACACGCAAGCATTTCTGAGAATCTGATACTCTGTTATTCTTTGGTTTACCATTGCCTAAAAAATACTCTTTAAATGGCGCCATACCAGAATTCACAAACATTAAGGTAGGATCGTCTTTTGTAACCATTGGTGCAGAAGGAACAATTAAATGTCCTTTTTCTTTATAAAAGTTTAAAAAGGTAGCGCGAATATCTTGTGATTTCATAGTAAAGAAGTTTCTAACAAGTTGGATTATATTAATAATTTTTTAATTTTACTACCTTAAAAAGCAGTTGTAAAACATTTTGTAAATTAGCAAGTAATTAAAAATCATATTTAAATAAAAACGATTTTAAGAATACAAAAATAGTACAAATAAAACTATGGCAAAAGTAAAATATTATTACGATGCGGATACGCTATCTTATAGAGAAATTACTATAAAAAAGAGCTATTACTATAGGAAAACTATTTTTGGTGTTTTAGCTACATTCCTAATTGCTTTCGTTGGTTTTATTGTTTTTAGTCAGTTCATTATGTCTCCCAGTGAACGTGCACAAAAAAGAGAATTAGAAAATTTAAATTTGCATTACGATTTACTTTCAAAAAGAATGGATGAAGGTTCATCAATTTTGACACAACTACAAGAAAGAGACAATAATATTTATAGAACTTATTTTGAGGCAAATCCGATACCTGATGAGCAAAGAAAAGCTAGTTTTGGAGGTGTAAATCGATATAAATATTTAGAAGGTTTTGATAATTCAACCATGATAACAAAGTTAACAAAACAAGTAGATGTTCTTTCAAATCAATTGGTAGTTCAGTCCAAGTCTTTGGATGAAATAGTAACTTTAGCAAAAGAAAAAGAGAAAATGTTGGCTGCAATACCGGCAATTTTACCGGTTAAATTAGTCGATTTAACAAGAATGGCCTCTGGCTTTAAATGGAGAATGCATCCAATCTTAAAGATTAGAAAGTTTCATAAAGGTATGGATTTTACAGCACCAACTGGAACCCCAATTTTTGCCTCTGGTAATGGAAAAGTAATAAGGGCTCAGAGAAGCGCTACTTTTGGTAAAGTTGTATATATAGATCATGGTTATGGGTATAGAACTATTTATGCACACATGAGTAAAATAAAAGCTAGAAGAGGACAAAAAGTAAAGCGTGGAGATTTAATTGGCTACGTTGGTAACACTGGTCGTTCTGTTTCTGCTCACTTACACTATGAGGTTCACAAAAACGGTAGACCTGTAAACCCTATTAATTTTTACTACGGAGATTTAACTCCTGAAGAGTTCGCTGCAATGCAAAAAGCGGCAGAAGAGGAAGGACAGTCTTATGATTAATTGTTTTTGAAAAACAAATTAGAAAAGAAAGCTTAGAAAAGAAAGTTAACCTGACTTCATCTATTTCGTTATGAAAATTCAACACTGAACATAAAAAAATGCATGTAGATTTACCAGAAAAAAGATATTATAAAATAGGCGAAGTAGCAACTGCTTTTAATGTAAATACTTCTTTAATTCGTTTTTGGGAAAAAGAGTTTGATATTATTAAGCCTAAAAAAAATGCGAAAGGAAATCGTTTGTTTACTCCAGAGGATATTAAAAACTTTAAATTAATCTTTAATTTAGTTAAAGAAAGAGGGTTTACTTTAGAAGGTGCAAAACAAAAATTAAAGAAAAACCCTGAATCTATTTTTAACAATCATGAAATTATTACCAGACTAGAAGCTGTAAAAGCCGAATTGATTCAAATTAAAAATCAATTGTAACTTTTTACTCTTTTTTGTGTCTAATAATTGCAATGCACTATGGCGTTGTAATAATATTAAGTAATATTGTAAAACAAAAAATCAACAAAAATAAAAATTATGAAAAAATGGTTAATTCCAGTAATAATCATTGGTGTTATTGCTTTTGGTATTTATAGATGGGCAGTAGGTTTTAATAATACGGCAGTAGAATACGAAGAAAATGCGAAAACAGCTTGGTCTAATGTAGAGAGCTCTTACCAAAGAAGAAACGATTTGATTGGGAATTTGGTGAAAACTGTGCAAGGTGCTGCAGATTTTGAAAAAGAAACCTTAACGGATGTAATCAGTGCAAGAGCAAAAGCAACTTCTGTAAATATTAATGCTGGTGATTTAACACCAGAAAAAATGGCTCAATTTCAAAAAGCACAAGCAGGAATGAGTGGGGCGCTTTCTAAATTATTAGTTTCTGTAGAGCGTTATCCTGAATTAAAGGCAAACGCAAACTTTTTAGAATTACAAAGTCAAATAGAAGGCACTGAGAATAGAATTAATGTTACCAGAGATCGTTTTAACGCAGGTGTAAATGTTTATAATAAACTGATAAAAAAATTCCCTGGATCTTTTTTAGCAGGAATCTTTAATTTTGATGAAATGGATCGTTTTAAATCAAATCCTGGTTCAGAAAACGCACCCGATGTTAGCTTTGATTTTAATAAGAAAAAATAAGAAAAATGTCTAAAGCAGAAGCGTTTATATCTCCAGATGAAGAACAAGAAATTATTGCAGCTATTAAAGTTGCAGAGAAAAATACTTCTGGTGAAATTCGTGTACATATTGAGGCATCCACAGAGAAGAATCATGACGAACGATCGTTAGAGGTATTTTATCTGCTAGAAATGAATAAAACCAAAGATGAAAATGCGGTTTTGATTTATGTTGCGGTAAAAGACAAGAAGTTTGTGATTTATGGTGATAAAGGAATAAATAAAGTAGTTCCTGAAGGATTTTGGACAACAACCAAAGATATAATGCAGAACCATTTTAAGCAAGGAGACTTTAAACAAGGAATTGTGGATGGAATTTTAAAAGCAGGTGAAGAATTACAAGAGCACTTCCCTTGGCAAATAGACGATGAAGATGAACTTTCTAATGAGATTTCTAAAGGATGAAAAATTTAGTTTTTAATACGCAACATTCAGTGAATTCTAAGTTATTATTTTTAGTTGCTTTTTTATTTTCAATAAGTCTTTTTTCTCAAGGATATCAAATTCCAGAAAAGCCTAAGTTTATTCCTGCACTAGTAGATAGTATAGGTCTTTTAGAGAAAGCTCAATTTGATAAATTATCCAGAAAACTTCAGGTTTATAGCGATTCAACATCTACTGAAATTTTTGTAGCAATTATAAGTACTACAAAAGGTGAAGACATTGCTTACCTAGCTACAAATTGGGGGCATAAATGGGGAATAGGGCAAAAAGGAAAAGATAATGGTGTTTTTCTTCTGGTAGCAAAGGATGATAGAAAAGTAACTATTCAATCGGGTTATGGCACGGAGCATGTTCTTACAGATTTCATGTCTCGTAGAATTATTCAACGAGAAATTACGCCTTCATTTAAACGAGGTAATTTTTATGAGGGTTTAGATAAAGGTACAGATGGAATCTTTAAAGTATTAAATGGCGAGTATAAAAGAGAAAAGAAACAGAATATTCAAGAATTTAATCCAGGATCTTTTATTTTTATAATTATAATCATTATTGTTTTTATTTTAATTTCAAGAGGAAATAAAAATAATAGAAATGGAGGTAAACGTTTTAGAAGAGGCTCTCTTGCAGATACTATTTTTGATACTATTATTTTGAGTAATGCTGGCAGAGGTAGAGGAGGTTTTGGTAGTTCTTCCGGAGGTAGCTTTGGCGGTTCATCTGGCGGTGGTTTCGGCGGTTTTGGCGGCGGAGGTGGTTTCGGAGGTGGAGGAGCTTCTGGAGGTTGGTAAAACCTAATTTTTTTTAAAAATTGTAATCTCTGAAAATGAAATAATTCGCTTAATGAAATTATAAAACTTTAATTGCTCTTGAAAAAAATCTTTTTTTTACTCAGTGTATTATGCCTTCTTAGTTGTACTAATTTTGGCAAATTAAAGTTGATTTCAGATTTATCTAAAACACTAGAAGAAGTTTCGGGTACAGAAGTTGTTTTAAACTCTAAATTAGTTTGGATGTTGAATGATGGAGGTAATAAATCTAAAATTTACGGAGTTTCTAAGAAAGGTAAGATTGTTAAAGTTATTAAAGTAAATGCAAAAAATAATGATTGGGAAGATTTAACTTCTGATAAAGAAGGAAATCTTTATATCGGTGATTTTGGAAACAATGAAAGCCGCAGAAAAAATCTTGCTATATTGAAAGTGAACTTGAAAGACTTATCAAGTTCTAAAAAAGTTGAGGTGGAAAAAATTAGGTTTTACTATCCCAATCAAACTAATTTTCCTCCAAAAACAAAACAGCTTTTTTTCGATGCTGAATCTTTCTTTTACCACAAAAATTCATTTTATATCTTTACAAAAAGCAGAGTAAAAAGTAATTTTGGTAAAACAGGTTTATACAGAATTCCTGCTACAAAAGGGAATCACAAAGCAGAATTTATTTCTGATTTCAATAGTTGTGAGGGGATGAATTGTTGGATTACCTCTGCGGATATTTCTAATGATGGTAAAAAAGTAGCTTTGCTTTCACCTTCATGTGTTTTAATTTTTTCTGAATATAAGAAGGATGATTTTTTATCAGGTAGATTGACAAGTATTCCATTTAACTACAATTCTCAAAAAGAAGGAATTACATTTAAAGACAATAACACATTATTAATCACCGATGAAAAGGCACATGGTGTTGGAGGTGGTTTTTATGAGTTAAAAATAAATTAGGGGCAAAATTTATAGATTAATAATGCCCAACCAATAATTAAAAATAAACCTCCCAAAGGAGTAACTGGGCCTAAGATTTTTATTTTTTTATTATTTGCTGATGAAATAACTAAGCCATAAATAGAAAAAGAAAAAAGAATTATACCCGTTATAAATGCGTAAATAATATAATTATTTATTGTGGTCTTATCATTCAGTTGAAATCCTAAAAGAAGTAAAATAATTGCATGATACATCTGATATTTTACGCCAGTTTCAAAACTTTGTAATTGGTCTTTAGTTAATTTTTTCTTCAATAAATGAGCGCCAAAAGCACCCAAAATTACTGATGTTAATCCGAAAGTTGCTCCCGAAATTAATGCTATTGTATTCATTTTATTTAAAATTTAAATCCTAAGCTTATTGCTATTCTTAACCCTTCATCACTATTAAACGCTGCAATATTTGCGCCTAACATATTTGCAGCGTTAAAAAAAACACCACCTCCATAAGAGTTGTTCCATTTTTTAGAGCTAAAAGGGTTTATAGTTAAATTCTGTTCACCCCAAACTTTACCGTAATCAAACCCACCATAAACACCAATATTTAAAGGAACAAAACTTGTTTTTATTTTGCTTAAAAGTAACCTTAGGTCTGTAGATTGATAAAATGAATTTTTACCAGTAAACCGTTGATTTCTATATCCTCTTAAGCCATTCTCATTACCTCCAATTGTAGCTGCTTGATAAAATTCATAAGAATCTCCATAGTTAAAATGACCTTTTATCTTTGTTGCCAATATTAATTTATCACTTGAAAACAATTTGTGATCAAAAGAAATAGCTGGAATTAAATAAGCAAAATTATTATGATTTTTTAGGTTTGAAGTATACCCTATTTTTAATTCAGTTTTCATTCCCATTGTTGAAAAAACATTATTATCAGTGTTTTCAAATTGATAGCTAGCTTCTGTGTTTATAAATTTTTGCCCCTCAAAAACGGAGTTAGTAGAGCTTAGTTCTTGGCTAATAAATCTTCCAGGTGTATTTTCTATTTGATAGTTTTGAATATTTACACCAATTTTAATTTTTGCATCTAAATCTCCTCTCCAGTGAATAAAAGTACCTGCACTAATTTCCTTTATTCGAACTCTATTGTATTCTTTTTTTCTTATTTCATTTGCATTAGGATTTAAAGAATTGTTACCTAGACCGAAATAATTTATGGCAAAATTAGGGCTCGTAAAAGTTGCTTTTACACCTAAATTCCAAGTTTTAAAAATATTTGAAAATTCACTTGAATAATTAAGGTCAAACCCTTTGGTAGCAAAATAATAAGAAGCTTTTAAAATGTGCTGAGAGCTAAATGGATTTTGTTCAAAACCATAGGTAGTATATTTGTTTGAGAGTCCAATTTTTATGCCATCATCAGGATTAAAACCAATAGTTGGAGATATTACAAACTGGTTGTTTTTTAGCTTCTTATAATCGAAAACATTTGTTTCATAATTATCGGTTAATTTTTTGTTTCCTTTATTGGTAATAAATGTATTCTTCTTCGATTTAAAATCGTAAATCTTTATTTGTTTGCCATTTAATATGTTATAAGAATCATTATTTTGCCCTCCAATAATTCTAATTTTTATCAAATGAGTTCCGCTACCTTTTACGACAAACGTATCACTAGCATCTAAACCATAAATCCAAATTTCTTTGGTTTCAGATTTGTTATATGTTCGTTCATGAAATATAATTTTCTTTTCATCTTTTTTAGTGCGGTATGCAATCACTTTAGTCTTTCCGTTTGGTAATCGTTTAATATCAAACCAGTCCTCTTTATTGGTTCCTCTTATTACTTGAAATTTATTTAGATGATAAAAATAAGAGTCAGAAATTTTCTGTAAATTTTTTCTTCTCCCTTGTAATTTTGTTTTTATTTCTGCTATTGTTTTATCTTTTACTTCTTCAGGGAAATTTAAAAAGGCTTCATCAATAATAGTATTAGTAATATTGGTTGTTATTATTTTTACTTGTTCATCCCAATCTTTTTTATTTGCCTTAGAAATCAATGTCATATCCAAAGGGTATGGCTCTAGGTTAAACCATTTAGGGCTTTTGAGTTCTTCACTATAAGATTGCATTAATCGTAAAGTTGGTATTATTTTTGTTGCTATATTTAATAAAGCTCCATCACCAAAAATAGAAAAGGCTTGATCTCTGTCTCTGGGTATTGGTCTATAAATTGTTTGTTTTCCTGACTTAAAAGCAGCCCATCTCCACTGGTCTTCATGCCTATCCCAATCGCCAATTAACATATCGAATAAACGAGCTTTTATATACGCTTTTTCGTCTAAAATATGATTTTCATTTTTATTTAAATTACTTAATAAGTCATCTGTGCTTATTACTTTATTAGCAAACCCAAAACTTGCTTTATCTCCATGTCCAGAAGCTGCTCGTTCTTCAATCATGTATAATTCGTTTCCAAAATCAGAATTAAAATCGCCTAATTTTTTCTGTTTAGGGATGTAATATAAAACAGGGTTTGTGTGATAGAGACCAATAGCGTCAGATAATTTGCCAATAGTAAAAGGTGCGTACGGATGTGAACCGGTAAAAACATCATTCAATAAATGTTCTGTTTTTGTATCCTCAAACTGTCCCTCAATATATTGATCTTTAAAAGCGACCGCTTGTAAATATTGTACTGCATTTTTGCGCAATGCACGCATTACATATTCTCGTCCTTTTGCATCACGCAGCCTTAACGATTTAGATTGATGGCCACCACCTTTTCTAACAGGTGTTAAGCCCCCAAAAAGTGTGTCTAAATTTACAGTTGGTGCTTTTACTGCTATTCCAAAATATTTGCGATAACGTTCTCCCCATAAAAATCGGTAAACGCCACTTTTTGTAATTTCTTCTTCCGTGTAAATTGATGCCTTTTTCGAAGTAATTCGAATTTTAGGAAAAGCTGTAAAATCCTTTTTCTCATTTGCTGGAAATACTTCTGTTTGATAAACAATCTTGTTATCTTTTACGGTGTAAAAATAAACATTTGATGAACCGTCTTTGTAAATTTCTAATTTAGCAAAACCTTGCTCTCCATAGGTAAATTTTGCATTTTTACTTAGTTTGGTTGGGGTTGTTTTTGATCCAGAACCACTAACAATTTGAGGAAGATTATCTTGTACGATATACTGTAAATTATGATCATGACCAGAAACAAAAATGGTTTTATCATTCTCTTGAGACAAAGTTATAATTCGTTTTCTTAGTTCGTTATACCTTTTGTTTTGGATATCGGTATTTGTAATGCCAGATGTTTTTCGAATTAAATTTTTCATAGAACCTAAAATTGGTAGCGGATTCATATGACTTTTTAAAGAATATTTCCCTCCGTGAGAACCATTCGTAAACATCGGATGATGAAGTTCAATAATTGTAGTTTTTCCTCTTGCTTTTTTTATCAACCCCTCAAATTCATCTAAGAATTTTGTTCTTGTTTTTATTTCACAATTATCATTTATAGTTGGGTGTTTGTTCCAGTTTGTAACATACCAATGTGTATCTACAATTATTAAAACAATGTCTTTAGAAATTTCAACTTTTTTAAGAGGGCAACCATTTTGAGGTAAAAAAGAGTGTTTACCAAGTGCTTTTTCTACTAATTTTTCTTCTCGTTTTAAACCATCTAGTCCGTTATACCAATCATGATTTCCAGGAATAAATATTGAGTTTCCTTCAAATAATTTTGCAACATCAGTTTGTGCCTCAATTCTTCTCTTAGCTAAAGGATAATTCTTAGATTTTTTATCCGGAATTCCGGTCTCATAAACGTTATCACCTAAAAAAAGTAATGTTGATTTTTTTGATGCTTCAATAAGATGTTTTTTTAAATAGTCTAAAGCTGGAGCATTTTTAGTTAAAGTAGAATTACCCGCATCACCAATTAAATAAAAAGTATGTGCAATTAAAGTAGTGTCTTTTTTAATGATTTTTTCCTGATTCTTTGCAATCTGTATCTTTCCAGTGGCACAAGCAGAGATCAATAATAATAGAAAAGAAAGTATTGCGTATTTGAATAGTTTCATAAAAGTGAAATTAGCTATTTAAAAATGAATTTTGATAAATCAATAAATCTTCTTTTGTATCAATATCGAGGAGGTTTGTTGTTTGTATTGGATAAATTACCTCATTTTTTTTATTATTTATAAACTCCTGAGCTCCTTTGTCGCCTTCAATTAAAAGTAGAGATGAAAAATGTTTTTTAGGAATAATAACAGGAGCACCCAATTTGTTTCCATAGTTAGATGCAATAATTAGATGCTTTTTTTCTTGAAATAAATGGTACATAGCCTCTAAATAGCTGGTTTCAATTGCTGGTTGATCTGCAAGTAAAATAAATATTCCATCAAAATAAAGTTTATTATTTTTAAAGTAATTAAGGCTAGAGATAATACTAGAGCTTAACCCATTTTCAAAATGTTTATTCTTAATAAACTCTATGTCTTCGCTGTTTGTTTTATTGATAATTTGATCATGATTAGATCCTAAAACACAAAATATGTTGTTAGAGAAAATACTTTTTACTTTTTCTAAAGTAATCTCTAAAAGTGTTTTATTATTTATTTTTTCTAATTGCTTTATAGCATTCATTCTTGATGATTTTCCTGCAGCTAAAATTACAATGGCAATATTTTTCATCAATTTAGTTATAAATTTTACCAGTAAGATTTCTTAAAGAAAAAGGCTCTTTTTTTCTAATTACTGATAAAATTTCAGCAACGATAGAAATCGCAATTTCTTCAGGAGTTTCGGCTCCGATATGCAAACCTGCTGGTGTATAAATACTTTCTAAAAAATTTTCACAGATATCAGGAACAAATTCAAAAAGTTCATTCAATAATTGCTCTCGTCTTTGCGGAGCTCCTATAATTCCTATATATTTTGGTTTATATTCAGCCAGTTTTATCACATACTTTAAATCTTGTACATAATTATGATTCATAATTACAAGAGCAGTATTGTCTTCAATATTAGAAAATTGGATTGTTTCTGGTGAATTGCTAGTTACAGAATTTGCTCCCGGAAAATCTTTTATTCCTTTATTATCTTTTATCGATGTTATTACATCAACTTCCCATCCAAGGTTGCATGATATTTGACAAAGTTTAACAGCATCATGTTCACTTCCAATTATAATTAGTTTAAAACTGGGTTCTATTATTTGTGAAAAAAGTTCTAATTTACTATTCTTTTTAATTGTAAAAGTTTTAGAGAATTCAATTTGTTTGTTGTTTTCAAAAGTTACTACAGAGCCAAAATTACCGAAAGCTTCGTTTTCTTTTATAAAATGACTTTCAATTTTAAACTTTTCTCTTTTTAAGAGAGCATTAGAAAAATGATTTGTGAAATTATTGGTGATAAAAAAAGGTTCAATTAAAACGTATATAACGCCTTCGCAACCTAATTTATATCTACCGTCGTAGGTAATTATTTTTGGTTTGTTATCAATAAAAACACTTTTTGCTCGGTGAATAATTTCTTTTTCTACACAGCCACCACTAACTGAACCGATAGAGCTTAAATCTTCAGAAATCAACATTCTAACACCTGGTTTTCTGTAAGAGGAACCCTCTAAATACACCACAGTGGCCAAAACGTTTTTCAATTCTTTTTTTTGATTGATAACTGCTTGATTGATAATTTCTTTTAGTTCGTGAATCATCTATGAAAACTACATTTAAGTGTTAAATATAAAACTTTTAGGTTATTTTTTATAGCTTATATTACAAGTTTCAAGTTTTTATTCTCTTGATTTACTTGAATTCCTTCAATACTAATTTCTAAAATTTTTATCATTTTTGTTTTTTAATGATATGTGTAGCCAGAGTCTTGATAATTAATTTAAACTTTTAAGTAGTCTTAAAAAGGTGGCTTACTTTTTTGGATTGACTTGGTTTGAAAAACGACCTCTATAAACCAATTACATCCTCCGCCGAAAGTAATTTTAGTTAATTCCATGGTAGTTTTTTTCTCTCTGTCCAATAAGAATCAGTAGAGGTTTTAAAAGAATTTAGCAATTCAATTTCATTATTAGAAAGTGAAAATGTATTTGTTTTTAAGTTTTCTTTAAGTTGTTCTGAATTACTTGCGCCACTTAAAATAATACTATTTGCTATTGTTTGCTCACAATATTTTAAACAAATAGCATCTGCACCAACCTTGTATTTTTTAGATAAATTTTCTAAGGTTACATACATTTTAGAGTAATGAGGAAAGTTGTTGTTCTTTAAAAGCCTGCCATTTGCTAAGGCTTCTTTTATTATAATTGACTTATTTTGACTTAATAATTCATCAGATATTTCTTTTAAACTTTGGTCTAAAATATTATAGGTTACTTGAAATATATCAAATACCTGTTTTCCATCAACCAAAACATTTAATGCTTTTTTAATTACTTTAAGCTGGCTTGTACCTGTTGTAGTTAAGCCTATTTTTAAGTGGTGTTCTTTTTTTAAATAAGCCAGTTTCGTTAAAACTTCTTTGTTTTCTAAAACTCCAGTTTCTAAAGTTGCAGAATGAATTTGATATACTTTTAAATAGGGCAGAAGCTTTTTAGAAAAATTCCATTGCTCGTTTAATTTAAATAAACTATGTTCTTTTATTTCATGAACAGTTGCATTTATATCAAAATTTGCAGTGTATGTATAACCCCATTTTGTAGCTATTTTAATAGATGCATCATTTTTAGTTTGCAACCACTCTATTAGCAATTCTTCTGCTAATCCGTAGCCTGGAGCTGTATCAAAATATCTAATTCCTGATTGATAAGCATCTTCTAAAACTGTAAAGCTGTGTTTTCTAAAATGGTTTAAATCGGAGTTGTCACAATTTTCTTTACGAACATTTATGTATTGAGGTCTTCCTAAAGCAGCGGTTCCTAATCCTAATTTCATTGTTTTTTTAATTTATGAACTGCATGATAGCATAGAGCAGCCCACTTTATTTCTTGCCCATTCAGGTCTTTTTGCAAACCATTTTTCATTCTCTGGTTGTTCAGAATATGGTTTTTTTAAGAGTTGAAATAGCGCATCAAGTAAAGTGTAATTTCCTTTATCAGCTTCATCAATTGCTAATTGAGACATATAATTACGTAAAACGTATTTAGGATTTACAGCATTCATTTTTTTCTTTCGTTCTTCTATTGATGTTCTTTCAAATTTAAGTCTTTCATCATATCTTTTAAACCACAAATTCCAGGTATTCGTTACTTCAGTAGAAATGTTTTTGTAGTCATAAAATGCTTCTTTTATCAATTCAAAACCAGAATTATTATCGGTGAAATCACTCAGTTTTCTGTAGAAGATAGTCATGTCAGTTTCTACTAATTGCAGCGTGTCTTCTAAATCTTGAATCAGTTTTACATCATCTTCATCCGAAGTAAATAAACCCAACTTCGATTTCATCATCTGTAAAGATTTTGTTTCAAAATCACTTTTGTATTGCTCTAAAATTTCATTTAAAGGGGCTACCTCTTCAATTATTGGGTATAAAGCATTGGCCAGTTGGTATAAATTCCATAAACCGATATTGGGCTGATTCCCGAACCTATAGCGTTTGTGCTGTCTGTCGGTTGTATTCGGAGTCCAATCAAAATCAAAACCTTCTAGCCATCCATAAGGTCCGAAATCTATGGTTAAACCTAAAATAGACATATTATCTGTATTCATCACTCCGTGAACAAAACCAACACGTTGCCAGTGAATGATCATTTCTAAAGTACGTTTAGAAACTTCTTTAAAAAATTTGATATAACGCTCTTTTGGTTTTTTTTCTGTAATCGAAAAATGATTTTTGATTGTATAATCAACTAAAGACTTTAAGTTTTTAATATCTTTTCTAGCTGCAAAAATTTCATAATTTCCAAAACGTAAAAAACTTGGAGAGACTCTAGAAACAATAGCGCCTTTTTCATACGCAGTATTTCCATCATATAAAATATCACGTAAAACAGCATCTCCAGACAAACTTAAAGATAAAGCGCGCGTTGTAGGTACTCCTAAATGGAACATAGCCTCGCTGCACAAATATTCTCTTACAGAAGATCTTAAGACGGCTAAACCATCGGCAGTTCTCGAATATGGGGTTTCTCCAGCTCCCTTTAATTGAACTTTCCAATTTTTATTTTGATGCTCAACTTCAAATAAATTAATTGCTCTTCCATCACCTAATTGTCCTGCCCAATTTCCAAATTGATGTCCT
>Ga0115570_10001960_pt1 | contig 16128 bp, 16 predicted proteins | sample COGITO_mtgs_1205_3_FD_87294 | JGI IMG/M metagenome (GOLD analysis project Ga0115570, IMG submission 87294) | Pelagic marine microbial communities from North Sea - COGITO_mtgs_120524 | ecosystem: Environmental > Aquatic > Marine > Epipelagic | place: Germany:Helgoland, sampling site Kabeltonne... | reverse complement strand
TTTTGACGATCAATCGGACCACCCATGTAGACCGAACGCTCGGATGCAAATAGCTCACCCAGAGGCGCGAAATCGCTCATCTGGTGGTGCTGTAGCGTGAGACGCTCGGTGCGTATGGTGGGTGCGCGATCCAAAGTTACTTCTTCTTCCCGAAACCAGACAGACCGGGGGGCAGGCCCATGCCGCCGCCCATGCCACCAAGTCCACCGGGGAGCTTGCCGCCCATGGCTTTTGCGGCCGCTTCCATCGCCTTCGGGTCCATTTTGGACGGGTCCATGCCAGCAGGCATCCCAGCGCCGCCGCCTTTGCCGCCCAACATGCCCTTCATCGCTTGCTTGAGCATCCCGCCTTTGCCCATCTTCTTCATCATGTCGCCCATTTGGCGCTGCATTTTGAGAAGTTTGTTCAGCTCGGACACTTCCATGCCTGACCCTTTGGCGATGCGTTTCTTACGGCTCGCCTGCAAAAGCGCGGGGTTCGCGCGTTCGCGCTTTGTCATCGACTGGATCAGGGCGATTTGCTGCTTGAGGATGCGATCATCAATGCCCGCGCCCTCCATCTGTTTGGTCATTTTGCCCATGCCGGGCATCATGCCCATGATACCTTCCATACCACCCATCTTTTGCATTTGCTCAAGCTGGGATTTAAGGTCGTTCATGTTGAACTGACCCTTCTGAAAGCGCTTCATCATGCGCTCGGCTTGTTCAGCCTCAATGGTTTCTTGCGCCTTCTCGACCAGCGCAACAATGTCGCCCATGCCAAGAATACGGCCCGCGACACGCTCAGGCTCGAACGTCTCAAGCGCGTCCATCTTTTCGCCCATGCCGACGAATTTGATAGGCTTGCCCGTGACCGCGCGCATAGACAGTGCCGCACCACCGCGACCGTCGCCGTCCATACGGGTAAGGACAACGCCAGTGATACCAATCTTGCCGTCGAACTCTTCTGCGACTTCAACTGCGACCTGACCTGTCAGACCGTCGACCACCAAAAGTGTCTCGCGCGGGTTTACCGCATCGCGAACATCTTCGACCTCTTTCATCAAGGTTTCGTCAATCTGCAAACGACCGGCCGTGTCGAGCATGTAGACGTCGTAGCCGCCCAATGTCGCCTGTTGCTTGGCGCGCTTAGCAATCTGCACAGCGCTTTCACCCGCAACGATTGGCAGCGTGTCCACGCCGATCTGCGTACCAAGGATTGCCAACTGCTGTTGTGCGGCTGGGCGATAGATATCGAGCGAAGCCATCAAAACGCGCTTGCCGTTTTTCTCGGTCAAACGCTTGGCAAGCTTACCTGTCGTGGTCGTTTTACCGCCGCCTTGCAAACCGACCATCAGGATCGGGGCAGGGGCGTTGTCGATCTTTAATTCACCGGGTTCACCTTCACCGCGCAGAACATGCTGAAGCTCGTCGTGAACGATCTTGACCACTTGTTGGCCGGGGGTGATGGATTTGGTGACCGCTTGGCCTGTGGCCTTTTCCTGTACCGCTTTGACGAAATCACGAGCGACAGGCAAGGAAACGTCCGCCTCCAGCAAAGCAACACGCACTTCGCGCAACGCGGTCTTAACATCCTCATCGGACAATGCACCTTGCTTGGTTAGTCGATCAAAGACTCCGCCAAGGCGTTCGGATAGATTTTCAAACATGCCTAAGTTCCTTTAGTCGACTGCAAGTTTAGACCTATGTAGGAAGGCCCAGCGAATGTTCCAAACGACAATCGCACCAGTGTGCGCAACGCGCTGACTGATGGCGATCCTCGTATGATCGAGGACCAGAAGAGTTTTTGCTTCTGGATATGTCCCAGCGTGTAGGCTTTGGGTGGTTCAGAGTCAACAGGCGCAGGCGGTTTCAACCATGCGTTTATGGCGTCCGTGATTTGTTTGGGCGCAAGGCCGCTGGTTGAGTATTGCGTGATCGGATGATCCCCTTGGCTCATCCCTTTATCAAAGACCAAAACGCAGCGCGCGGTGTCGTGGCCTTCTTTTTTCGCATGACTGAGATCGCTGAGCATGTGCACGATTTCACTATAGCCACGCATGTTACGCGCACGAAAAGTGATCGTGTTATTCGGCCGATCAAAAATTACCTGAACACGACGCACAAAAAGACGGATTCACAGCGTGATGAAAGCGGTAGCGAAGGTCAACACAAGGGCGACAAGCCACTCACTCGCAATCCATCCCGAAACAGCGCCTGCAAAGGATGCAAGAAAAAAGAAGCCAAGCAAAGCCGTCACCAACACTGGGCGATCCTCGATGATCAAGATTTGATCGGTATTGCGCGCGACTTTCATAAAAAGAGTTTGTGGCAAGCGATGCGAATTTCCAAGTGTTTTGCCGTGCAAGCGGCGTTGCAATTTCGAACACTTAGGGCGAAAGTACAGTCACTGCGTTGATGAATGCACAAAAGGCTAGATGAATGGACAACTGGGACGAAGTGCGCACGGCCTATCAAGTGGCCAAAATGGGCACCGTGAGTGGTGCGGCAGACGTGCTCGGCGTGCATCATGCGACGGTCATTCGCCATGTGGATGCTCTCGAAGCGCGCCTTGGGGTGAAGCTGTTTCAACGTCACGCGCGCGGGTATACGGCGACGGAAGCAGGCGAGGACCTATGCCGCGTGGCGCAGGCCACGGACGAGCAATTCAGCCAGCTTGCAGGGCGCGTAAAGGGCAAAGGTGATGAAGTCTCAGGCGAACTGGTGGTGACATCACTCATCGGCCTTGCGCCGATGATGGCACCGGCGCTCACCGCATTTCAACAAACCTACCCTGATGTCACTCTTCGCTATCTAACGGGTGAACGCTTGTTCCGGCTTGAATACGGCGAGGCGCATATCGCGGTACGCGCAGGAAGCGTGCCGGACCAACCGGACAATGTCGTGCAAGCTTTTGTCAAACAACCCATCGGGCTTTATGCTTCGCAAAGCTATATCGACCGCTATGGCATGCCCAAGGATGAAAGCGAATATAACAAACATCGTTTTGTCGGGCACGATTCCGAGAGTAACGGATCACCGTTTTTCCAATGGCTGATCAAGAATGTTCCGCGTGAAAACGTTGTGTTCCGCTCCACCGATAACCGCGCGATGGAACTTGCCATTCGTGCAGGCGCGGGCATCGGGTTCATGAATGCCCATGATGCTGCGGCCCATAAAGGCATGGTGCAAGTCGCGCCTGCGCGTGATGATTGGAATGCACAGCTTTGGCTGGTCACGCATGTCGATCTACACCGAACGGCTAAGGTCCAAGCCTTTTTGCGCTTTGTAAAAGAACAGGCGAAAAGTTGGGATATGTCATGAACGAGGCTCTGCGCGGACATGGTGCGATGCTGTTGTTTTCCATGTTGGTTGCGGGGTCGTTTTCGCTCGGCGCACTTGCCTCGCCGTTCATTGCGCCGGAACTTGTGACAGTCTTGCGCTTTGGCATCGCGACTCTCGTGCTTGGTGCGCTTTGTGGTTTTCGGGGCGAGCTTAAAGCAGAAAATGTGACGGCTGTTTGGCGGTATGTTCTGTTGGGTGGTGTGTTTGCGACCTACTTTGTGCTTATGTTTGCAGGCTTGAAAACAGCGCCAGCTGTTTCTGCGGCAGCAGTGTTTACGCTGACACCGATTTTGACGGCGCTGGCCTCTTACGTGTTGCTACGACAAATCACGACGCCGCGCATCGCGGGCGGTCTCGCCATTGGTGCGCTCGGCGCGCTTTGGGTGATTTTTCGCGCCGATTGGTCTGCTTTCATGCTCTTTGAAGTCGGAAAGGGCGAGATCATCTATTTTTGGGGCTGCATTTGCCACGCGATTTACATCCCGCTTGTGCGTTTACTGAACCGTGGCGAAAGCGAGATCCTGTTTTCATTCGGAACGACAATTGGCGGTATTTTGGTGCTTTTGGTGTGGAGCTGGTCAGCCCTGTGGAGCACCGATTACACGGCTCTGCCCAACATCGTCTGGATCACCATCCTGTATGTGTCGATTTTCGCGACAGCGGCGACCTTTGTTCTGGGCCAATTCGCTTCTCTCAGATTGCCGGGTGCAAAGGTGATGGCCTACACCTATCTCATCCCGTCGTGGGTGATTTTATGGGAAATCGCATTGGGACACGGCGCGCCGCGCGGCCTCATTCTTGGTGGGGTTGGCTTGACTATGGTCGCTTTGGTGGTCTTGCTGAAACATGAAGAAACGGGAGGGCGTGATGGCCGATTATCAAAAGCTGATTGATGCAGAGATTTGGGCGTTCATCGAGAAAACCAATAGTTTTTACCCACCTGACACAGCCACTTACGGTGTTGAGGACCAGCGCCGCATTTATGACGGCATGTGCGCTGCGTTTCGCGTGGACTACCCCGATGGCGTGAGCACGACGGATCGCGTCTATGGTGGCGTGCCGTGCCGACATTATACGAATAGTGGCAGCGATGTTGTGGTCATGTATTTCCACGGTGGCGGGTTCGTTGTTGGCGGCTTGGAGAGCCATGATGATGTGTGCGCCGAGATTTGCGCGGCGACGGGTTTGGATGTGGTATCTGTCGATTACCGCATGGCCCCAGAGCATAAACATCCCGCAATGTTTGACGATGCAATGGCCGCGACGCGGGCTGTTTTTGCTGAAACAGGCAAAGCTGTTGTGCTGTGCGGCGATAGCGCAGGGGGCAACTTGGCCGCTTGTGTCTCACATATGGCACGTGGCTCTGAGGTGGTGATTAAAGGACAGGTGTTGGTTTATCCGGGTCTGGGCGGTGATTTCGACAAAGGCTCTTACATGGTGTTTGCGGATGCACCTATGCTGACGCGTGATGATATTATGATTTACCGCAATGTGCGACTTGCAGGGGACGAGCCTGTTGGTGATCCGCGCTATGCGCCGCTTCATGATACCACGTTTGACGGATTGCCGCCGACAGTGATCAACACGGCGCAATGCGATCCATTGAGCGATGATGGTATTGATTACGAAGAAGCTCTGAGAGCCGCAGGCGTGCCTGTCCACCGCGTTGATGAGGCTGGACTGGTGCATGGCCATTTGCGCGCGCGCCACATGTCCGAGCGATCAAGCGCGAGTTTCACCCGCATTACGCAAGCGATCGCTGCATTGGCTGCAGGTGAGTGGCCTTACTAACGGCGCGCGCGATTTTTCTAGAAAAATCGGGGCGTCACGCAGGGAGGAAAGGGTCTGCCTTCATGCTGGCAGGGATCGGTGCGCCAAGTCGATTTAGGATGCTTGGAGCAAGCTGTAGCTGGTGTAGTGGCGTCTGTGCGTCTGGACCTTGCGCATCACCAAAATAATAGAGCGCAAATTCCTGTTGCAGTGGGTTGTTCCCGCCATGATGCCCACGCGCGTCTTGTCCATGATCTGCGGTCACGATCACTTCGTATCCCATGTCGCGCCAACGCGGAATGAAAGGGGCGAGCATCTCATCCATCACAAAACACGCGTGATCCATTTCATGGCTTTCATGTTGAAAGCGGTGCCCCATGCTATCGAGCGTGCACGTGTGCAAGATCCCGTAGTTCAAATCAAACCGACCCGCGAGATTGGTGAGCGTGGCGAAGAGATCAAGATCAGACGGTGTCATCTGATTGGCCTGCCCGTATCCTGTCATTGAATGAAAACGCCCGTGGTTGATCGTCTTGCTTTCGGGTTCATCGTACTCGATGTCGCGCACGTAATCGAAAGGATGGCGGTTGAAAAATTCTGACCAGAATGAATGCGTGACGGCCCCGGTTGTGCCACCCGCTTTTCTGATTTCGGAAAAGAGATCAGGTTGCGTTATGCGAAAGACGTTTCCGTTGCCGGTACAGCCATGTTCCTGCGGTGTGACACCTGTGTGGATCGACGCGTAGCAGCTGGCCGAAATAGAAGGAAGCACGCTGGTCATTGTCCATTTTTGTGCGGTTCCGTTTGCCACCCAGCCCTCAAGATTACCAAACAAGCGCGCCCAATTGCGCAAGGGGACACCATCAAGGATGATGAGGAGCAATTTGCGATCCATAGGAGCCTCCGGCGGAAGTTTATTTAGAAAGATGAAGCGGTGGGTCGTTTCTTGTTAGTTCCCAGCGCTTTCCATTTTACGGGTTGCAATGACGTTCTCAAGCCAGCCGATTTTCATTTCAGGGACTGAGCTGAGCAAAAGATCGGTGTAATCATCAAACGGGGGACTCAGGACCTCGGACTTGGTGCCGTAGCGCACAACTTTGCCTTGGTACATTACCGCGATGCTATCGGCGATTGCGCGCACTGTCGCGAGATCGTGTGTGATGAACAGATACGCCACATTCTCGCGCTTTTGCAGATTGAGCAGCAGTTTAAGGATGCCATCAGCGACCAACGGATCGAGCGCGGATGTAACTTCATCACAGATGATAAGCTTGGGCTTGGCTGCCAGCGCGCGCGCAATGCAGACTCGCTGTTTTTGACCGCCTGAGAGTTCAGCAGGGTAACGATCGATGAAGCCATCGCCCATCTCAATTTCTTCCAAGAGTTCCGCAATGCGCTTGCGTTTCTCTTCGCCCTTCATGCCGAAGTAGAATTCCAGCGGGCGTCCGATTATCGTGCCAACTGTTTGGCGTGGATTCATGGCAACATCGGCCATTTGGTAGATCATCTGAAGCTCACGCAGATCCTCGCGTGAGCGGCTTGGTTGATCCGGTGTCAAAGTACGACCCGCGAAATCCGTACTGCCGCCCTTTGGTGGAAGCAGGCCAGTGATCACACGCGCGAGTGTGGATTTACCAGAGCCGGATTCCCCAACAACGGCCAAAGTTTGACCCGGTGAAATATCAATGCTCACGTCATGCAGAACGTCGAATTTCGTACCCTTGTAGCGCGCTGTAATGTTCTTGGCGCTCAGGATCGGCTGGGTTGGTGTCTTTTCTTCATGATTGATCGAGCGCACGGAAACGAGCGCTTTGGTATAGTCTTCTTGCGGGTGGTTGATGATCTGATCGACCGTGCCGTATTCGACCATATTGCCCATCTTCAGCACCATGATTTCATCACTCACCTGCGCAACGACAGCAAGGTCATGCGTGATATATAAAGCAGCGACACCTGTATCGCGGATCGCTTCTTTGATCGCTGCAAGCACGTCGATTTGGGTGGTTACATCAAGCGCTGTTGTTGGTTCATCAAACACCACCAAGTCAGGCTCTGGGCAGAGCGCGAGCGCGGTCATGCAGCGTTGAAGCTGACCGCCTGAGACTTGGTGCGGATAGCGAGAGCCAATGTTGTCAGGATCGGGCAGACCAAGCTTGTCAAAGAGCAAACGCGCTTTGGCTTCTGCATCCGCGCGGCTGAATTTGCCTTGGCTCACGGAGGCCTCAACAACCTGATCCATGATCTTCTTGGCAGGGTTGAAGCTGGCAGCGGCGGATTGGGCCACATAGGTCACCTCTGCGCCGCGCAGTTTGCGCAAATCGCCAATGCCACCTTTGAGGATGTCACGTCCGTTGACCCAGACTTCGCCGTCCGTCAGTTCCACACCGCCACGCCCGTAGCCTAGAGCCGAAAGTCCAATGGTGGATTTTCCGGCACCGGATTCACCGATCAGGCCAAGCACTTTGCCCTTTTGCAGCTCGAAATCGACGCCATGCACAATCTTGATCTTATGGGGTTTGGCATCGGGGGGATAAACCGTTGCGCCAATTTTCAGACCGCGTACTTTGAGGAGTGGATCGCTCATTATCCGCGTCCTCCTTTGAGAGAGGTGGTTCTGTTGAGCACCCAATCCGCCACGAGGTTCACAGAGATTGCGAGGGTTGCAATCGCAAAAGCGGGGACCAGCGCAGCAGGGATGCCGTAAACGATGCCATCTTTGTTTTCTTTGACGATGCCGCCCCAGTCTGCGCCGGGGGGTTGCACGCCAAGGCCCAAGAACGACAGGGTCGAGACGAAAAGGACCGCAAAAATAAAGCGCAGGCCCATTTCAGCGACCAAGGGGCTAAGAGCGTTGGGGAGGATCTCGCGGAAGATTATCCAAGATTTTCCCTCACCGCGCAGTGTCGCGGCTTCGACGTAATCCATCACGTTGATGTCCACAGCGACCGCGCGTGAAAGACGGTAAACGCGTGTGGAATCCAAGAGGCCCATCACAACGATCAAAACTGGAATGGTCACAGGCATCACGGACAAAACAACCAATGCAAAGATCAAAGACGGGATCGACATGATCAAATCCACAAAGCGCGAAATTGCCTGATCGACCCAACCGCCCATCACGGCTGCCAATAGTCCAAGACAGGACCCGAGCGTGAAACTAAGGATCGTTGCAGCCGTCGCGATAAAGATTGTCGTGCGCCCGCCGTAGATCATACGGCTCAGCAGGTCGCGCCCGATGCTGTCAGTGCCCAGCCAATGCTTGGAAGAGGCTGGCTCCCATACGTCGCCTACCGCTTCGGCCATGCCATAAGGGGCAAGCCAGGGCGCAAAGATTGCGATGAAGAAATAAAGACCTGTAAAGAACAGACCGATGAGGGCGGAAATTGGGATATTCTTGAACATGTCCGCTCCTCCTATTTCGGGTGCCGCAAGCGCGGGTTGGCAAGGATAGAAACAATGTCAGCAACCATGTTGAGCAAAATATAAACGGCCGCGAACACAAGGCCGCAGGCTTGCACAACAGGGACATCACGCTTGGCGACGTGATCGACCAGATACTGCCCCATGCCGGGATAAACGAACACCACTTCGACGACGACTACGCCCACAACGAGATAAGCAAGGTTGAGCATGACAACATTCACGATCGGTGCAATCGCATTCGGGAAAGCGTGACGCGAAATGACTTGAAAGCTGCTCAGACCTTTGAGTTCAGCCGTCTCGATATAAGCGGATTGCATCACATTCAGAATTGCCGCGCGGGTCATGCGCATCATATGCGCAAGCACGACAAGCGTTAGAACCGTCACAGGCAAGGCGATCGCATGCAGCTTTTGGCCAAGGCTCATGCTGTCGTTAATCATCGCCACTGAGGGTGCCCAGCCCAGCTTTACGCCGACAAAATACATCAAAACGTAGCCGATCAGGAATTCTGGAATGGAAATCGAGGTCAAGGTGACGGCTGAAATCATCTTGTCAGGCCAGCGGTCTTTGTAACGAACGGCCACTAAACCAAGGAAAATCGCCAACGGTACGGACACAACAGCGGCCCAGAACGCAAGGAACAACGTGTTACCCAACCGTTTGCCCATGGAGGTTGCAATATCCTGACCATTGGTCAGGGCTGTACCGAGATCGCCTTGAATCGCACCGCCAAGCCAACTGAAATAGCGGCTCAAAGCAGGTTCGTTCAGGCCTAAATCTTTTCGTAGATTAGCCAATGCTTCGGGGGTCGCCGATTGGCCTAAAATGGATTGTGCAACGTCGCCGGGAAGAATTTGTGTTCCCACAAAAATCAACGCAGACGCTGCGAGGAGGAGCAGGAGCCCCAGCGCTAAGCGCTGGGACACCAATTTCAAAATCGGGTGCATTTGCGTTCCCGACCTTACGCGAAGGACAGCTTGCGTGTGACCTGACCGTTCATCAGCTCGCCGTTTGGATCGGTTTCCCATCCAACCAGCTTGTCGCTGACGCCGTCGATGAAGTCGTTGAACATTGGGCAGATGAGACCACCCTCATCACGCACGATGTTACCCATCTCGGAATAAAGCGCTTTGCGCTTCGTGAGGTCGAGCTCTGCCTTGGCTGCGAGCAGCTTGGCGTCAAACTCAGGGTTGTTGAACTTCGTGTCGTTCCAATCCGCAGAAGACAGATACGCAGTCGAGTACATTTGATCCTGAACCGGACGGCCACCCCAATAGGATGCACAGAACGGCTGCTTGTTCCAAACTTCAGACCAGTAACCATCATTTGGCTCGCGCTTGATTTCAAGCGGGATACCTGCGGCTTGTGCAGACTGTTGGAACAACTGCGCTGCTTCAACCGCACCCGGGAAGGCACCGTCAGCTGTGCGCAGAATAATGGGTGAGCCATCATGACCGGATTTCGCGTAATGCTCTTTCGCTTTATCCACATCATACATGCGCTGTGGGATCGAGCTGTCGAACAAAGGATAAGCTGCGTTGATTGGCATGTCGTTGCCGACAGAACCGTATCCGCGCAGGATTTTCTCAACCATTTCTTCACGATTGATCGCGTATTTCAGCACAAGGCGCAGTTCTTTGGAATCGAACGGTGCAGTGTTTGTGTGCATGATGAACACATAGTGACCACGGCCCGGCGTAGACTGAACCGACACACCAGGTGCGCGCGACAGAAGGCCAGCAATCTTAGGCTCAAGACGGTTAATCAGGTGAACCTGACCGGACTGAAGTGCTGCTGTACGTGCAGTTGCGTCGTTGATCGCGAGGATTTCGACGGAATCAAAGTGACCATCATCACCCCAATAGTTCGCGAACTTGGAGTACATGTGACGCACACCCGGCTCGTCAACTTCCATCTTATATGGGCCTGTGCCAACGCCTTCGGCAGGGTTGTCCATGCCACCGTTTGGCTGAATGATCAGGTGATAATCCGCCATCAGGTACGGAAGGTCAGCGTTTGCATTCTTCAGCGTGACGGAGAACGTGTCGCCCTCAACCTTCATGCTTTCGATGTTTTTCATCACACCCAGTGCGCCGGACTTTGAATCTTCGTTGGAGTGACGCTCCATCGTTTTCATGACGTCTTCGCCGGTCATTGTCTTGCCGTTATGGAATTCAACGCCTTGGCGCAGTTTGAACATCCATGTTTTTGCGTCTGGCGTGCTCTCTACGCTCGTTGCGAGACGGCCTTCGATGTCGCCCGTCGCAGACACTTCTACCAATGTGTCACCGAACTGACGACCATTGTGATACGGTACTTGGCTTGCATATGTCGCTGGATCGAGCGAGTTCGTGCTCTCACCGCCTGTGGAGCCGATCTTTAGATCGCCACCTTTTTTGTGGCTTGCAGCTTTCGCAGCAGTTGCGAACATCGTGCTCGCAGCTGCGGCGCTGACGCCGAGTGCAGACGCTTTGCCCATAAAGTCGCGGCGTGACAGTTTGCCTGCGCTCGCACGTTTTGCGAGGTAGTCGAGTTGATCTTGCATAAGAAGTCTCCCAGTTAGCTATTTTGATCCGCCGTCGTTTTAAAGCAGGCGGTTTTCATATTAGTGTCGTTAACAATGCGGATTGCAGCGCACCTCGCAAGGGTTAAATGCTTTTTTCGCCATCACGCTTTTACAAGTTGTCGCGCAAAGTGCTGCGTTGCACGTCTTTTTCGAAGATAAGTTCATCGTTTTCAAAGGCCTCCAAGCGAGCCTTGAGATGGAAATGAGTAGCGTCTGATGTCATTTCTGACGTTGCTTCGGTCCGCAAAGTGATTCCCTCGCGCTCTAGCTCGTCAGTCCAATGCGTGCGGCCATGCGCACTCAGCGGATCATCAGGATGGATGGACCACCATTCGCGCGCAACAGAGCCGTTGATCAGCCCATGATCGCCGTCTTTGACTTTGCCGAAGTCATCCACAATTTCGAGAGTGACAATACCCGTGGTCCAATCGGTGATGGTTTTACGGCTGTTTGACCCTTCGCGGATGGTTTCAACTTGCCAAGGCGTGGCCGCTTCTGGAGCCTCGAACGTCCACTCATCCGTGTCGTCGCTTGGGCGAAGCGGCAGGCTCAGCGATCCTTGGGTTAGCGTTAGCGTGCTTGCCACTGGGCTGGGCCAAATGAGGGGCCAATAGGCAGTGGAAATCGCGATGCCTAGCCGGTGACCTTTTGGCAAACGATAAGCAATATGATCAAGATCGAGCGTGACCTCTTCCGCCCTCTCAGGCGTCATCGGGCTGGGGGTTGCATGGCTGATACGATGTGAAAGATTGAGCACCCCATAAGTGATACGCGCGCTGGCACCATTGGGTTGAATGTCGAGCAAGCGCACGGCGATTTGGCCTTGCGGCGTATCGCTGCTCAGCGTGAGTGTAATCTGTGGTGCACCGACGATATCGCGCTGCGCGTTGAGCGGTTCAGATTTGAATACAACCGACATTGCATCATCGCTGCGTTGATCGTCCGGCAGTTCCGGCCCCAGCCAGATCGCGCAATATTCGCCCGAATGGGCCCCGCAAGTTTGGGGCGAACTGATCGTTGCCTCGAACGGCTCAGCTGTGTCTTGAAGCGTGTGATCCCCAAGATGCCACGTCTCGCGCGCAAGGTCTGACGGCTTTTCATTGATCGCAAGCCAAGTGCCTGCACGCTCGGTGTACCATGACTTTGGCGTAACAGAGTCCATCAGGTAGGGTCGGTAGAGCGGGTCATTCTCAACCCCAGTATCGATCCCTTTCAACCAGTGATCCCACCAGCGCAGGGCTTCTTGCAGGAAGCCAATACGTGGCTCTGGAATCTCAAAATGCGGATACTTGTGGACCCACGGCCCGATGATCGCTTTCGCAGGTGCATCGAGGTTTTCAATCAAAGCAGGTGGTGCATTTTTATAGGCGTCGCCCCAACCCCCAACGGCAAGCGTTGCGGCTTTGATTGCAGTGTAGTCTTCGCAGACTGAGCCGTGCTGCCAATAGGCATTACGTCGTTGATGATCGAGCCATGTCGCCGCAAGGAATGGCTCATTCTTAAGCCGGTCAAGCCAAATTTCGCGCCAATCATCCGGGCGCAACGCAGGATCAGGCGCGCGCGAGGAATAAGACCACATCGTCCCGCTCCACCCAAGGTTTTCATTCAGCAGGCAGCCGCCTTTGTAATGGATGTCGTCGGCGTAGCGATCCACTGTGGAACACAGCGTGATGATCGCTTTCAGCGCATCGGGCTGGAGGGCTGCGACCTGTAGCGCGTTAAAACCTCCCCAAGAGATTCCCATCATCCCGACATTGCCGTTGCACCACGGTTGTGTGGCGAGCCATTTGATCGTCTCGACGGCATCATCGAGTTCTTGAGCGCTATATTCGTCCGCCATCAGCCCTTCGCTATCCCCATTGCCGCGCATGTCGACGCGGATGCAGGCATAGCCGCGCTTGGCAAAGTAAGGATGCGTCAGGCAATCACGTGCGGTGGTGCCATCGCGTTTGCGGTAGGGCAGAAACTCGAGGATCGCAGGAACGGGGGCGTCTGTTGCGTTGTCCGGTATCCAAGTACGCGCAGAAAGGCGTGTGCCATCGGGCATCGTGATACCAAGATCGGGGTTCTCGGTGATCGGGCGTAGGGAGTTTGATGTCATTTAGGCATCGTTGTGTGGGAAGCGTTAAGAGTCAAGATGAGCGTGCAATTGCATACGCTTGATGAGCCGCTAAAGCGGCTCGAACCCTCAGGCTATTTCTGAAAACAGGAAGATGAAAAAGAAAAAGCCCGGCGCGAAGGCCGGGCGAATTCAGAACTGTTTGTAAAAGTGCTTAGTGCAGCTTGCTGGATACTTCGCCAATCGCGTCATCGATAAGCGCGGCACCGTCTTTTGCAGTCATCTGCTTCGCGATCACGTCATTCGCAGCTGCAATTGCAACGCCAATGGCTGTGTCACGCACTTCTTTGATGGCCCCTGCTTCAGCAGAGGCGATCTGATCAGTTGCCGCCGTAAGACGACGCGCGATGGAGGCTTTGAGATCCTCTTTCGCTTGATCCGCAGCGACAGCCGCGTCCTTTTTGGCCGCTTCGACGATGCGATCTGCTTGCTCTTGCACTTCTTTTTGCTTGCGCTCGTAAGAGGCGAGCAATTTCTGTGCATCTTCACGCAAGGCTTTCGCTTCATCCAATTCGTCGCGGATGTCAGTGGCGCGCTTATCAAGCATGCCGCCAAGAAGCGCAGGGATTTTGAAGTAAGCGATGATCGCGAGGAATAGCAAGAAACCGAGCAATACGACGAAGTCTGTGTTGCCGAGCGAAAAGAACGGACCAGACGCTGCGAAAGCAGGCTGCGCCGTTACTGCGGTGAGCAGTGCAAGTGATGTAATGCGCATGACTTACCCTTTCATGCGGGCAGCGACAGCCGCGCCCACGTCTTTTGCTGTTGCTTTGCCGCCCAGCGCAGAGACGATCTCTGCGGCTGTGTCTTTGGCGACTTCTTCAACGCTTGCCATTGCGCCGGCACGGATCTCGGCGATTGCCTTCTCCGATTCAGCAGCTTTCGCGGAAATCTCTGCGTCTGCTTTCGCAATCGCCACGTCGAGATCAGCTTGAATCTCTGCTTTGGCACCTGCCACGATGTTTTGCGCTTCTGCGCGTGCATCTGCAAGGGCCTTGTTGTACGCATCTTCCGCTTCGCCTGCTTTGTTTTTCAACATTTCAGCGGCGGCGATGTCATTGGTGATCGTCCCTGAACGCTCTGCCAGAACCGCAGCGATGCGCGGAAGCGCGATGCGGGACAGGACAAGAAAGATCACTACAAGAGTGAGAACGAGCCAGAAAATCTGGTTTGGGAACCATTCAAAGCAAAGCTGCGGCATGCCGATGGCTGAGCCATCGGGACCTACGCATGAGCTGACGGCACCTGTTGTTTCGGTAGCCATGTCGTCCTCCGTCGGAACTTTTCTCTACATCGGGCGGCCTGAACGTTTGCCAAGCCGCCCGCGCGTAAGGATTAGATCAGTCGGCTTAGACTGCGAACATAAGCAGAAGGGAGACTAGGAATGCAAAGATGCCCAGTGCTTCTGCGAACGCGATGCCGATGAAGAGTGTTGCTGTCTGACCAGCAGCAGCGGATGGGTTGCGCAATGCGCCAGCCAAGAAGTTGCCTGCTACGTTACCAACACCGATAGCGGCTGCGCCGGAACCGATTGCTGCAAGTCCTGCGCCGATGTGTGCGAGATCGCCTTCCATAGTATTTCTCCTTACGATTGGAAGTTTAGATAGATGTGTAGAGTGCGTGATGTCACGCACCCACATTAGTTAGTGAGACGGGTGCAATGCGTCCTTTAGGTAAACGCATGTCAGGATAGTAAAGACGTAGGCCTGGATCGCGGACACCAGCACTTCGAGGCCGTAAATCGCGACAACACCAAGGATCGACAATGGCGCGACTGCTGTCAGCGCAGCGAAACCTGCAAAAACCTTCAGAACCGCGTGGCCCGCCATTACGTTGCCAGCCAAACGAATGGAGTGGCTTACAGGGCGAACAAAGTAAGAGATAACCTCGATCAGTGCGAGAACCGGACGCAGAGCAAGCGGTGCGCTAGACACCCAGAACAGACCCAAAAAGCCTACGCCATTCTTGATAAAGCCGATGGCTGTCACAACGAAGAAGACGCCGAAACCCAGAACCGCTGTAACCGCGATGTGTGATGTTGGTGAAAACGACATCGGGATCAGAGCAAGGAAGTTAGAAAAAAGAATGAAGATGAACAGTGTAAAGATGTATGGGAAGTATTTGATCCCGTCTTTGCCTGTTACGTCTTCGACCATCTTGTAGACGAAACCGTACATCATCTCTGCGATCGATTGTGCACGACCAGGGATGACCGTGCGGCGCGATGTGCCGATGACCAACAAGCCGATGACGCATACCGCAGCGAGCGCCAGCCAGAGCGTCATGTTCGTGATTGTGAACATACCAATCGGGCCATCGCCAAACAAAGGTTTGATGATGAACTGATCCATTGGGTGGAAAACAAGTCCGCCTTTTTCCTCAGCCATGCTTCAGTCCTCTTTCTGCGCGTCCGCTTGAGCAGACATTTGTTGGTCTTGGATCTCTTGTGCGGTGCGCATCATCGTTTTGATACCGGCCGCGAGACCCAACATTATAAACAGCACCATGAAAATCGGCAGCGTGCCAAAGAGCACATCCAATCCGTATCCGATGCCAAAACCGATCCCAAGACCGGCTACGAGCTCTGTCACCATGCGCCAGCCTTGTTGAGCCTGACTATAGTGCTCCTCCGAGGCAGGTTTTGGCGTGCTCGCTGCTTTCACCTTGGCGATCCGGTCGTCCAATTGCTTGAGACGGTCTTGATTGTCAGGTTCGGTCAACGGGTCAAATCCTACCCACGAAGTTCTCGTGAGTGCTATGTCTGGTAGCGCTCCGAGTCAAGAGAGCGGATGCGTTATGTAAGTATTTGTTAAGTTTAAGAAATTCAATAATTTTCCGGCCTGCGACAGTTCTGCACACCCTCAGTATTGGCCAATTCAGTGCCTTATCCATATTCAACCATTTGGTTGACGAATATCGCCGCTTTG
>Ga0115570_10001946_pt1 | contig 16201 bp, 29 predicted proteins | sample COGITO_mtgs_1205_3_FD_87294 | JGI IMG/M metagenome (GOLD analysis project Ga0115570, IMG submission 87294) | Pelagic marine microbial communities from North Sea - COGITO_mtgs_120524 | ecosystem: Environmental > Aquatic > Marine > Epipelagic | place: Germany:Helgoland, sampling site Kabeltonne... | reverse complement strand
TAACATACGGTCATATCGTTTTGTACTATTACGTCAAAAGTTGCAGCCCATCCTGCTAATTTATTCTCAAAGCGGTCTACAAAAGGTTCACATCCTACAGCTCCTTCAATCTGGAATAGGTCTGTATATAAATCTCCTCTTTGTAGTATAGCTACAACTCTATTAAGGACTTCTAACTGAGTATTTAAAACATCTTGTTCGTTATCATTACCTACAAATATATCTGTAACCTCGTCCTTAGATTCGTCTACTATGTCCATTGCTAGAACACTAATATTAAAAATCATTGTATTGGTTTCTACATTGCAGTTGTTTACTATGATGTGAGATAAAGGGAAGATAGTCTGCTTGTTTAAGTCTACATCGTCTAATGAACCAAAGGAAACTGTATTAACAAAAGGCTCTGCATTAAGTGCATCCTTTATCTTTTTCGTTACGTTATAAAATCCTGTCATCTATTCTTTATTAATTTTGCTTCTAATTGGTTCTTCTCTTTTTCAAATGCTAAATACATTAAGCATTCGTGAAAGTTTAATTTTGTGATATGTTCAAATCGTCTAACATCTCCTTTAGCGAGTCCATAGATTGATTGATACCACCCCCACTTTTTACCAAAGTTTGTAGCTGCTCCGTAGTCAGCTCCTTCGGTATTTCCTGATTCAAATAGTTCAGGGTAGTTTTCAGCAACTCTTCGTTTAAATTCCAAAAAAAAAACATACATCCCATAACAACATCCAATGGTATCTGTTTCATTGTTTCAGCATTGTCTAAACCGCTGTACTCTTCTATCTGGTATCTATCTCCTTTTTTAAATGTAACAGGTCTGTAAAGAACTGTCATAGCCTTGTGCATAGTATCCCAGTCTGTAAAGTTCTCATCGAGATCTACATATTCCCCGAGCGTCATATTATCGAGTACTGGAATTAGCCCGTATTCAATACCTCTATGGGTAAAGGTTGGAATCAAGTCTTGCTTCTTTTCAAAGAGGTTGTTTATGTCGTTAAGTATTTCTTGGACGTAAGTAAACTTTACTTTGGCTATGTCTTGCAGATTAAGACTACAAAATATCTCGACAGTCTTATGCATTAAGAAACTGCTATCTTGGTTTTCTTCTGTATTTAACTTAGTAAACTTCTGATACTGTTCTAAAGTTACTTCAGATAAATTACTAGGTATTTGTATTTCTACTTTCATATATATATACAATAATTTTTAGGTGGAACTGTATAAAATAAAAAGAACTGCATCTCTGCAGCCCTTTAAATAATTCCGTTAAATGGTTTAATATTCTCTTAATAATCTTTCTAGCTTTCTCATCACTCCACTAAAGAAGCAATCACTACAACCAGTAAGTGGTCTGTTCTCATTAAACACCCTGTTAAAGATTTTAAGTAGTGCCTTTTGTTGATCTGGTGTAACTGTCTTTATGTTTGTGTTTTCAGTTAGATAGTTATATTCGTCCTCAGTCAAACAGTTAGGTAAGTGTCTAGGAAATAGATAGTTAAGCATATCTTTACGTTCATCACAACCACAGTCACTCCCAGCAACAAACTTAACAAACTTCTTTATTCCTGTAGTTTCTGTAAACTTTTCTACTTGGTCGCCTAAACCTTTACTTGCTTCAGCGTGATTCTTTTTCCACTCCTTGTAAGCCTTACTTCTTTTGTCTCCTTTAAATTCTGTCATAATCTTCGTTTTTTAAATCGTCCCAATCTTCGTTTAACTTTTCTTTAATATCTTTTTTACAGTTCTTAAGCGTGTTGTAGATACTAACCCAGCTTATACTTGTGTTAGCTGCTATCTTTCTAATACTTAGGTCAGTAGTAGAATACAGCTTAAATAGCTTTCTGTTATACCATGTCCAATCCTGAGAAACTTCGTCCACCAGCAAGCAAAGCCTGTGGTAAGCTTCTTGTTCTTCTAGGTTGGTATCGTCTGCTATTTGCATAGGAAAGTCTTCTATGTCAATACTAATTTTTACTATTTTCTTTTTAGCATTGTAATACTGATAGTACATGCTTCTTAATGTGAAATACATATAGCCTCTACTAACCTTATTGTTCTTTACTATCTTTTCTGGTTTAGCATATCTTATAAGAGTTTCATAGCTTTGCTGTACAATGTCCTCTGCATAATTATACTCGCCAAAACTATTCACTACTTTAATCCATTCATCATGCTGTTTAGCTACAACACTTAACCAGTCTAATCTATTTGTTTGCTTCATTATAATTTTTTACCAGATGTGATACTCTCCTGAATTTGGGTTAGATAATTGATATGATACTGAGTATCTAAGTGCATCTAATAAATGATCATATTTTGCTATGGGTGTTTGACTTTTCTTTTCTAGCCACACGTAGTTTTTAAGTTCATTGATTAGGTTCTTACTATCTGGATCAATGATTAGTTTGTAGTCTTGTATCATTGCAATGCCAAATACAATTGAACCTTGACCTTTAATAGCTGGGACTATGTTACATGATTGTTTAAGTGAGTCTATTAATCTAGGGTCTGCTGAGTCAGCTACAATTAAATCCCTGCCAGCGTGTTTAGCGTTTAACTCTCCTAGCTGAGTTGCTGTTAGTTTGGTTAGATAGAAACATTCTTGAACGTAGATAATCTTGTTCTTTTTATCTATGTTAGTTTTAAGTAGGGTAGAAGGGTCGTTCATTCCAAAATCTTGACCTAGTACAGTTCTACCTATGGTTTGAAACTTTCCAAGTTCCCAGTTCTCATAAATTGCACCCATTAGTCTACCCTGCAAACCACGACCGTAAACATTATACCAATTGAGCCAAAATTTATTACCTGAATCTGCTTTAGCTTTAGCCTTTAGTATTTCTTGTATTGCTGCTTTAGGTGCAGCTTCATTATCTTTGTATGTTAGAATTATCTTTTCTGAATCCCTTGCATCTTCTAGTTCTGTATTAACCCAAAACTCCCCCGTTGGATTAAAATCTAAATAGATAAATTTAGATGTACGTATTGCTAACTGCTGATAAGATTCAAAGTCTACATTGTTACACTCATTTATAAATAAAATATGCCTTCTACTACCTCTTAACTTAGATGGGTTATCACAACTAAAAAATTCAATCCAAGAACCGTTAGAGTAGTTGTATGTCATTGCTGAACGGTTGTAAGCTTCGTCCTTCCAGTTGTTAGTCCATTGCATTATTTTTTTAAAGTCACGAATAACCCCACGCTTTAGATGTGGAACTGATTCTGATACAATGCTTATTTCGCTATTAGGATGCGTTGTAGCGTAGTCAATTAGTAAAGGTAATATGGAGAACGTTTTAGAAGATGAAGTACCACCTTGAACAATCCTAACACGTTTACGTAGTCTCGCTATCTTCGTCTGAGCTGTCGTCCTCAATAACATCTATATCCAGTTTATTAAAAATGGGTTGTTCTGATTGGCTTAATTCCATTGTTTGTTTTACTGCACCGTAAAGGGAATCCATAACCGCCTTGTAAGCTCCTACGTCTCCTTTAAGCCCTTTACTTATCATTGCGAGGGTAAGCATGTCTTCTTGGCTTAACTTCTCTGTAAGACCGTTTATAGGGTTCTTAACATCTTTAGCAGCTTCCATCCATTTCTTAACAATAGTTGCTCTGTTTTTAGAGCCTTTGGGTCGACCTTTGCCTAGCTTGTTCCCTTTTTCAAAAGGTTTTAAGTTGTCTTCTTTTGCCCATGTTTTTTTCATGTTATTTATTTAATTTAAAAAAAGTTTCTTCATCAGGAATCTTAATTTTACCTGAATGATATCCAATCATTTGATTGATGTATTGTCTATGGTTTTCATTGGTAGTGTATTTTAATACAGCTACGTAATAGTCAATCATACTCTCTGATGTAATTATTCTTTTTTCTTTAGTTATCATATATCGTTAAGCATAAATCTATTAGCGGGAAGTATAGCACGTAGTCTGTACAGTTTCTTTGCTTGTAATGTCTAAAGCCAAATAGAATACCCGGATAAATTCCTATTTCTAATCTCCAATCATTTTCCACAATGCTCACATTTTAATTCGTTCTTATCTGCTCTTTCAGTATCTAGGTCTAAGTCTCCTTCAAATGCAGGAGGTACATTTAAACCCCAATTATTTAAATCAATCAAATCCCAATTGTTAGCTAATGCATCGTAATCCCAATCTCCAAAGTTTGAATTATCTTTTATGATGAATTCGTTTTGCTTTTTAATAGTCCAGCCTTCTGCCACGTCTATCCATATTTCTTTAAGCCCTGCTTCTTGTGCTGCTCTTAGTCTCATGTTGCCCCCTAACACTTGCAGGTCTTCATTGACTACTAAGGGACGCTTCTCTAGCATCTCAGGAAAATCTTTTATTGAGTCTACTAATAGCTGAAACTTTGCATCTTTGATTACTCTAGGATTTTCAGGATGCTTTCTTAGCGTATATATTTTCTCCAGTCTTTTCATTTGAACTGCTTGTTCTTTTGCTTGTAGGTTTCTATTATTTCAATGAGGTAAAACCTATCCCATTTATAACCCGTCTGTTTGCTTAATGATATTTTTTGCTGCAATGCTTGAACTCGATCTAAACCAATACGGCTAATGAGTTCTTGCTGGTATGGAATAAGATTACCAGATAAGAAGTAATTACATTTCTTACATTGACCGTTTACATTGTCTTCGTTAAATCTTGTGATAGGATAATTACCTGCAGAATGAAAGTGCCCTGCTTGTAGTGCTGTATATTTTCCACAAGAGATGCAAGGCTTTTCTCTATCTCTTTCTCTAATAAATTTGTGGAAGTGTCGAACAGCTGTAGCCTTTAATTGGCTTAGTGTCTTGCTTCGGTATTTTGCATAGTCCATCCACTATAAAGATACGTCTGGTCTTTAGGCGATGTCAAGCTGTTTTGATTGGAGTTGTTTGGATTAAAGGCTACTTATAAACAAAAAACCCCTTACAATTAAGTAAAGGGCTTTTCAAACCAAAAACAAATGAAAAAATGCTTGTCTTTCCAAGCTGTCAATTATACTGCTTCTGTTAAATCTTTTTCGTTCATGTGAGCGTCTAAAAGATATCCTTCAGTTGGGCTTACTAGGCTAATGGCTCTATATATCTTTCTGCTTATAGCTTTGACCTTTTTCTTTTCTGAGTCTTTAGAATCAATTCCTAAGTTGCAGTAAAGTACAGCATCAATTTCTAAAAGAGTATCTACCTTTTTCTTGACAGTCCAAGTCTTAAACGCAACTATCTTGCTTATGTCTTCGTAGGTGTATTTCATCCTGCTGTTACTTTTAGGTTGAATTCGTTTGAAGCCGTTGCATTGATTTCTGTTTGTTCATACATCTTGTGAACCATCAAAGATCTAATTGATTGCTCCGTTACTTTGGCTAGAACCATACCTTTTCTACAATCCATTTTACCATCGTATACTTGTTGAAACACATCTAACAATTTGTAGTGTACGTCTTCAAGATTTTCAACTTTTTTTATTATTTCTATAGTTGGTTTAACTGTTTTCATTTTCTTTATTTTTAATTATACATAATCTTTTGATTTTCATAATCAGCCTAAGCGTTTCAATAATATCAGGAAATTGCCTTAGCTCTTTTGCTGTAAAGGGTGAGTTTTTTCTTGCTGCAAAACTGTTGCTTACATAACAATCAGATAGATTTTCTCTGGCTTTTTTAGTATAACCTGCTTTTTTCTCTGAGTTATTAGCATTCCATTTTTTATTAATAGCTGCTCGTTTCTCTGGGTTTTCAGCATAATATTTTTTATAATAAGCTGCTCGTTTCTCTTTGGTATCAGCATAATATTTTCTTTGATAAGCTGCTCGTTTTTCTTCTTTTGTCTGCATAATTAAAATGGTAAATCGTTTTCATCTTCAGCTGGTAGGGCTTCATTAATTGCAGCTGTTGTTACATCCCAGTCATGTGAAACCTTTTTAATGTTTGCTAATCTATCAGAGTTGAATGTCTTAACTACTCCTTCTGGGTTAGTCCATTGTCTACCTCCAGCCCACACATCCACGATTACTTTGTCTCCCTTATCAATTCCGTCAAGATCAATGCATTTATCTTGTGTGGCTTCAATGAGTCTAAACTGTGGATACTTATCTGCATTGTCAGTAATAACTAACTCACGCTTTTGAAATCCTTTAGCTCCGATTGTTTGTGTTTGACCTACAGTAAGTACTGTCCAGTCAGTAAAAATTTGTGGTTTGTTGTTCATAGTTTCTATTTATTTAATTAATGGTCGATAGGGTTTTATTTTTTTACCTACTCGTAGACCGGTTACTGGGTTTATCCCATGATTCCAAAAATCATTTGGAATATCTTTTCTCTTCGTTATTTCTAGTTTCATATATGATCAATCGTTTAAGTGTGCTGTTCTACATTGCTTAGAGCAGAAGTCATCTTTGCTTTGGTCTCCACAATAAATACATTTGTTTTCTGGTATTTCAGGTGGATTTAATTCTCTATCATCAATGTAGTAGCTCATTATCTTTTTTTCTTTTCTCTCTTTTTGTCTTCTAAAAAAGTACTCTGAATATCTCCGCTACTAAATCTATTATGGTTTGCTTCAGATCTGCTCTTTGCTGTTTCAAATCTAGATTCAACATATAAATCAAGTGCATCACAAAGCTTTTGATTATTAAATGATTCATAGAAATTACCATACTTCCCATTGATTAAGTTTTTAAAAAAAAGAGCTAGGTCAGCTGTATTTAAATAGCTGTAGTCTTCTAGTATTGTTATTGCTGCTAGAACTGACTGTGCTTCTGTCATCTGCCGTTTAAGGTTCATAAACTTGTTAGCATGTATTAGCCATTTTAATATCACAAGCTTCATATCGTTACTGGTTAAAGCCATCTTAGCTATTGAAGGCAAGCCTTTGATCTTCAGAACATCTTCAACTGTTCTGAGTCCTGAACCTAAAATTGCTTGTTCGGGGTTAGATATTGTTAGCTTCGATAAGTCGTTCGAGGTTTGCGTACTGGTTTTTATTTCCGTCTTCATTTGTTTTATAAATTATTTCGTCTTCCCAAGATTTATTATTGAGAAAGGTTTGAGGATTTTTTCTGTAAGTCTTGTCTGGTGTTGATTGAATATATTCAGGTAGATAATCAATGATCTTTTCTTTAACCTTCTGCGGTAGCTTATTAAACTTTTTCTCCATTGCTGATTTGTTTCCAATCTTCTTATCGTACAAATCATAAAAATCTTTGAACGTTGGATATATTTCAATTTCATTTATAACTGTATTTATATCTCTATTTTCATTTTCATTTTCATTTTCCATATGCTTAGGCATATGCTTAGCATATGCTTTAGGTTGTTTATTGTTTTTTTTACTGCCTTTAGCGTTGTTCCTTCTGCTCTCAGTGAACGCTGTACGCTTGGTTGCTTCTGCTTCTAATCGTTCGTTATAAAACAATCCTTCTTCATCTTTTAAAAACATTTCGTAGATGTCAGAATCATATGCTTTACATATGCTAAGCATATGCTTTTCTGATAGTCTACCCTTCTGATGCTGAGCGCATAAGAGTCTAATAAACTTCCCTACTTGTTCATCACTTAAAAACATAGTACCAGTTAAAAAATCAGAACTATAAAAAAGAAATGCTGGATCTTTCATTGTTTTTAGTTTAAGGTTGTTGTCATGTTTTTGGAATCATAATTCCTGTAGTCAAAAATATCTACTAGGTTAGGCTTGTTCCTTACGATATAGCGGAATAAGTCCTTCGCTGTTTCTTTGTCAGATTTTTCAATGTATTCAATTAGTTCATCTTTTAGACGAAGCTCTGTCTCTACTAAAAGTAGCTTCCTATCTATTTTATTTGATAAAGATTCAAAGTCATTTCTGTAATCTACATCAACACAATGTAAATTTTCAAAGCTCCTTAAAGAATGAACGATAGATGCATGATCGTAGTTCATGTAAGAACCTATTTCAGATTTGTTGAACATCGGCTTGCCAGTAGATTTATTAATTATGTTTACAAAGCAGTAGTGTGCAAACATCTGTCTCGCTTCCACATATCTACGGACTCGGCTTCTCTTGAAAAGATCGTCTAAGGCAAAGAATTTAGTAACTGTGTTCTGAACAACTCCTAGAGTTTTCTTCATTAAAACTTTTTTGCTGGCTGATAGTTTGCTTTGTGACATCTATTTAATTGTTATATATGATTTGGAATATTTAATAATTGGAGCAGTTAAAAGCTCATTATTAGAGTCTTGGAATATCTGTCTAGTAGTTCCATCTGGTAAAGTTTCTACTTCGCTCCACCCTCCAGAGTCGGCAGCTATTTTGGCTTTCTTATAAAACTCTTTACGCTCCTTCAGATGCTTCTCAAGCTCTACTATTTCATTACAAGCACTAAAATCAAATGTCTTTCTACCATTAACATTAGTTACTGTATAGCCTTGATATTCAAATGTATTACCATACTTCTGCGACTCTTCAATAGCTAGTTCATTTATACTTTTGGCTGCACTTTCTAATTGCTTTTTTAAATCAGTTATAACTATAAAGGCGTCTAAAGGGTTTATCCATCCATCTGCTACATCATCAGAGATCTTATCTAAGAAAACTTTAGCTTGACGTCTAGTAAGCTGCATACGCTCCTTCTTCTCATCTCTACGTTTTTCTTGCATATCAACTTCAAGAATTTTCATTGCTTCATTTGTGGCTTGGATTATTTCAGATCCAAGTAGATTTTTTACTTTTCCCATTATGATGCTATTTTATGTTCGTTCCATCTTAGAGCTAAAACGTCTTCGTCTACTTCGTCTACGTTGTAGCTTTCTTTTATATTGTTTATGAAAGTATCGAAGCTTAAACCCTTTTCTTTGTAGTGCGGTATACTATCGGCTACCTTATGGTCTAAAGCTTTTTTAAGAGGTTTACCGTGCTTATTAGTAGCGTCATCGTCTGCAGTATCGTCTATTAAAAAAAGGTTTCCTAAAGCGTACTTCTTAGCGTAGCTTGAAGCCGTGCCATATTTTTGAGGTAACGACATTCCTTTTTGTGTTAAGTCAACACCGACAACCGCATTAGCTGTTATTTCTTCTGCTCCATCGCTTATTGTAGCTGTAGAGTCTAAAACAGCGTCGCTTAAAAGGTCTTCGGTTACTGTTATATAAACAGCGTACTTTTTACAAAAAGGCTTTAAAGCTTCTAAAATGTCATCTGCCGAACGGTATTTGTATTTTCCGAAGTTGTTTGTTTTGCCTTTTTTGGCTTTTAACTCGGTTTGAATTGAAATCAGTTTTTCGTGTAATTTTTCCATGATCTATTTATTTATAAATTCTTTATATGATGTTACCAAGTTTTCATAAGATTTAAGCTTGTCTTGTAAATGCTCGTTCTCAATCTGAAGCCTTTTGACTTCTTTTTTAATTATTTCAATTGCATCCATGATTAGCTTTTTATGTAATCATTTAAATCATCTTGACGAATTAATGTCCTTCCACCACGTGTAGTAGTTCTAAGTCTTTCACTATCAATATCTCTTTCAATGATATGACGGGACAAGCCAGTAATCTTCATGACTTGAGATACATTGTACAGTTCTCCTTTGGTGTTCTGTATAATATAGGTTTGTAATTTTTGTTCCATTGTGTTGATCCTGATATCAAAATCTTCAAATGTGTTTTGTACTTCTGCAAATTGATTTTTCATAATTCTTCTTTTTTTTATTTAATAATTAAGCAAAGATTTTTTCTTTCAAAACTTCCTTAAATGAATTCATTTGTACAGGAGTAAAAGCCACGTCCTCATTGTTGCTGTCAAGTAATGAGACTACTAAAAACATCTTGTCTCTAGAGTGTTTTTCAGAACTAAATTGTTCTAGTGTTCCACTTAGAATTAAACAGTATTCACCTAAATCAATCACTTGGTGCTTGTAATTAATCTTAATCATATTTTTACTCTTCGACACTACTGTACTCTTGATTTTCAAATTGTTAACAAGGGTTAAACAATTAATTGCTTCTTCATGTTGTTTCTTTGTCATTTTATTATATTTTTATCGTAACGTTATTGTAAACATTTAGTGCATTTTGCAAGTGATTATGTTTACAATTTCTTATACAAATATATACATAATATTTACAAAAACAAATAAAAAGTAAATTATTTTGTAAAGTTATAAATTTATTATAAAAAAACAGATTATGAATAATGAATCTTTTTCGCCTCAATCCAAAAGACTTTTAGAATTTATTGAACTTACTGGCATGACAGTCAACGAGTTTGGAAAGCAATGCGGAATGCCTTCGCCTAACACAATGGGTAGAATAGTAAAAGATGGAAAGTCTCCTAGTCAAAAGGTATTAGATAAAGTAATTGCAAGATTTCCTCAATTAAACTATGATTGGGTAGTATTAGGATATGGGGAAATGATTGTTAAGGGTATCTTAAACCAACCAGCAACTGCTAGTTCTATCAGTAGGTCTAAGTTTGCTAGTTTTCAATCTATTAGTGATAATCAAATAGACCATGATTTTCAATTAAATGAGCTTACTACAAGAATAGATAAGGCTTTAGCTCTTATGTCTCAGTCTACTCAGTTGATACAGAATCAACAGACGGAGATGTATAAACTCTTAACATCTAGTGTTTACGAATGGGAAGGTAAAGTTAATAGAAATGTAAATAAAGTAGAAAGCTTACTAAATGATAATTACACTCTTCTGCAGGCAATGTGGGAAGAAATAAATATAAAGAAAGAAGAAAAAAAGACTAATCCCAAGCTTTAAACATCTCTTGATTTAATTTATCTACATCTAATCTAGTATAATTTTCAAGCGTTTTATAGCTTTTAATACCTGTAGCTTGCATTACTAAAGACCTTGGTACATTCCTTTGAGCTGACAAGGTAATGAAAGTTCTACGTGCTGTATGACTTCCTATTAGTTTCCACCTAGGTAAATCCTTTGAAATCTTTTTATTTCCGTAGAACTTATCTACTTGTATAACTTCATCAAAACCAGCAAGGTTACATATTTTTTGGATTTTAATGTTAAACTTTTGACTTGCTATAAGATTAAAATTCCAATCATATTTATCAAGTAAACTTTTTAGTTTTTTATTCAATGGTATGTAAGAAAATTGTCCTGTTTTTTTTGCTCTTATAACAATGCTACTACCTTCAATAAACTTTCTGTTTAGCCTTGAGTAATCTGAATATCTTTGACCTGAGTAGACACCAATTAAGAAAAGGTCTCTGTAGTAGCTTAAAGATTCATCTAACTCAAGTCCTGCAAGAATCTCTACTTCTTTAGAACTTAGGCTTACATGTGAAGTCTCCCTTACTTTAATAGATACGTTTTTAAATGCTGTATTTGTTTGATAGCCATTTTCTATGCACCAATTAAAAAACGATTTAAAATAACCCATTTTTCTTTTAAGTGTATTATCTGAAATCTCTTTATCTACTCTTAAATGTTTAATGAACCTACTAAAAAAAGCCTTATCAAAACTAGTTAAATGGTAAGTAGTTTTTTCTTTATTCTCTAACTCTAAAACTGCATTATGTATTCTAATGTATTTCTGTAAGGAATCTTTTTTTACTGATTGACTTTCTTTTTTTTGCTCTATAAATATATCAAAGTAATCACAGTAAGTAAGAGTCTTAACTGTTTGAGCTAATTTAAAGTATTCATCTAATTTGTTTCTTATGATTTCTTTTGTGAGACTTTGCTTGTAGCTCGACCTGAGCTTCTCGTAAACCATTTGGTATTCATTAAGCTCAAAGGCTATTTTCTTATTTGCTTTACCAATATCTCCACGTCTAGCTTTAGGTCTTTGTATAGATAAATCCCACTCTGACCTATCAACTTTTATTTTAGTACTATATTTGTGTAGTTTACCGTTTAGGTAAAAATGAAATAAAACATAATTTTGCTTTCAATCTTAAAAAAAGCCCATACGGATGATTTTACTGATGGTTTAAAGATATGAAAAACTATAAATAAATATAAAAAAAAATTGTAAATTAAAGAAAACCCGTATTTTTACTGAAATATATTTAAAACAATTATAATTACTTTTAATCTATTTATATATGGGGACGAGTCCCGTCCAGACCGCTTAAAACCTTTGAAACCCTTACTATCAGTAAGGGTTTCTTTTTATACAGATGGTTTTACGGATGGTTCAGCTAAAAGTTAGAGCTTCATAAGGCGATTTATATATGCTATTTCACGCCTTAACGATAAAAGCTCTTCCCTAAGTTCTTGTTCTGACATTTTAGATAATTCAAGATATTCTTTATTTTTTTCCATATTATTTTTTTCCATAGCCTTACAAATATATAGAATTGTTTTTAAAAAACACTAGACCTTTTTAAATGGGGAGGATTTTTTTTGTATATTTACAAAGTAAACGGATGCAAATTATTTACAATTCTAAGGCTAATTGACACTACAATGTCGGTTAGCTTTTTTTTTATAATTTCATAAGACAGTTTATAGCGGTATCTGCTCCGATAATAACTCCACATCCTATTGCTTGTTTCTTAAAGTTTTTTGCATAAGCTGCAGCGTAAGAATCTCCATCAACACCACAACCAACTTGCATACCAAATACACGAAAATTTCTACCTACCATCCATTCAGTATAGGCTTGAGTATGTATGTGTCCTTGTACTGTACTCTGCATATCATTCTTAGCCTTAGTTCGAGCTGTCCCGCCTTCACCATGTACGAACTGAATGTTATCGTAAACAATTCTTTCTGTCCAGTTCCAGTTCGTACCTAATACATCATTGTAGGACTTGATCCATTGTTTAGGTATTGCTGAATCAAAAGCCTTACGCATTATAATCCTATCGTGATTACCTATAAGTACATCAGCAACAGGAAATTCTTTAGACCATTTTTTAATATCTTCTATGGCATATTCTAATTCTGTAGCACCTCCTAATCCGTCAGGATCAGTTGCATGAAATGAACTATAATGATTATCAATTATATCTCCAATAAAAATAACTTGGTTACAGTTGTAATTTGCATAGGTTTCTTTACAAAATTCAAAGTACCCATCTAATTCAAAAGGAGCGTGTATATCTCCAATCACTAAAATTCTGCGTTCTTCTTTATTTATATGATTGTAAGCAGCTAATTTATTACCTGATAAACGTGGTCTTTCCTGATACATATTATTGATGTTTATTATTACCCATTACTTTCTCAAACCCTCTACTTCCAAAGTAGCCCATAAACACTATCTGTAGAAGGCTTTTAACGGTGTCTAAGCCCTCCAATTGATAAGCCCATCCAATTACAAAGGCTACAGTTAAAAAGGCTAATGTGAGGGGTCTAACGTTGCTTGATAACCAAGAACCACTTCTAGAGTCTGCTACCCATCTTCTAGTGATGCCATCAAACTCTTTAATCTCTTGGTCTAGTTTCTTTAATGCAATTGTTTTATCAGCCTCTGACATATCAGAACCACCTATAAGAGTCTTTACAACGTTACCTAACGGAGTATCTCCAGCAAGTGAACCAACTACATCAGGTATCTTTTCAAGTAAGAACTGACCAACCTTAGTATCTTTGAATTTCTTTTTACTCATAAGTTAAAGTGTTACCAGCTGTACAGCTAATAGAGCCACATAACATCCGGGTCTTTATCGGGGTCGTTATCTGTATGTATGAAGGTGTTACCGATACCAAACCTTGTAAATCCTGCTTTACGGAGTGCATCAATAATGATTGCTCTTCCTCTTGAATTGGTACAATGAATGTCGACTGCATATCCGTACAGATGTGAGCTTTTCTCTTTGCCTCCAACATATGCATTATGGCTCTTTGTTCTGAAGCCTGAGTTGATGGTAAAGGGAATCCCTGCAATACTACGAGCTTGGTCGAGCATTTGCAAAGTAGTAGGACACATACTATCACCGCTACCTTTTTCATCTGGACTATCAAATTCATATAGTTCAAAATTTAGCATTTACTTTTTATTAAATGAATCAAATAAAGAAGAACCGAATATTGTCATATTGTCAATCAAGTTGCTTTGTAAGTCTATAAGCATTTTTTCAAGTTCATCTTTCTGCTTTACTAGCATTTCTATATGCTTCTCCTGAGATTCTGTTTTAGATTGTAATGCATTTAACTCTTCAGGATTACGTCCTATAATAGCATAGATTACTACAGATAAACTACCTACTATCATACCTGTAATAGATACGAATATATCTTTATTATCTGCAGGGATTGAATTGTTTGCTAAGTATAATAATAGTAGAACTACCATTAAGAATATTCCAGCTGCACCGCAATAATGTATTAGGTCTCTTTTTTTCATTTACCTCTTAATTTGTGTATATTAATTCCTGTATAAATTATTGTTAGTATTAAAACTATAAATTGTAAAAAGGGGTTAATACTTTCCCATCCGCTAAACAATAGCGAAGTGATACTCAATCCATATATCTTCAAATCCTGTATCATCTTAAATTAAAACTATCCATTGAGAACTTTCGTCCCAAGAATAGGTTTGATTAAATGCAGTAGATTGCCAAAACATTAACCTAGACTCTTGCTTACTAGAAGTGTCCCAATCTCTAATGTCTTGATTGAATGCAGTAGCTCCAAGAAACATACTGTTAAAATCAGTTACACTTGATGTGTCCCAGTTACTTATATCTTGATTAAATGCAGATGCAAAAATAAACATATCATTCATAGAAGTCACGTTAGAAGTGTCCCAAAAACTAATGTCAGTATTGAAAGAAGTATTGTTTTCAAACAAATCAATCATATCAGTAACTAAAGTTGTGCATAGATTATAATTTTCTGCAGCAACTTCAGTTCTTAATGATGCATTATCTACTACCGTATAAGTTACTCCGTCAATAACAGCTGTATCTCCCGCTGTTGCATTAGTGCATTGACAAGTTCCGTTCACAAATGATATTAATGTATTTTCCATATTTAGTTTTATGAGAATTGAATTGTCATTGTTCCTTGTTGTTTTACTGTAGCACTACCTGTATATTTAAACGTACTTACTTTATCGTTTCCATCAGTAGTAGTAGTAATAGAGCAGTCAGTAGACGATTGTTCCGTTATAGTATATTCTGAAGGGTATCTAAGTATGGCAACACCAGAGCCACCTCTACCACCAGTAACATCAGTAGCTCCACCACGTGCACCACCTCCACCACCTAAGTGATTAGTTCCGTTGTTTGCTTGTGTACCACTTCCGTCAGCACCACCACCAGAACCCCCCGGAAAGCCTGCACTTCTAGAATCACCACCACCACCACCAGCGTAAAAAATAGACGTACCAGTAATAGCGTTTGCAAGACCGTCTCCGCCGTGTCCTTGACCATCGGTATTACCAGCTTCGCCAGCACCACCTCCGCCACCACCTTGGTTACTGGATGCAGTTCCACCGTTGAACCCTTGACCAGAAGTTCCAAAACCGATTTGTTGATTACTTCCTTCACCAGTACCTCCACCAGAACCACCATCACTAGCACCACCACCAAGACCACCAGCATCACCATTATCATTACCACCACCTCCACCACCTAAGGCAGTAAGGTTTGATACTATATCAGAACTAGTGTGAGCTCCTACCTCTGAGGTTGTTACCGGAGATGCTTTTTGACCACCAGCTCCACCATTTCCTACTCTAATTTCATAATTAGTTGCAAGAGAAAGAGATACGCCAGTTCCGCCAAAGTTAGTTAGCAATCCACCAGCACCTCCACCACCTCCGTCCCAGTTTCCTCCACCACCACCACCAGCGACTAATAGATAGAATACCTCTAATGGTGTAGGGAAATCAAATGCAGCTACTGCGTAGTATATATAAGTATGTCCAGAGGCATTTACATCTCCACCAGTACCAACTACTTGAAATCCAGTAGCATCAAAATTTACTCTATTAATTTGATTTGAATCCTCTGCCCAATTTGTGTTAGAGTATAAAGGATTATCTCTTGGGTCAGAAGTGTTTCTTTTATTATCTAACATAATCCAGTAACCTGTACGTGAAGACGCTTTTATTAAGATAAAAGAAGGCTCAAAACCCGTACTAACTACTGAGCCTATATTATTACCGTTTCCTACATAACTCCCTACTTTAGATACACCAGGAACTGAATGAAAGCAGTAATTAATATAACTTTGAGTACTTGGCGATGAGTTGCTTGTTATTGTAGTACTTGTTACGTTAGAGAAAACAGCAAAATT
>Ga0115570_10001927_pt1 | contig 16262 bp, 16 predicted proteins | sample COGITO_mtgs_1205_3_FD_87294 | JGI IMG/M metagenome (GOLD analysis project Ga0115570, IMG submission 87294) | Pelagic marine microbial communities from North Sea - COGITO_mtgs_120524 | ecosystem: Environmental > Aquatic > Marine > Epipelagic | place: Germany:Helgoland, sampling site Kabeltonne... | reverse complement strand
CGATCGCCCGGTGCGCGAGATCGATGTCAAAGCCCATCAGCCGAAGTAACTGTCCGTCAGGAAAGGTGCCGATCATGGACCCGTTCGTGCCGACGACATGTGAGACCGATGTGCCGAGTTGACCACCGAGGTCGGCGACGAGGTGGAGCGGCCGACCCGTGGCAATCACAACGTGATGACCGGCATCTGCGACAGCCTGCACGGCGGCAACGTTGCGTTCCGAAACGTCGCCTCGGGATGTGAGCAGGGTGCCGTCGAGGTCCAGCGCGATCAGCTTGGCGTTCACGGCGTCACCGTACCGATCGCCCCGACGCAACACCCGGGACTGCCCGACACTTCGCCGCCGACGGTCACGCTGATCGACCGTCGAACGCGGAGAGCTAGCGTTCGGAAATGGGCGCATCTGCGGACGGTCTGCTGACAGTAAGCGAGGAGCGAGCGCGAGCGCGGGTCGGTATCAAGTGGGCCAAGCATGGTGTCGACGTCATTCCGTTATTCGTGGCAGACATGGATTTCGACCCGCCACAGACCGTCCTGGACGCCATTCGCGGTCACGTCGATCGCGGCGATTTGGGCTACGGGCCGTTCTCGGCTGAGCTGGCTCCCGCATACGCCGACTGGCAGGAACGCCAGCACGGATGGCGCCCGGATGAGCGTCAGATTCGGCCGTTCACCAGCGCGCTGCACGCCCTCGAGGTCGCTCTCTGGAACACGACTGAACGCGGCGATGGCATTGTCGTCTTCACGCCGATCTACTACCCATTTCTCGACGCCATCGCCGACAGCGGCCGACGGCGCGTCGACTGCCCCCTTGATCCCAATGGATGGCGTCTTGACCCCGCACGACTCGAGGGCGCGATCGACGCCACAACCAAGGTGATCCTCCTCTGCAACCCTCATAACCCGATCGGACGCGTCTTCGATGCGGCCGAGATCGCGGCGGTCGCCGATGTCGCCGACCGTCACAACCTGCTCGTGATCACCGACGAGATCTGGGGCGAGTTGTTGCACCCCGGCGCAGTGCATCGCCCGCTCGCGATCTGCGACGAGCGATTCGCTGGTCGGCTCGTCACGCTCGGGTCGGCCAGCAAGACGTTCAACATCGCAGGCCTACGCACCGCCGTGGCGCACATCGATCATGAGCCCCTGCTCTCCGCACTCGGATCGATGGCCAGTCATCAACAGGGCTCGCCCAGCTCGCTCGGCATCACCGGCACGCTGACTGCGTGGACCGACTGCGACGACTGGATGCGTGCGGTGCAACGAACGATCACCGCTCGCCGCGATCAGCTCACGCGGCGCCTCGCTGCTGACGCCCCAACGATCGGCTACCACGCACCGGAGGCGACCTATCTCGCCTGGCTCGATTTCACTGATGTGGCTGCTGGTGCTGCAGGAAGCGGGTTGGGTGATGATCCGGCGGAGTACTTGCTCGAACACGCTGGGGTCGCACTGTCCAACGGCCCGAAGTTCGGCACCGAGGGAGTGGGCGTCGCCCGACTCAACTTCGCTACGTCGGAACAGATTCTCGATGACACGATCGACCGAATCGTGCACACGATTGACCAACACGATTGACCAACATGATCGACCAATTGGAGACATCCGCATGACCGACACGACCGCAGGCGAGAACGAGCAGCAGGTGCACATCCGCATGGGCGCACCCGGCGACATCGACTGGGCGTCGACGTTGACCCGACTCGACAAGGTGCTCCGAATTCGCACCACGCCAATCGGCATGAAAATGTTTCGGACCGTCGAGGAGATGGAGGCAGTGCCAAAGATCCGGCGGCCGAAGGACGTGCACACAGCGGACCAGATCGTTTCAATGGCGTCGCGTCTCAATTGGACTGTCGGGATCACCGGAACTGACCTCGTCGGCGCACAGTGCCAAGCGGTGCTTGGTCTCGGAGCGCAAGATGACGAGTGGTACTCCGGACAACACATGGCCGGCGTCTGGTTTGAAACCATCGAAGACTCAGCGGCCCATCAGGCGGCGATGACAATCGTACCCGTCGGCCACTACCAAGCTATGGCCGTGTCGCCGCTCAGCACGGGACGCCTCGACCCGCCTGACATTTGCATGATCTACGCCACGCCCGGACAGATGATTTTGCTGATCAACGGACTGCAGTGGTCGGGGTACAAGAAGCTCGAATGGGGTTGCGTCGGTGAGTCGTCCTGCGCTGACTCCTGGGGTAGAGCACTTTCGACTGGTGAGCCGAGTCTGTCGATTCCGTGTTACGCCGAGCGCCGCTACGGCGGTGTGCAAGATGACGAGCTTCTGATGGCACTGACGGGTGACCAGCTGGTCACAGCGATCAATGGAATGGAGGCACTGTCGCGAAATGGGCTGCGCTACCCGATCCCGCCTTACGGAATTCAAACCGACGCTCGTGCGGGTCTCGGCGCAAGTTACTGACGGTTAGTCTTGCTTTCGGTCCGATCTCGGGTCGTCAGCGGATTCGGCGCTCAACTTTGCTTCGGGAGCGTATTACCGAACCAGGCTGCGAGTGACCGGGAGCGCCGTTGGTCCTCGCCCGAGCAGAACGTTGCCCCAACCCACATTCGTACCGGGCCGTAGGGTGACGTCGGGGTAGCGCTCGACCAGACGCCCGATGGCGACTTCGGTCTCAAGACGGGCGAGGGCAGCTCCCAGGCAGAAGTGGCCGCCATATCCGTAACCGAGATGAGCCCGACCGTTCCGACGGTCGAGTGTGAGCTCGTTGGGGTGGTCGAACACTGCTGGGTCGCGGTTCGCTCCGAGGACACCGAGGAAGACGGTTTGGCCGGAATCGAGGTGCAGGTTGGAACGCTCGTGTGCCTCGCCGACGACGCGGACCATCAGCTTGGTCGAGCCGTCGAATCGATGGAGTTCTTCCAGCGCGGAAACTAATGCCTCAGGATGCTCGAGCAGCCACAGACGTTGCCGATCATGAGTGAGGAGCGAGTGCATCGAGTTGGATATGAGATTGGTCGTCGTCTCGTGGCCTCCGAACAACAACAGTGTCAGTGCTCCGACGAGTTCAGTTGGGGCGAGGCCTGTATCAGGGTCGTCGTTGGTCACGGCGATCAGCGCCGAGATCAAGTTGTCGGTGGGGGCGTCGGTGTAGCGTTCGACCAGGTCGCTGAAGTAGTCAACGAACTTGGCGCTTCCGGCAATAGCTCGTTCCACACCCGCAGCACGGTTGGCCGTGCCGAACACGATTGCGGCAAGTTGGTCGCTCCAGTGCTTGAACTCATCGCGGTCCTGCGCAGGTACGCCAAGAAGTTCGGCAATCACGATGGCCGGGAGCGGGAATGCGAAGTCGCGCACAAGGTCGGGTTCGTCGATGGATGCGAACTGCTCGAGCAGTTCGTCGACGATTTTCTCGATCCTCGGTCTGAGTCCGGCAACGCGTGACGGCGTGAATGCGCGACTCAGTGGCTCCCGCAGTCGCGTGTGCTCTGGCTCATCATGGAACACCATCCAGCCACGCAGTAGCTCAAACGTCTGTCCCATAGCTGCTCGGGTTCCGGCATCCAGTCGTTCTTCGAGCGGTGTTAACCGGTTACTCGAGAGACGTTGGTCGTGAAACCCGAGCCGTACGGCCTCGTAGGTGGTGAAGAGCCATGCTCGATGCCGAGTGAGCCACACGACATCGCCAAGTGCTCGGAGTTCAGCAAAGGTTCGATGCGGATTTGTGATAGCGCCAGCCGACAAGAGGTCGACGTCGCTTTCAATGCGTTTCATCGAGTTGGCCCGCGCAGTAGCGCGATGACGCAGGCATTTGCGTCAACGCCGGCTGCACCGCCACCCATTGTCTCGAGCAGCGCGATTTCGGCATCGGCCACCTGTCGGTCAGCAGCCTGGCCACGGAGTTGCCAGACCAGTTCGGCAGTTTGCGCAAGTCCAGTCGAGCCAAGAGGGTGGCCGCGCGACAACAGCCCGCCGCTCGGGTTGACTGGCTGGGGACCACCAAGTTGTGTGTGGCCTGACGGTGCAAGCTCCGCTCCCTGACCTTGGGCAGCGACTCCGATCGCCTCAAGAGTGAGTATCTCGCCGATCGTGAATGCGTCGTGCACTTCGAACACGTCGACGTCTTGAACGCTCAGCCCAGTTTCAGTGAACGCTCGTGCGGCAGTAGAGGCGACGGTCCTGAACCCCCATGGGGCATCGTCGACTGATGTCCAAAGCGGACCAGAAGAGAACTGACTAGTCATGATCTCGACATGGCTATTGCTGCTGGCGTTTAACGTGGTCACGACTGCGGCGCCGGCACCGTCTGACATCGGGCAGCATTGGAGCAGCGTGAGCGGCCCGGCGATTGGCCGGCTTTCCAACACTTCGGCGCTTGTCGGGGGCGTACCCGATAGGTGCGCTCGCGGATTCAGAGCGCCGTGCGCCTTGTTCTTTACCGCCACCTCGGCCAGAAGAGCAGCGTCGAGTTGATGCTGCTGAACATACCGACTGGCCTGTAAGGCGTAGAGGGCCGGCATAGCGAGTCCTGCTCGTCCTTCAGGGTCGCCTGGTTCGGGGACGATCGGACCCGCAAACTTTGTTGAAAGTTGCTCGACGCCGATGGCGAGCACGTTGTCATAGCGACCCGAGGCGACAGCATGTTGTGCTTCGTGCAGTGCCACCGTGCCGCTGGCACATGCTGCTTCAATCTTGAACGCTGGGATACCACCAAGACCCGCTCCGGCTAGGACGCGGTTCGCCACGCCGGGCGGTCCGAAGACTGAACCCACAAATGCCGCATCGAATTCGGACACGCTCAAGCCGCTGTCGTCGATCGCCTCAGCGATTGCTTCCCAGGCGAGTTCCTCGATCCGTTGCTCCGGGAAGCGCCCAAACGATGAAGTCCCGACGCCAGCGATGCCGACCCGTCGGCTACTCACTGCCCGACCGCCTTGACGGTGAGATTGCCGTTTTCTTCTCCGGTGAACCGGACGAGGCCACCGGCGGGGATTTCGTTGCCGCCGACGACCTGTGCAAGGACGCGTGGTCCGGCGTCGACATCGATATAGGCCAAGACAAAGGGTGGGGTGAGTTCGCCGATGCGAAGATGAACCGTTGCTGACGACCAAACCACACCCGTAGGCCCGAAGTCGGTCGCAATGGTGTTACCGAGACATCTTTCGCAACGAGGGTGGCGGCGCGCAGCGTTGTGGCCGCAAGCTGTGCAAGTGGAGCCTGCAATCCGACCGCCGATCAGGCAGGGGCGCGGATCAGCGGGGGTAGGAGGGGTCACTGGCACAACTTCACTCAAGCAGGTGGCAGCCTCGAGGAGCAACTTGGAGTGGCCTGCGGTGAGAGGTTCCCGGACCTCTAGCGCTGGTGTATCGGTGTGACCGGGACATGACTCTTTTACATCGTCGGCTCGTCGTTGCCAACGGTCACCGGCGACACTAGACGTATGGACGTCCGTGGACTCATGGCCCAGGCCGCAACTCTCAACGCTCGGCGCACTGCAGTGATCCACGGCGATCGTCGACTTACCTTTGAAGAAGCATGGAGGCGGGGGATTCAGGTCGCAAATGCGCTCCTCGCACTGGAGTTGCATCCTGGCGATCGAGTCGGCGTACTCGAAGACAACAGCATCGAGGCACAGGACTTTTTCGCAGGTGCAACGATTGCTGGACTAGTACGAGTGCCGCTTTACGCTCGCAATTCTGCTGAGGCACACACCCACATGCTTGCTCATACTGGTTGTCGTGCGGTGGTTGTGGCCGAGCAGTACGCGCACGAGATTGAGGCAATCCGTAGGGACCTCCCGGGCGTTGAACATGTCGTGGTGCGAGGTCGTCATGATGGTCTGGGCTACGAGGAGTGGCTTGCGTCCCACAGTGATGTGGATCCGCAGGTTCCAATCGATCCGGATGACTGGTACATAATCCGCCATACCGGGGGTACTACCGGCAAGCCCAAAGGCGTTGCCTACACCCATCGGTCATGGCTGGCTGCAGGTCGCGATTGGTTCTACAACTTCCCACCGATGGTTGCTGGTGAGCGATGTCTCCATGTCGGACCGATCTCGCACGGTTCGGGGTACCTCTACACGCCGACCTGGTTGAGTGGCGGTTGCAATGTGCTGCTCGACCACTTCGAGCCATCCGACACGATTGGGGTGATGGAGCGCGAACAAGTGGGATATATGTTTGCAGTCCCAGCGATGCTCAACGCACTCGCTCGTGAAGAAACCGCCTGTAACCGTGATTGGTCGGCTCTGAAGGTGATCCAGATCGGTGGCGCGCCCATCGCCGACGAGACAGCGCTACTTGCTCGAGATGTGTTTGGGATGGTGCTGTATCAGGGCTTTGGGCAGACCGAAGCCCTGCCGGTGTGCATGATGGGCCCCGAGGAGTGGTTTTCCGACGTGGAAGGCTCCGAGCCATTACGGTCGACCGGTCGGGCTCTGCCGTTTGCATATCTTCAGATCCGTGACCCGGAAAATCCGAGCATCGAGTGTCCCATCGGTCAGCAAGGTGAGATCGCAATCAAGTGTGACGGCCAGATGCTTGAGTTTTGGGAAAACCCTGATGCGACCGCCGAACGGATCACCACCGATGGTTTCGTACTCACCGGGGATATTGGCCGACTTGACGAGAACGGCTATCTGTATGTCCTTGACCGTAAAGATGACATGATCATCTCCGGCGGTTTCAATATTTGGCCGGCCGAACTAGAGAATGTCATTGCTGACCATCCTGGCGTCATCGAGGTCGCTGTCTTTGCTGTCCCCGACGAAAAATGGGGTGAGACGCCGATGGCAGTGTGCGCGGTAGCGGACGGTGTTGCCGTCGACGATGTAGCGGTCGCCGATGAGATCAGAACCCTGTGCGCCAGTCGCCTTGGCTCGTATAAGAAACCGACGCACGTCGAACTGTGGGCCGAAGCGTTGCCGAAGAGCCCGGTGGGCAAGATTCAGCGCAAGATCTTGCGCGAGCCCCATTGGGTTGGATTCGATCGCCGTGTGGCTGGTACCTGACCGCTTGGAGCAAAGTAAAAGGGGTCAAATCGCGTAGTGTGCGAGGATGAAGATCTGGCGTCTTAAGCAACACGGCAACCCCCTCGAACAGCTCGAACTGGTCGATGAAGACGCACCCGTTCCGCGCCCCGGAGAGGTGTTGATTCAGCAGGAAGCAGTTGGCCTCGCGTTTCCCGACGTGTTGTCGTGCCGTGGGATGTATCAGGTGAAGTCGTACCCCGGGTTCACTCCGGGCGGTGAATCGTGCGGAACCGTCGCGGCGCTTGGCGATGGCGTGACCGGAATCGAGGTTGGCCAGCGGGTCGTCTATCTCGGGAGTAACGGTGGGCTCGCTGAGCAGGTCGTCCACGCCGCGGATGCAGTCTTCGTTGTTCCGGATGGAGTGCCGGCTGAAACAGCCGCAGCGATCCCGATCAACTACTGCACCACGCTCTACGCGCTTCGCGAGCGCGCCAAGTTGCAGCCCGGTGAGTCCGTGCTGATCACGGGTGCTGCGGGCGGTACCGGTACGGCGGCCATTCAGCTCTCCAAGGCGATGGGGGCGACCACCATCGCCGTCGCCGGTGGCGCCACGAAGGTCGGTGTGCTGCGCGATGTCGGCGCCGACGTCGTGATCGATCACCAGGAAACACCCGACTGGGTCGATGCCGTGCGCGAGGCCAGTGGTGGCGGCGTTGACGTCGCCTACGACCCGGTGGGCGGCGACACGTTCCATCAGGTGCGGCGATGCATGGGCTGGGACGGTCGCCTGTTGGTGATCGGCTTCGTTGCCGGGATCCCTGAGTACAAGACCAACCATGCGCTGTTGAAGAGCTATTCGGTCGTCGGCGTGCATTGGGGTGCCTCGTTGCCGCGGTTCCCCGATTCGTTGGGCGAGCAGATGCACACGCTGCTCGACATGGCCGCGGCCGGCACGATTGACCCACCGCTCTACCCGCCGTACGCGTTCGACCAGGCGAGCCAAGCGTTGCAAGATCTCGCCGATCGTAAAACGCACGGCAAGGTCGTCGCCACCTTCTAATCGGACGTTGCTGATCCTTCCGCCGTCGCTGAGGCGTGACGGCGGGCGAGTTCGGCGATGTGTTCGGGGTACATGTCGCAGCAGCCCCCGATGATCGTTGCGCCACCGGCCACCCATTCGTCGACGATGTCCGCGTACGCCTCAGCGGTGAGGTCATCGCGTCGTTGGTAGATGACGCTGTTGGCGGCGTAGTCCTCGTCGTGGGCGTCGGGGAACGCGTTTGCGTACGCGCCGGTCCGGACGTCGAGCCCTGCGGCAGCAAGCTTGGCGGTCAACTCCATCAAGGCGGGGCCGATCTGCTCAGGGAGTGAACAGTTGAACAGCACTGCGTCGACAACGTCGCGATGTCGGCCGACGGCAGCCACGATGTCATCGATCGTGTCGCCTGAACGCAGCGCGATGTGGGCGCCGTGCTTGTCGTCGCCGCTGTAATGATCGGGAAGGGCGAACGCTGCCCAGAGACGCTGCCCGGCACCGTGCTGTCGCACCGCCTCGGCGATCACGTCGAGCTCGGACACGAGGCTGAGTGTCTCGGCGACCCAGAGATCGACGAACGGTGCCAACGAGGCAACGATCATCGAGTACAACGCTGGCGCTCGAACCGCGTCGAAGTGTTCTGGTTCGTACGAGCCAAATAATGGTGGCAACGAGCCGGCGACGCTCACCGGGTGCGCGGCAGCGTCGGCTGCTTTGCGGGCGAGTTCTCCAGATGCGCAAGTCAGCGCAGCGCCTCGATCGGCAATGACGTCATCGCCGAGGTGATACGGCACGACGGCGTAGTTGTTCGTGATGATGGTCTGAGCGCCCGCCTCGATGAAGTTGGTGTGTGCTTGGAAGACGAATTCTGGTGCGTCCATGAGCGCCAGCGCCGACCACTCCGGTTGTCGGAACGGTGCACCGATGCGACGAAGTTCCTTGCCCATGCCGCCGTCGAGAATGGTGAGGTGATGCATCAGGTGCCACGTTAGTAAATGGTCTTGCAAAGTATTTCTTGCAAACCTCTTGCATTTCTCGCGATGCGTGATAAAGTACGCAGTACAACAACGGATCAAGCAGTGAGTCAATCAACCGCCCAGCCTGTTGAACAACCATCCAATCCCCCACATCCGCCAGAGGAGCATCCAATGCGCAACCAGATCAACACCATCGCCGAGAAGATCAACGACCAGGTCACCGAGCAGGTCACCACTGCCACCAAGACCTACACCGAGACCAACGATCGCATCCTCGACTCCATTGTCGACACCAACCGCAAAGCCGTCGACTTCGCCGTCAAGACATTCGATCAGATCAACGATCGCATCGCCGACCAAACTCCGACCATCGAGCTTCCGTTCGACATGCCGAAAATGGACCGCTTCGACGTGCCGACCGCAGCCGACGCTGGCAAGCGGTACATCGACGTTGTCGAGCGCGTGGCCGACATGAATCGTGACTTCAGCAAACGAGTCGTTGCGATGCTCCCCGCCGACAAGCCGGTCGTCAAGCCCGCTGAGCCAGCCACCAAGACGGCCACCAAGACAGCTGCAGCGAAGAAGCCAGCCGCCAAGAAGGCTCCGACGACCAAGAAGGCTCCGGCCCGCAAGGCTGTCGCCAAGAAGTGAGTTCGTGCGGCGGCACCTTCCCTTCCCCCATCGGGAAGGTGCCGCCGTTGAAGACTCCAACAGAGGGACGACAACGTGCCTGGCACGGTGTTGTCCCTCTGTTTGTTTCCGCCAAGAAGTGAGAGGATGACGCTGATGTCCACCAGCTCAAACGACAGCAATCCGCTCGGTGTCGGAGCGCTTGGCGACTTCATTCGTAGTCAGCGCCGACTTGCTGAACTGAGCCAGCGTGAGCTCGCCAAGCTGGCCGATCTCTCTGACGCCTATCTCAGCCAGCTCGAGCGAGGGCTGCACGAGCCATCGGTTCGCGTGGTCAATGGATTGTCATCGGCGCTCAATGTTCCCGCTGAGAAGCTGCTGAACTTCCTCGGCCGAGAACGTGCCGAGGGCGCCGACGTGGTCACCACGGAGTCAGCGATCGCCACCGATGAATCGTTGACAGACGCTCAGAAGCAGTCCCTGCTCGACGTCTACCGCGCCTTTATCGCCGCCAACGAACACACCTGACGTCAGCCGTCGCCAGGATCCTGAGCGGTCAGAGCAATTGGCGTGCTGCCTCAACAACGACCTCGACGACGCCGGACTCGGCTGCTGCGATCACCGCGGCGTCAGGGGTCTCCTGCTGAGTGCGATTGACGAGCACTCCGGCAGCGCAGCCGGCCCGCCAGCCTGACGACGCGCACATCGTGAACAGCGTCGCGGACTCCATCTCATAGTTGAGGACACCCATCGACTGCCATTGGTCGAGTGAGCCGCGGAATCGTTCGACCACGCGCCCCGATGTCGTGTCGTACCGCTCTTGGCCCGGGTAGAAGGTGTCGCTTGACGCGGTGATGCCGACGTGCACGTTGGCGCCAGAGGCGCGAGCTGCGTCGACCAGCGCAGTAGTGCACTCGAAGTCGGCGACAGCGGGGAACTCCATTGGCGCGAAATGCAGGCTCGCACCGTCGAGGCGAACAGCACCCGTGGCGACGATAATGTCGCCAGGATTCGCGTCGGGTTGGATCGCGCCGGTCGTGCCGACTCGGAGGAACGTGCGCACACCGAGTTGGGCCAGTTCCTCGACCGCAATCGACGTCGACGGTCCACCGACGCCGGTTGAGCAGACCACGACGGGTGTGCCGCCGAGGAAGCCGAGCCACGACGTGAATTCTCGATGTGCTGCAAGCGCAACGGGCTCGTCGAGGAGCGATGCGATGCGTGCGACACGCTCGGGATCGCCCGGGAGAATCGACAACGTGGCACCTCGCAGGTCGGTGGTGTCAAGCCCCAAATGAAACGTCTCAGCCATTCGGCAACCGTACCCGGAACCGTACGCGTGAGGTCAGTGGCCGGTGACGCCGTGGTACGGGCGACCGGCTTCGTTGAACTCGGTGTAGATCTCCATGAATGCATCACCGAACGGATTGATCCCACGTAAGGGCTGCGAGGCACGGCGCACGGTCCAGTCGTTTGGCGCGAGCGCATTCGCTCGCTCGAAGTTGCGTTCGGCCCCATCGGTGTCACCGTCGCGGCGGAGCTTTGCAGCGACGCGGAAGACGAGGCGAGCCTCTTCCTCTTCAGCGCTGAGGTCGCCGACGACTCCCTTGGCCTCATCCGGGGACATTCGAAGTGTGCCGTCTTTGGCCCAGGCTCGAATGTGGTCCTTCTGCTTCTCGGAGTCGATGCCCGTGAGCTCGCGGAACGTGTCGCTCGCGTAGGCGCTCCAGTTGGGCTGAACGATGTTGTCGTCTTCGTCAATCATCAGCACGGTCGGCACGTTCGAGATCGCGTAGAGCTCGGCAACGATGTGCTCGGCGTCAATGAGTACCGGATAGGTGATGCCATCACATCCGGCGCGGACCGCCTCGACGTCTTCGTCGATAGCGACGGCGATCACTTGGAAGTTGTGATCAGCGAGTTCTTCTTGGAGTGTCTGCCAACCTGGCAGATCGAGGAGGCAACCTCACCACGACGAAAATGCGACGAGCAACCGCTTCTTGCTGCGGTGGTCAGAGAAGTTCATCGGCAACCCATCAATATCAGGCAGCACGAAGTCCGGCGCCTTCATGTCGTTCACTGCAGCGCGACGCTGTTCGCGAGGTGCGCCAATGGCCACCAGGCCTGACTCGGTGTCGGTAGTTGCCGGGCGATCGAGGAGTGATGCAACCGCGGTGACGTCGATGCGGTCGCCATCAAACAAGGCATCGCGATCGTTGACGATCACGCAGGCGTCGTCCTTGCACAGACCTTCGGGCTTGAGCGTCCAGCCCACCGCATCTTCGAGGCCAGCCGCGTCAACGAGCGGACCACCTTCCAGCATCACGATGTCGTTCGACGTCATCTCGCCACCGTACTGGTCGTGTCGCGTCCGGGTCGCTTTGGCGCGTCCCGTCGCGCCGAGAACCTGGGTGCGGCCGGATGAGCGTGAGGGAACGCTGGTCGGTATCGTGCCGCGGTGAGCGAGGTGGGCCCAGTGCAGCGAGTCCGTTCAGAGCGCTCGGTTGTCGCCTTCCTCGCCTTCATCGGCATCTTGATGGCCTTTGGTATCGACGGAGCGCTCCCGGCCTTCGACGAACTCAGAGTCGCCTTCGACCTCGACGAACGCGGCCTGAGTCCGGCGATCACCGGAACCGTGTACTTCGTCGGGATGGCGCTCGGACAGCTGGTCTATGGCGTGCTCGCCGACCGCTTCGGCCGTCGCCCCGTCCTCCTTGCAGGCATCGGGATCTACGCGGTCGGCGCGCTGGCCTCGATGCTTGCGCCAAACCTCGCCGTCCTCCTGGTCGCTCGGTTCGTTTGGGGTCTGGGCGCCTCTGCGCCAACGGTGATGAGGTTCGCCATCGCCCGTGACCTGTACGCAGGCGATCAGATGGCTCGGGTGGTCAGCACCTTCAGCGCGGTGTTCTTGCTCGGCCCGATCATCGTGCCGTTCATCGGCGAAGCGATCTTGACGGTTGGGGACTGGCGCGCGGTGTTCGCTGCCGCGCTGGTGCTCGCTGCCGTGACCGGGGTGTGGACCGTTCGATTCGGCGAGACCCTCGATCCGGCCAATCGCCGCACGCTTGAGCTCTCTCCGCTGCTCGACGCTCTCCGAGCGGTCGCAGCCACGCCGGTCACCCGGTGGATACTGATCGCTCAAGCATTCTTCGGCGGCGCGTTCTTCGTGTGGCTCGGCAGTGCCCAACCAGTCATCGACGAGATCTACGACCGCTCCTCGCAGTTCACGCTCTTCTTCGGCGCGTCGGGAATCGGCATGGCACTGGCACTGCTGTTCAACCGTCCACTCATCGAACGATTTGGTGCCGCTCGGATGGTGGTGTTGGCTGCGACGGCGTTCGTCGTCCTTGCCGCCGTTGGCCTCGCCGGAACGTTGGCTGCCGATGGTGTGCCGTCGATCTGGTGGTGGTTCGGCTGGGCGTTCTTGGCCAACGCGATGTCGATGATCATGGGGCCGATGAGCGCGTCCCTGGCGCTCGAACCGATGGCGGACAAGGCGGGAACGGCTTCGGCAATTCTTGGTGTCGCCCAGCTCGGTGTCGGCGCCGGTCTGGCCGCGATCGTCGATGCGCAGATCGATGCGACCGTCACCCCGATGTTGTTGGGTGCGCTCGTGTACGGAGTACTGGGTCTGGGTTGCCTCATCTTGGCGACGCGTCAACCTGCCGGGAACGCGCCGCTCCCGCGCCCGCGCCCTGTGTCAGTCGGTGAACGCTGACTGCAGATTCTGCATCGTGATCTGACAACCCCTCTCGAGGTTGTCGCGACGACCTTCAATCTTGCCGGGGTACACGTCGGGCAGCGCGAGCATTGGAGCATCGAAGGACTCCGTCACGCGACAGGACGACGGCCCGGTGGGCTCGATGGTGTAGCTCCACGTCGTGGTGTGCTCGAACGCAGGTGGCACCTCATAGGCAAACCCGCGTCCCGGATCAGCGACGGTGACTTCGCAGTCCGCGTGCCAGGTGTAGTCCTTCGCTCGGTTGTGCCCGCGGAAACGCGTCCCGACAGCGATGGATGTCGCGTCGCCCAGGAACTCGCACCGTTCGTTCTCCGGACTGAGCGTCGGTAAGCGTTCGAGATCGGTGAGAAAGGTGTAGACGTCGGCGGCCGATGCGTAGACGTCGACGGTCGCAGACCCGTTGGTGGCAGATGTCTCCATGGGAGCAGTGTCGTTGATCGGTTCGCCGTTGAACGGATCGAGCTGGAGCGCCGGGCTGATCGGTCCGGCATCTTGGTCAGGCGCGCTTGGCGCGCGGGCCCCGCCAATTGTTCAGCCGATCTCGTCGGGCATCTCAGCCTTGCGGCGCCCGATGTAGTCCTGCAGCTCTGCGTCGATGGCATCGTCGATCGGCGGCGGTTCGTAGCTGGCGAGTGACGCCTTCCATGCTGCGTTCGCTCGGTCAGCGGTGGTGGTCGAACCGTCTTCCATCCACTGCTCGTAGCTGGAGTTGTCGGCCAGTGTCGAGCGATAGAACGCAGTCTCGAAGTTGGCGAACGTGTGGCCCGTGCCGAGAAAGTGCTCGCCAGGCGTGTGCTCGAGGAACGCATCGACGCCCTGGCCGTTCTCGCTCATGTCGAGGCCCTGGCCGAACTTCATCATCATGCCGAGCTGATCAGCATCCATCATGAATTTCTCGTACCCGACGGCGAGGCCGCCCTCCATCCAACCCGCCGCGTGCAGCACGAAGTTCACACCCGCCATGACGGTCGGGATGATCGTTGACGCAGACTCGTACGCCGCCTGTGCATCGGGCAGCTTCGATGCTGTGAGCGAGCCGCCCGAGCGGAATGGGACGCCGAGGCGTCGAGCGAGGGCCGAGACGGTGTACAGGACGATGGCGGGTTCGGGTGTGCCGAACGTCGGTGCGCCAGTCGCCATGGACATCGACGACGCGAACGATCCGAAGATGACGGGGGCGCCCGGGCGCACGAGCTGACAGAACGCCATTCCGGCAAGCGCCTCAGCGAGCGTCTGTGCAGCGACGGCCGCCGCTGTAGTCGGGGCCATGGCTCCGGAAAGGATGAACGGAGAGATGATGCACGCCTGATTCGCCGCTGCATAGGTTTCCGCAGCGGCCAACATCGTGTCATCCCACACCAGTGGCGACGAGGCGTTGATCAGCGATGACATCACGGTGCGGTCGGCCAGATCTCCACCGAACCCGATCCGGGCGAGTTCGATCGAGTCGGCTGCCCGCTCGCCGGCGGTGACCGAACCCATGAACGCCTTGTCGCTGTACTTTAGGTGGGCGTACACCATGTCGAGATGCCGCTTGTTGACGGGAACGTCGACGGGCTCGCACACCGTGCCGCCCGAATGATGCAGGTGAGGCGACGAGTAGGTGAGCTTGACGATGTTCTCGAAGTCGTTGATCGTCGCGTAACGGCGGCCTTGGTCCTGGTCGTAAACGAACGGTGAGCCGTAGTTCGGCGCAAAGACCGTATTGGGTCCGCCGATTTCGACGTTACGTGCAGGGTTGCGAGCATGCTGGGTGTACTGCCGCGGCGCAGTCGCCTGAACGAGTGTGCGGCACAGCCCGCGAGGGAACCGAACGCGTTCGCCGTCGATCTCGGCACCTGCATCGCGCCACATCTCGAGCGCGCGTGGATAGTTCCGGAACTCGATGCCGACCTGGTCGAGGATCGTCTCAGCGTTGTATTCGATCAGCTCGAGGTGTTCGTCGGTGACCAACTCGTACGGACGGATCTGTCGTTGCAGGTAGGGCGGAGTCGGCGTTGCCGACGTGGCTCGACTCGCCGCTCGCCCGGCGCGACCACCGGACCTGCGTCCTCGACGTTCTTCACTCACCAGGACCCCCATCACGACGCACTACCGCTCGACGTCCCACCATGCGGAACTGTTCCAGCATACAGAACGCTTGTGCCCCCGGCGACCGGAGTGGGAGTGGGAGTGGGAGTGGGAGTGTCAGGTGGGGCGTCGGCGGCGGCCGGTGCGTTGACGTCCGCCGACGGCGTCGAGCTTGGGTTGTGCTGAGGGCAGGACGGTTTCGCTCGCAAGGTTCGGAGTTGGCTCGGTGGTGTGCGGGAAGCCCATTGCATTCACGAACAGCTCTTGGAAGCGCGGTTCGGTCGCTGTCTCGATCTTTTCCACGCGCCGGACAGCGGCCTCAATCTCGGCACGTTGTGCGGCTGATACGAGCGCTCGAACAGCACCGGCGCCTGCGGCGTTTCCGACCGAGGCGACCTGAGTCACCGGCACGTCGGGAACAAGGCCAAGGACCTTGGCATACAGCGGGTCGATATGCGCCCCGAATGCACCGGCAAGACGCACCGAGCCGATCTCGTTCGGGTCGGTCTTGCCAGCGTGTTCGCAGAGCAGATCGATGCCGGCGCGCAGTGCTGCCTTTGCGAGTTGGATCGCACGGACGTCGTCTTGCGTGACATTGATGTTTGCCGTTGGATCATCGGCGTCGCCAAACAGCCGATAGGAGAACGTCCGGCCATCGGCGAACACCCGGTCGGTCTTCGCCGGGCCGTCCGAGCGGACCGTGCCGTCGACATCGAGGAGACCAGCGAGATAGAGCTCGCCCATCACCTCGATGATCCCCGAACCGCAGATTCCTGAGATGTCGAGTTTGGAAGTTTCTCCGCTGAACGCTGGATCGTCGGACCACAGGTCACTGCCGATCACCTTGACACGAGGCTCGAGGGTGTCGCGAT
>Ga0115570_10001925_pt1 | contig 16265 bp, 9 predicted proteins | sample COGITO_mtgs_1205_3_FD_87294 | JGI IMG/M metagenome (GOLD analysis project Ga0115570, IMG submission 87294) | Pelagic marine microbial communities from North Sea - COGITO_mtgs_120524 | ecosystem: Environmental > Aquatic > Marine > Epipelagic | place: Germany:Helgoland, sampling site Kabeltonne... | reverse complement strand
CTTTATTTTATGTAATATTATCGGCTCTTACAGGGCAATTAGTAAAGCCTTAAAATAGCATCTATCCGATTGACTAATAAGATATTGCAATCTTCCGTAGAGTACATTTAAATAAGGATTGAAATATCTGAAAAAAGTCATATTAGTATTTATTTGTATGAGCAATTTAATCCTTAAATCTAAGAAAATAATCGCTGTATTATTTTTCGCTGGAGTTGCATTGTCACTCAACACCAGCTCTCAGGCGCAATCCGCCCCGCCGATCGACCTTTATCGCGTCCCAAGTCCTAGCGAACAACAACTGCAGCGTGTACCGAAAAATCTAGCGCGCTGGCACATGGGAGCCACTCTAGTGATCGTTAAAGACAAACAATTTCTCCGCGTTCAGCTACCAGATGTGGGCTATTTTGATGAATCTATCCTACTCAGCGACAACTCTGCGCTCACCTACACCATCCCTCAAGGACAACACGATTACATTATTGATTTAGGTCAGTTCATGAAGGTGTCCCGCTTTTATTTTAACAACGAGAGCGCAGCAGGTACTATGCAACTGATGTCCTCGAACGTCCTCAACCCACTTGAAGATGGAAAGTGGGTCAAACTGACACAACCAATAGCATTCCTAGAAGGCGACATACCGTCGACCACCTTCACAGAAGTCGATACCCGCTACCTGCTGGTGCGATTCAACATAATCAATCAGGGGCGTCTCGGACAATTTGGGGCAACCGGTCCTCTAAATATCACTCAAGCTAACATTCAACTCGGCAAAGGTGAAGAAACTGAAGAAACCATCAAAGTACAGTCCCCTATTATCAAGTACGACTTCGGGGCAGCCTACACTGGCAGCCGCATCATCTATGCTAGCGGCGGTGCCCTAGATTCAGTCTTAAACCTACAGGATGATGATCCAACCACTTCCTATGAGTTCCCTCGTGACGAAGAATCGATCGCCATTGTTGACCTACGTAAAAAGACTCAGATGCGCACCATCGCCTTGAACTTTAATAAAGGTAACCAAGGCACACTGCAATTATATCTAACCAACCACTTACCAGAAGAATTCTCTTCCGACAAGCAAACCGGGGTCGCCACTTTTACGAATAAACTAGGCCATACCGAACGCGCACAATTAGCCGCCAACGGCGATTCGAATTTCGAATTCTTTATGGCAGCACAGCAAGAGCAACAAATCGTTCGCGTCCCAAGCGACTTTTTCTACGACATCGAAGATTCATTTACCGTTGAGGTTAAACGCGAGAACACAGGCGTTCAGCATACCTTTGATGAAATCGAACGCAGATATGTCATTGTCCGATATATTCCTGAAAATTTGAAGAGTGATTACAAAATTCAACCTGCGAAATACACCTTGGAAAATAGCGATTTTCGCATCCAGAGAGCACAAGCAGCACCGGCACCCTTCAGCTTCGGCGGAATATCTGCGATTGGCGACGTGCCTTTCGACGATCTAATCTTCACCATGGATGCCGAACTAGCCCCAGCCGGCCCTCCTCCTGGATCTCCCCCGGGCCCACCAGTAATCCTCTCGCAATAAAAACTGCCTGCTAATTTTAATAGTTTTAAAAGCCCTCGCCCTCCGCGAGGGCTTTTTCGTGCTTAGCCATACACGCATTGACCTTCCTTCACTCTTCTGTAGATCTGTTAAAAAGTCCGCAACTATGGCAGAGAACAACTCAAGCGAATCCATCACAGGCGTCCTCGAACGGATCATCTTCTTCAACGAAGAGAATGCCTATTGCGTGGCCGAGGTCAGCGTCGCCAACGGCAAGCGCCCCGTCACCATCCTCGGCCCACTCCCGGGAGTACAATGCGGCGAGACGCTTAAGCTTGATGGTCAATGGACCCGTCACACCACGCACGGCGATCAGTTCAAAGTCGCCAGCTTCAAGTCCCAACTTCCCGCTTCTGTACACGGCATCCGCAAATACCTCGGCAGCGGCCTAATTCACGGCATCGGCAAATCCTATGCTAAGAAAATTGTCGACCACTTTGGTGCCGACACCCTGAAGATCATTAGCGAAAACTCTGGCCGACTTCACGAAATCCCCGGCATCGGCAAAACGCGCGCCAAATCTATCAAAGCGGCGTGGGACGATCAAAGTGCAGTGCGCGATGTAATGATGTTTCTGCAGACCTACGGCGTCACCCCGACCCAATGCGTGCGACTCGTTAAAAAATACGGCAGCGGTGCCAAACGAATTCTACAAGACGAGCCTTACCGGCTCGCCGAAGATATCGAACGCATCGGCTTTAAAACCGCTGATAAGATAGCCCTTAACCTAGGCTTTCCAACTAATTGCAAAGAACGCATCGACGCTGGCATCATTCATACCATGCGCACACTCGAAGACGAAGGGCACACAGTGGGGACCGAACAAATGATCCTCGAGTACGCCACGAAGCTGCTCGGTGTCGATCCCGTCGACATTCAGCGCCGCATGCATGCGCTCAACGACGCCAAGAAACTACTCTCAATTAAGGCCTACGATGAAAAAAATAAATATCTCGGCCCGGCCTGTCAGATGCCCAACACCGCCAGCGCGGAAAAACGCATCGCCGACGCCATCGCCCGAATCGACAGCACCGCATCGATTTTACCTATAATTAAGATCGAGCCAGCGATCGTATGGGCGCAGCAAAAAGCAGGCTTTGAGTTCGCCGATCAACAGGCCGAGGCCCTACGCAAAACACTTACTTCAAAAGTCTCCATCATCACCGGTGGCCCCGGCACAGGCAAAACCACGATCCTTCGCGCAGTCGTCGACATCCTCCGCGCCAAGCGCACCCGAATTCTGCTCGCGTCTCCTACGGGACGTGCCGCGCAACGCTTGGCCGAAGCTTCCGGTGCGCCCGCAAGCACAATCCATCGACTACTCAAATACGACGGCGCCTCGCGCACATTTACTTACAACGAGGACAACCCACTACCCTGCGACTTACTCATCTTGGATGAAACCAGTATGCTCGACACCCGCCTCGCCGCAAGCCTGCTACAAGCAGTCCCGAGCAGTGCACATTTGCTACTGGTAGGCGACGCTGACCAACTCCCTTCCGTTGGCGCCGGAAATGTCTTGGGAGATCTTATGGCCGCTCCGCCCGCGACCGTCACTCGGCTCAATACCATTTACCGACAAGGCAAAGAAAGCGGCATTGTCTCTACGGCACACGGCATCCTTAAAGGTGAATCCCATCCAGGCTCGACCTTCCGTAGCTTCCGCGATCTCGATGCTAGCACGGACTTTAGCTTCATCGAAGCCGATACTCCAGAGCAGTGCGTCCAAGCGATTTTGTATTTGGCCCGCGAATACATCCCAAAGCATCACAAGGTAAACGCAGTTCGCGACATTCAGATCATGTCCCCGATGCATCGCGGCACCGGCGGCATCACAGTGCTCAACGCCGAGATCCAAGAGTGCCTTAACCCAAAAACCACCGCTGAATCCAGACTCCGTTCCGACCCCGACTACGCGCCCGCCAAACAAACCCATTTTCGCGAAAAAACACGCAAGCCACTGCCCGCCGAAATTCCCTACGGTAGCAGCACCTTTCGTATCGGCGATAAAGTCATTCAGACTCGCAATAACTACGACAAAAATGTCTTCAACGGCGACATGGGCATCATTCGCAGTATTGCCGCCGACAGCTCTAGTATCACCATCGAGTTCACCGGTGATATCATCGAATATACCAAAGGCGAGCTCTCCGAAGTCCAACTGGCCTACTGTATCTCGATCCACAAAAGCCAAGGCAGTGAATACCCCATCGTCATCATCCCACTGCTCAAGCAGCATTTCATGCTCCTCCAGCGCAATCTCGTTTACACCGGCATCACACGTGCGCGTCAGAAAGTCTATCTCGTCGGCTCTTTAGACGCCTACTCTATGGCGATTAAAAACAACGACCAACAAGTCCGCCGCACCCACCTACGCCGTCGACTTCGCAGTGCCGTCGAAAAATGCCAAACACCGGTCGCTGAAACTTAAGGTATATTCGAGCCACTCAGCTCGAGTCATTCACACTGACCAGAAGTGGCCTAGAGAAGTTTCTTTTTTCAACAAGACCCCGCGTGTAAGGTATGTCAGCCTGCCACGTTTAGACCCTTTACCGTTTTAGATTTTTCAGCCACCTCCGACTCAAACACGATGGCCTCCACAGAAACCATACACCTTCGCGGCGTCCGCCAAAATAACCTTAAAGGTTTCGATCTCGACCTACCCATTGGTCAGCTCACCGTGGTGACCGGACTCAGTGGCGCGGGTAAGTCCTCTCTTGTATTTGAGACGCTGCACGCGGAAGGGCAGCGTCGCTACGTCGAGACATTCTCCCCCTACACGCGCCAATTCATGGACCTGATGGATCGGCCCAAAGTCGATTCGGTCGAGAACATTCGCCCCTCCATCGCGATCCAGCAGTCCAATACGGTCAAGACCTCCCGCTCCACAGTCGGCACCATCACCGAGCTCTGCGATTTCTTCAAAGTCTGGTTTCCTAATGTCGCCACACTGATCGACCCCGCAACAGGTGAGCCAATCACCGACGACAACCCGCAATCTATTTGGGAAAAACTGCTTCAAACGCACAAAGATAAAACCGTGCTGATCGCGTTCCCGATCACTCGCCCCGAAAAATTCGAGTGGAGCGAGATTCTCCAGCCCCTTTCGGCCCAAGGTTACACTCGAGTTGTACATAATAGCAGCGTCACTCGCATCTCAGATCTCCAATCACAGGCCACAACTCGCAAGCCTCAGACCTCTAGCCTTTTTGTGGTTCAAGACCGGATCAAGGTTGGGACAAAAATCCGCTCTCGTTTTATCGAAGCCGCACAAGCCGCACTCACCTTCGGTAAAGGCCACATCCAAATATTGGATACAGATGGCGCAATTGTCGCCGAGTTCACCCACGAGCTTCATTCGCCCGAGACAGGTATTACATATCGACCAGCTACCGCACCGCTCTTTTCTTTCAATTCACCCATCGGCGCCTGCGAAAAATGCAAAGGTTTCGGACGCATCATCGAGATCGATTATAACTTAGTCACCCCCGACAAGAGCTTGTCAGTCGATGACGGTGCCATCCGTACGTTCCAAGGCGCAGTCTACAGCGAAAGTCTGCGCGACCTACAGCGCGCAGCTAAAAAACATAAAATCCGCACTGACCTGCCATGGTCAAAATTAAGCAAAAAAGAAATCCTTTTCATACTAGAAGGCGAACCGAACTATAAAGAAGACAACAACCAGTGGTATGGTATTTATCGTTTCTTCGACTGGCTTCAGAGTAAAATCTACAAGATGCACGTTCGTGTCTTTCTCTCCAAGTTCAGAAGCTATTCGCGCTGCCCCGACTGCGGCGGTTCACGCCTTAAACCCGAAGCACTCAACTGGAAATGGAACGACCTCACCCTTCCCGACCTTTACCAAAAAAGTGTGAGCGAGTTACTCACATTATTGGAGGGTAACGCTCTGTCTTTGACGCATTCAACTCAGCGTAGCAATGACGGAGCATTGCCCTCCACTGATCACTCCGCACTCAGTGAAATTATCAGCCGACTCTCCTTCCTCGACCAAGTCGGCCTCGGCTACCTGACGCTCGACCGCACCTCCCGCACCCTTTCAGGCGGTGAGACCATGCGAGTCAACCTAACCTCCTGCCTTGGCTCATCCCTAGTGGACACACTCTTTGTGCTCGATGAACCCTCAGTCGGTCTGCATGCCCGCGACATGGATCGCCTCATTTCAATTCTGCGGCGACTCACCACTCAAGGTAACACGGTCGTCGTCGTCGAGCACGACGAAGCCGTCATGCGAGCTGCTGACAACCTGATCGAGATTGGCCCAAAGCCAGGCATCCACGGCGGCCAGCTCATCTTTAATGGCGACTACAATCGTATCCTACTTTCGGATACCATCACCGGTCGCTACCTCTCTGGACGTGAAACGATCGATGCACCAAAGAAACTGCGCGACACAAAGAAAGGTCCTAAGCTCTCGATCTACGGCGCGAGTAAGCATAACCTCAAGGAAGTTGATCTGCACATTCCTCAGCAAGCTTTTGTCTGCCTCAGCGGCGTCTCTGGGTCTGGGAAAAGCACACTACTCAATAACGTCATCTATCAAAATCTACTCGCACGAAAAGGGCTGATTACAGACGACCCAGCGACGATTCAAGATATCGACTCCACCTTACCACTTTCTGATGTCGTGCTCATCGATCAGAGTCCCGTCAGTAAAACACCTCGATCCAACCCAGCTAGCTACTCCGATGCGTGGAGTGAAATCCGAAAATTATTTGCAAAACTAGAGTCCGCCCAATCAGCGGGCATGATGCCTGGGCATTTCTCATTCAACAGTGGCGACGGACGCTGTGAAACCTGCTCGGGGCTAGGCTACGAACGCATCGAGATGCAATTCGTATCCGACCTCTTCGTGCCCTGCCAAACCTGCGAGGGGCAACGCTTCAAACCCGAAGTTTTGGAGATTCAATTCAACGCTCTCAGTATCACCGAAATCCTCGAACTGGATGTCGACGACGCAGTCGTTTTCTTCGCTGACTACCCTAAAGTAACTAGTTGCCTCACTCCAATGATCGATGTCGGCCTCGGTTATCTAAAACTCGGGCAGCCCCTCAACACACTCTCGGGCGGCGAGTCTCAACGCCTTAAACTAATCCGCTATCTCGGCAAGATTGCCGAAAAGTCTGGGCATGCGCTCATTCTAATCGACGAACCCACCACAGGCCTACACCGTGCTGACGTCAAACGCCTGATCGGTGTCTTGCAAGGATTAGTCAATGCAGGTCACTCGCTCATCGTCATTGAGCATAATATCGACATACTTAAAATTGCTGATTGGATCGTCGAACTCGGGCCCGAAGCAGGTATCGGCGGCGGTCAAATCGTAGCCCAAGGCACGCCATCTGACATCGCAAAAACCAACTGCGAAACCGCGGCATACCTTTGCGATGCACTGGCAGGAACGGCCTCGGCGTCATCCGCTGAGCTTAAAGCAGCCGAATCAAACTTCACTTACAACTCTCACCCTCATTCTCTCACCGTCCATGGCGCCCGAGAGCACAACCTTAAAAATATTTCCTGCGAAATACCACACAATAAGATAAGCGTCATCACTGGCGTTTCAGGTTCTGGCAAATCATCCCTCGCCTTCGACATTATATTTGCCGAAGGACAACGGCGCTTCATGGAATCGATGTCTGCGTATGCACGTCAATTTGTCGAGCAAATGCCACGTGCTGATGTCGATGAATTGCACGGCATCGCTCCCACCGTCGCAATTGAGCAACGCGTGACTAAAGGAACGCGCAAATCGACCGTCGCCTCAATTACCGAGGTCGCTCAACACCTGCGCTTACTGTATGCACGAATTGGCATTCAACATTCTCCTAGCTCTGGCGAAGCTGTGATCAGTCAGAGCGAAGGCGCGCTACTCAAGCGCCTCAAATCAATCCTCGCCGAATACCCATTTGACAAGTTCAGGGCAGGCAAGACGAAGGAGCTTCACCTCTGCGCTCAGCTGGTGCGCGGGCGTAAAGGCCACCACCAGCCGCTCGCAGACTGGGCCAGTGACCACGGCTATGAGACCTTACGTATCGACGGCCAACTCGTGCCCATCAATCGGTTTCAAAAACTAGATCGCTATAGTGAGCACGATATCGAACTAGTCATTGCCACACTCTCGGCCGGGATGACCTCCGTGTCGTCCGCACTCAAAGAAGCTCTCAAACTCGGCAAAGGCACCGCCTTCCTACTCAACGCAAAAAACGAAATTATATCTTGGCTTTCAACGAAACGCACCGATCCGACCACCGGCGAAGCCTTCCCTGAACTCGACCCGAAAAACTTCTCATGGAATAGCGCCCGCGGTTGGTGCCCAAGCTGTCGCGGCTACGGCCAAATCTTTGACTGGATGAGCAAAGACGAAGCCGCCGCCATCGATGTGCCCGACGGCCTAGAAGACGGCGACACGTGCCCAGATTGTAACGGAGCACGCCTCAACCCGCTCAGCCGCGCCGTTAAGCTACACCTTAAAACATCAATCAAACAACAACGTCCAACCAACAACACTGCCAGCCTCCCAGAGCTGCTGGCGCTCACACCCAACGAATTAATCGACACACTTAAGCGCGTAAAAACCGACCAACGCAGCGGGCCCGTACTGGACGAGCTGCTCCCTGAAATCGAAGAGCGACTGCGCTTTATGGATCGCGTTGGCCTCAACTACCTTGGCCTCGATCGTGCCACTGCCACACTTTCAGGTGGTGAGGCGCAACGCATCCGACTCGCCGCTCAACTCGGCTCCAACCTTTCAGGCGTTCTATACGTGCTTGATGAGCCATCCATCGGCCTACACGCCCGCGACAACGAACAACTCATCACCGCCCTTGAACAACTTCGCGACCGTGGCAATACCCTCCTCATCGTCGAACATGATGAAGACACCATGAAACACGCCGATCAGATCATCGACATCGGCCCCGCTGCTGGCATCCACGGCGGCGAAATAGTCGCCTGCGGCACGCTCGCACAACTACGAAAAAATAAGGCATCGATCACCGGCAAATATATGCGCAAGAGTATGCCGCACCCTTTACGTGGGGCATATCGTGCACTTCCCGAGCCATGGAGTCCTCGCAAAAAAAAGAGCAACGAACAATGGATCAGTCTACAAGGCGCGGCACTGCGAAACCTCAAAGGCTTCAATGTACAAATCCCCAAGCAACGCCTCACCGCAATCTGCGGCGTCTCGGGCGCAGGCAAATCCACCCTCACTCGAGATTTGCTCAAACCACTGGTCGAATCTTCAATCGAGACGAAGTTACCAAAGTTGGTGTCCAAGCAACTGCCCACTTCTCGCTCCTCACTTTCCACCAGCTTTCGAACACTCTGTGGAGCAGAGAGCGTTCGGAAGGTCATCGAGGTCGATCAATCGCCTATTGGTAAAACTCCCCGCTCCACGCCCGCAACTTACATCGGTGCGTTCGACATAATCCGCGACATTTACGCCAGTCTGCCTGAAGCTCGCGCGCGAGGCTACAGCGCGGGCACTTTTTCGTTCAACACTAAGGGCGGTCGCTGCGAGACCTGCAAAGGCGCAGGGCGGCTGAAGCTAGAAATGAATTTTATGCCTGACACTTATGTGACATGCGAGGATTGCAACGGCCGACGCTACGGCGCCGAACTCGACGAGCTGCGCTGGAATGGGAAAAACATCGCCGACGCCTTACTCATGAGTTTCGAGGAAGCCGCCGAATTCTTTAGCTTCCACACCGGCCTAAAAAGCCTACTCGAAGCCATGGTCGAAACCGGCCTCGGCTACATCGCACTGGGGCAATATTCCCCCACCCTTTCCGGTGGCGAAGCGCAACGCCTCAAACTCGTCAGCGAATTAGCTAAAGGCATGCCCACTTTTAAAGAGCGCCAATATAACAAAGGCCAAGGCAATCTCTACATTCTCGAAGAGCCTACGATCGGCCTTCACCTCAGTGACGTCGAGCGCCTGATCGAATTGCTGCACCGCCTAGTCGACAAAGGCCAAACCGTAATCGTCATCGAACACCACCTCGACGTGATTGCTGATGCCGACTATCTAGTTGAGATCGGCCCCAACGGCGGCGATGCTGGTGGACAGTTACTCTATCAAGGCGATGTCGCAGGGCTAAAAACTACAACAGCCAGTGTAACGGCAAAATTCCTGAAAGATTGTTGAAAGTGACTATCGAATATCAAAGCCTTAACCAAAAAGAGCCAATCTAATAGAATTAGAATGAACAGTTCATTCAAAAACTCTCTTATTCATCATGACCACATCAAACGTAACCTCACTCGATCTCAGCAACGCATTTCCCCGCAGCCCGCGCGCGACGCTGGCTGGCTACGTCATCGCTGCGCGCACACTCGACAAGTGCCGAGCGGTGATCGCTGGCACAGCAGGCGAATACCACTTTGATTGCCCACTCGACCAGCTGTTTCTCAATTTTGCTGGGATCTCTGCTGAGAACTTTAAAGCCTTTGTCGCAACAGGCGCCGATGATACCGCCGTCGCCGAATGGATTCAAGCCAACGGCACAGAGCACACACAGGAGGCATTGGTGCAATGGAACAACGATCTACGCTTCAAGCGGATCAGTGAAATGCCGGTCAAGCTGCAAGTGTATCTCGAAGGGTACATCGCAGAGTTCATCCCGGCGGACAAAATCGTTTATACTTGGTTCGACGTATATGACATCGAAGAACAACGGTTCTAATATTAGGAGGCACGTTACGTTGCTGCATCTGACGAAATTCTGCGGAATATCCAGTATTTTCAGTGAATCGGTGAGTTTCTCAAATTCTCTGAAAATAAGGATTGATCTTCGCGCTCAGCCCGCTTTCTTCCTCCGTATTGGTATGGAGAAGTGGCTGAGTGGCCGAAAGCGCTTCTTTGCTAAAGAAGTGAGCCTCAAAAGGGTTCCATGGGTTCAAATCCCATCTTCTCCGCCACTTTTTAAAACCCGCGAAACACTCGCGGTTTTTTTATTCACGCATCTGAAAATGCGTAAAACCATACAGGCGTCCCGAATCAAGCCACCCAATCAAGTTATTAGCGCATCGGACGCCGAGCACGCCACCGATAGTCCACAACGATAATAAGCCAGCCACCAAAAGCAAAGGTGGCATCGAGGAAGGGTCATGGATTAGATAGAAACTATTCAAATATAGCGCGGAGCAAAATAAACATGCAGATCGGCATTCAGGAACCATCGGCGCTACCAGCTGCTCGAACGGGCACGGCGGTATCGGCGCGATTTTGTCGAAACTGAAAGCGATTAATATCGCGCAGCGACAGTGTTTCACCGGTCTGCGCATAACCCTTTGATTTATTCAGCATCCTTTCATACATACGTTTATTCTCGATCTTCTTCGCAGTCGAATTTGTACTAATCTGTGCCTGACGCTCGAGGTCGGCCAGCCGTCCATTCCACTTGGAAATATCCATCGATTTTGTCTCAAACTCGACTACTTCAGACTTAAAGCGCTTTTTATCTTTAGTTTCAGTTAGCGAAATATTCGATTTTTTCGAGCCGAGTGAGGAATAATGTGAGTCCCATTGCTTAAAGGGAAACGACTTCTGCAGCAAATCAGACTTTTGATTGCCCGACCAAGATTTTTGTTCGAAGCGCTTTTGCGACAGGTTTTTCTCCTGCTTATTATATGCATCCACTGCCGATATCTCGCCCCGTAAGCATGCGACAGACATTACAAATGCTAGGGCGATAAAAAAAATCAATGGGGCTCGAATATACATATGACAGGTTCGATGTGTAAAGCCGCCTCCTTAAAATATCAAGCTAATCTGCCCTATCGCACGATTTGAATCAGCGCGTCTCGGGCTTTGCATTATTGACTGACTGCAAACGAACCTTCTAAATCCGCGGTTTTCTATAACATGGCAACACTGACGACAGACTACGACTTTTCCGCAATCGAGCCAAAATGGCAGGATTTCTGGGAGCAAAACGCAACTTACAACGCGAAGGATTTTGAAGACAAGCCGACCTGCTATATTCTCGATATGTTCCCCTACCCCTCCGGCGCCGGCTTGCACATCGGCCACCCCGAGGGCTACACTGCTAGTGATGCGCTTAAGCGCTATAAAAAGGCCAAGGGCTTTAATGTGCTCCACCCGATGGGCTGGGACGCCTTCGGCTTGCCGACTGAGCAATACGCTATCAAAACTGGTATGCACCCTCGTGACACTACCAAGCAAAATGTTGCGCACTTTAAAACACAGCTGCGCCAGCTCGGATTTGCTTACGACTGGTCACGCGAGGTTAACACCACCGATCCTGGCTACTATAAGTGGACGCAATGGATTTTTATTCAGCTTTTTAAGAAGGGACTAGCCTACGTCGATGAGAAACCCGTCTGGTTTTGCCCCGAGCTCGGTACTGTGCTCGCCAATGAGGAAGTGCTCAACACCGCTGAAGGCCCTCGCTCAGAGCGTGGCAGTTTCCCAGTAGAGCGTCGCCCGATCCGCCAGTGGGTACTCCGCATCACCGAATATGGCGACCAACTTATCGCGGGCCTGAAAGACCTTGACTGGCCCGATTCAACCAAGCGTCTGCAGGAAAATTGGATCGGTCGTAGCGAAGGTGCCGAGATCACCTTCGACATCGTAGGCCACGATGCAGACCTTAGCGTCTTTACCACTCGCCCAGACACACTGTTTGGTGCGACCTATATGGTAATTTCACCAGAGCACCCTCTTCTCTCGCAGATCTGCAGCAGTGCGCAGAGCGACGCGGTATTCGCCTACGCGGAAAAAGCGAAAAGTAAATCTGATCTAGAACGCGCGGAGCTAAGCAAAGAAAAAACTGGCGTATGGACTGGTGCCACTGCGATCAATCCGGTCAGCGGAAAAGAAATTCCGATCTGGGTGGCGGACTACGTGCTCATGACTTATGGCACAGGAGCAATCATGGCCGTGCCAGCGCACGACGCACGCGACTTTGAATTCGCCAAAGAATTTGATCTCGAAATCCTGCAAGTCATCGACGATAACGGCCACGCCGAAAAAGATGCCTCTGGTGGACTGAGCGAAGCCTACACAGGCCCCGGGAATTTAATCAACTCAGACGAGCAAAGCGGCAAAGACTCCGAAAGTGCGAAAAAGGCGATAATCATTCAACTCGCAGCTGAGAAACGCGGCGAAGCGACAGTCAACTTTAAGCTGCGCGACTGGCTCTTTTCTCGTCAACGTTACTGGGGCGAGCCCTTCCCAATCGTGTGGGTAAGCAAGGCCGATTATGAAAAGGTGGACGACTCGCTTAAATCGATCGAGCGCCCCGTCAGCTGCCAAATTGATGGTGAACTGCGCTTTGCCGTTGCCCTCCCCGAGAGTGCACTACCATTGACATTACCCGAAGTGGATAGCTACACACCGTCGCCCGATGGTCAGAGCCCACTATCGAAAGCCGAGGAATGGCTACACCTCTATATCGATCCAAAAACTGGAGCCACTTCCAGTGAGCCCGTCGAAGGATGGGTAACAGGCTCACGCGAGACTAACACCATGCCACAATGGGCTGGTTCGTGCTGGTATTACCTGCGCTACATAGATCCAAAAAATACCGACGCACTGATCGCCCCGGAAAAAGAAAAATATTGGGGCTATCCAGATCTTTATATTGGCGGCGCAGAGCACGCGGTGCTGCACCTGCTCTATGCTCGCTTCTGGCACCATGTGCTCTTCGACCTTGGCGTGGTAAGCCATCCAGAGCCGTTTAAAAAGCTCTTTCACCAAGGCATCATTTTAGGCGAAGACGGCGAGAAAATGTCAAAAAGTCGCGGCAACGTAGTCAGCCCAGAGAGTATCGTCGTCAATTACGGAGCCGACGCTTTACGCCTTTACCTGATGTTCCTCGGTCCCCTTGAAGCGATGAAGCCGTGGAATACCAAGGGCATCGAAGGCATCGCCCGCTTTCTGCGTAAAGTATGGCGCCTCGTCGTAGCCGAGGACGGCACACGCCAAGCCAAAATTGGTGCAACCGATCAACTCGACGCCGAGACTGATCGCATACTGAACGCCACAATCAAAAAAGTCAGCGAAGACTACGAGGCACTCGGCTTTAACACCGCAATTTCGCAAATGATGATTTGCGTCAATCAACTCGGTAAAGCCGACGCGCTTACACTCGACGCTATCGAATCGTTGATCAAATTACTCGCACCCCTCGCGCCGCATCTCGCCGAAGAGCTCTGGTTATTTCTAGGCCATACAGGTAGCATCGCAACTGCAGGTTGGCCAGTATTTGACGAAAGTAAATTAAAGGAAGACTCCATTAAAATCATTTTTCAAGTGAATGGTAAATACCGTGGCGATGCCCAGTTCCCTGCCGACGTCTGCAAAGACGACGCGATCGCAACTGCCAAGGCACACGAAAGAATTAGCGCACACATCGAAGGTAAAGTCATCAAACGCGAAATCTACGTACCAGGAAAAATCGTCAACATCGTAGCTGTTTAATGTATATCGAATCTAAGACGCGCCGGAAAACTCTCTTCTGCCTCATCGCTACAGGTTTTTTTATGGGCGGGGCAGTCGACTCGAATGCCGAGGAAATGGTCGAAGGAGTCGCAGTCGCCACCAGCGTTCAAGGTAGCATTCAGATCGAGGATGCCGATTCACAAATCTCACAACCTAAACTACACGACACGCTCAATCTGAATACTTGTACCGTCGAAACCGGCAAGAACTCTCATCTCTTCCTAGCGCTGTCGAATGGCATGGGTATCGGCATAGGTGAAAAATCGGAAGTTCGATTCGAAACCTTTACCCAAAAACCGTTCAACGAGAAAAGAGAAAAACTCTCCTACGAGCCATCTGTATCCATCCTATCGATACGAATCATTAATGGAGACCTAGCAGTCGTCAGTAATAATCTATCACCACTTTCAGAAGCACGTGTACTCCTGCCGACTGGGGAATTACAGATACACTCGGCTACATGCATCATTCACTACAATAATAGGGCTGCCCAAATCACCGCTTACGCAGGCCTGCTTACCTATAAATACCCAGACAAAAAGCACCGTGAATTAATCGTCGAACCGCAAAGTATTCGCATTAGTGCACAAAGTGCCATGCTCGGCGAGATCACCGAAAGCATGACACTCAGCTCGCAGCCTAAAGCAGTTGAAAAATTCGCAAAAGCCACTGAAAACGCCAGCAAGCGGGTCTTTTTTAAAGCAGGAAAAAATGGCCATTCACCTGAACCAGTTTTGATTGCATCACCCACTTACTTCGACCAGCCTATCATTCGACCTTACGAGTACCCCGAATAGCCCATTACCATGAGTCCTGCCCTGTCCCTATCGAAATTCTTACCAGACAGCTTTGCTCAACGCCCCATCGCTTTAATTGCCGGCAAAGGTCGATACCCGATACTGACAGCAAAACGCATACGTGATGCTGGCTTACCGTTACGAATCGTGTCCTTTGCAGGAGAGACTGAGCCAGAGTTAATCGATTCGACCGCCGCGAATGAACACATCCAAATAAAAGTCGGGCAGCTTGGAAAACTACTCAAATCACTAAAGAAACTCGATTGTGGCTATGCACTCATGGCTGGACAAATTACACCGCGGCGCCTCTTCCACGGCCTTCATCCAGATCTAAAAGCCCTAAAGATTCTCAACAGCCTAAAGATCAAAAATGCCGAGACCATCTTCGGTGCGATCGCTAAAGAGATTGAAGCCATCGACATCTCTATGCTCGATGCTCGTTCGTTTCTGGATGATCAACTTGCTAACGAAGGCTTAATGACTGTAGGCAAATTAAACGCAGAGTTAAGGGATATTGAGCACGGCATCAGTATCGCCAAAGGCATGGCAGATTTAGATGTCGGCCAAGGCGTTGTCGTGCGACACGGCACTGTGCTGGCAGTCGAGGCTTACGAAGGGACCGATTCGATGCTTAGCCGTGCAGGCACTTTCAAGGCCGATGATCTTATTTTCGTCAAGACCGTGAAGCGAGGGCAAGACTATCGCTTTGACGTACCAGTCTTTGGCCACCAGACACTAGAGGTGATGTATGAGTCAGGCATTCGCACCGCTGCGCTTGAAAGCGGCAGTGTCCTAATTCTTGATAAAGCGAGCATTCTAGAAAAAGCCCATTCACTCAAGATCGAACTCTTTGGCTTCTCCGAGGGTAAAAAATACGCTGTAGGGGATTAATTTATTCTTTATAAAAACTACAATTCGTATAGCTTAAACATAATGGCTTTAACAAGGTACAAACAATCATGTTCAGACCGCGCCGCATATACGCTCGTCGAAATCGCAGTGGTGGTCACTATTATCGGCATCTTAGCAACCCTGGCGGTTCCTTATTTCAAACGAGTCAAAGAAAGCGCAATCATCAGTACCTTGGAGAACGACTTGCGCATATTCTCTCAAGAGTTTATGCAATACGAGCTCAACTTTGGAACTTATCCAGACACAAGCACGCCTGGCACCTATCCTAATGGTATGGCAGACCGCATTAGTAGCACATGGATCCAGTCCTCTGTTATCGGCGGCACCTATCGCTGGGTACACGCTAGTAATAATGGCAACGGCGGCAACGGCGGCAACGGCGGCAACGGCGGCAACGGCGGCAACGGCGGCAACGGCGGCAACGGCGGCAACGGCAACGGGGATGATGGGGGTAGCAACAACGGCGACGGCAGCGGCGGTGGCGGTGGCG